>Ga0210009_1000486_pt1 | contig 43850 bp, 46 predicted proteins | sample CryGeyCG2114_065_FD_185457 | JGI IMG/M metagenome (GOLD analysis project Ga0210009, IMG submission 185457) | Groundwater microbial communities from aquifer - Crystal Geyser CG12_big_fil_rev_8/21/14_0.65 (SPAdes) (version 2) | ecosystem: Environmental > Aquatic > Deep subsurface > Groundwater ...
AGACAGGCTTAAGGTATTCAGGTAGAGCCTCTTTAAGTCTCAGGTATTCATCATGCTCAAAGTATCCAGTCCTGACATTGTTTTCTTTGAGTTTAGGAATATAGGGAATCTGGATAACCTTCTTAGGAGTCTGTTTTGCAATGCCTCCGTTGATGAAAAAGTAATAGACCTGTCACTAACTTCTGATTTAAGGATTTTGAAGATGCTGTCCAGTATTACTCTGCTGTTCAAGTAGAGGCAGATTGCCTCATCACAAGGAATAAGGAGGACTATGTTGATGACGAAATCACTTTTAACTCCTGAAGAATTCCTTGCTTCGGTTGAAATCTGATGTTGTAAAAATTCAAGTTGGACTCTCTCGAGCCTTAAAAGGGGTATACCCAATCAGGAGGTCTTAGTAAGTTTCTTTTGTAAGCGAGCCAGTTAAACTCGTCAATAAATTTAACAAGAGTAAAAGGAGGGTTGAGATTTAAGTTTTAAGAAAGCCATAAAGCATGGTCATTAATACCAAACCTTTCCGTGCATTCATTAACCAACCCTTTAGCAATTCTTTTAACCTCAATTAGAAATCGGACATACTCTCTCCCTGAACCAATATAAAAGCCGTAGTGTGCTTTTATCTCATCATCCCACATTATAAAAATATTAGGATTGATGATATGGAGTGTCTTGCTTGTTGCAGTAGGCTCAAAATTTTTGTAATCTGGCTTCCATAATCCCAAAATTTCTTAAAAATATTTTCAATTTTTTCTTTGGTAATAGCATCTTCAAAGTTGAAATCAAAGATCGAATATTTCTGAACGGCCGAAAGCTCAGGATAAATTTCTATGATACAATTCTTTACTATGATACAATTCTTTAAATTAGAAGTTATAATATTATTATCGCGAAGCCTGCATCCCCACTTATTGAGAAACCATACTAAAAGGCTCCTTACTTCATTGACATCTAAATCTTTAGGGTGATATCTAAGCTTTTCCAAAAAGGCATTATTCCCCAAGACAGCTAAATAAGCAAAGTCGTAAGTTAAAAATTGCCTTTTAAATGTTATTGCTGCCCAGGAGATATCATCTAAATTAGGCATTTATATCTACCTCTTAAAACCATTGCTACTGCTTTATACTGTATACTGTTGAAGATTTCTATTATTTCACGGCTCATAGCCATACTCACGTAGCCTATTTTCTGCAATCATTAACTCTTCTTTCGTGAAAAGTTGCCGAAACTCTGGTTTTAGGACAAGTGCTTCCATACTGAGTGATAAACATCCACGCTTCCACAGAGCGATAAACCCACTCTGAACAAGGTCACCACTTCTAAGTAGTCTTTTAGCAGCATCAATTCCTCCATAATTACTAACCATGCGTATAAAATAGGTTGCGTTGTAATTACACTCTGACCTTGCATGATTATAAATGTCTACCATTGCTAAATGGAATCGCTGTTCTAATGACATTTGATTCATTTATAGACTTTCCTATATATACGACATAATCTCAGGGAATTTGGAAATAAATTTTTCTGGCGACAATACAAGAATTCCCAATTCTTCTCGTAATCTTCCTGCTGATCCTTCATCACATAAACCCTGGTCATTAGTTAGAAGAACATGCATTCCACCAAGATAACTATCTATTACAATCTGCCTATCACGGATTTTTACACCCTTTTTGGTTAAGTGATGAATCCTCTCTTGTAATTTTTCATTATTTGCCGCTTCTCCCCACGTGCCATCCAAACTCTTCCACGTCCCTACCAGATCATTCCAAGTGCCCACAGGACAATTTGGGAGAACTGGCAAAGACCTAGCGTAATTCAGTGGGCCACTTCCATATATAGGTACTCCTTTCTCTATCTCATCCATTGTTTTGAGAGTAATATAAAATTCTATTTCACCTTTCTGATGTATTTCTTTAATACGAACCATTTGGTTATGAACGTCTTCATTTGGCCTGAATAAAGCGATAATACAATTGGTATCTATGGCTACTTTTATCTTTTCCATCTTTCTAACTTAAAGAGGGTAAGATTACTTATAAATAAAATTAAACAAATGATCTGCCAGTTTAGGGTCAAGACTTTTTAAAATCTTGTACTGCTCAAGTGCAAGTCCTCTGTTGTCAATGAGTAAATAGGTAAGACCAAGACCATAATGAGCCATTGCAAAACCAGGTTTAATCCTTATTGCCTGTTTACATGCCTCAATAGCCTCTCTATACATACCTAATTCGACATAGGTTTTACCAAGATTATTGTAAGCCTCTGCATAATCAGGCTCGATCCTTATTGCCTGCTTGAAAGCTTCCATTGCTTCTCTATACATACCTGATTTGGAATAGGCTATACCGAGTCTATTATGAGCGTATGCATGAGCGTATGTAAAATCAGGATTGACCCTAACGGCTTGTTTATAGGCTTCTATTGCTTCTTTAAATAAACTATCCGCCTCATAGGAAAGACCAATCATTAACCAAAACGCTGCTATCTTTTTATAATCTTCAATATCTACATCTTTTAAGGCAGCGACCTTTCTGGCTGAAATCTTATCTTTTATAAGATTCACGGGTATTGCAAAGTTGAGGTTCTGAGCTTCTTCAATGAGAAATGTTGCAATGCCGATAACTTCACCGTTTTTGTTAAACACAGGTCCTCCGCTACTACCTTTTGATATAGGGGCTGTTATCTGAAGGATTTTCCTCTTTGGGTCAAGCTCTCTTATCCCGCTTAATACCCCATCAGATATTGTATTCTCAAGCCCTTCAGGACTGCTTATAACATAAACCTTCTCTCCAACACTTACCTTCTCTATGTCTCCAATCTTTATTACTGAAAGGTCTTTGCCTTTTGCTTTAAGTATGACAATATCGTTTTCTTTGTCTATATGTAACAGTCCTTCAACTTTTAAGAGCTTATCCCCTACCTTTACCTTTATATCTACAGCATTGCTTATAACATGATAATTCGTCACGATTGCCCCATCAGGTCTCACAATAAACCCGCTTCCCTGACTAATCGGCTTGTCCTGCTTATCGTAAGCAATGACAACTACTACAGCCTTGCTGTTTTCCTTAAAAATCCTGTCAGCATCAGCAAGGGAAATAGCTGGTATAATTAATGTAGTAACGAGAAAGGAAATAAAAAGATATTTAGAAAATAGAAATTGGACAGTTCTATTTTTTAACATTTTATTTTCCTACCCTTTGCCTTTTCCATTAGGTCTATCCAAAAATATCGCTATGGCTACCAGTTCTCTCAAAGATAATAATTCTCTCTTTTCTGTTAATCTTATAGATAAGTAACCAGTCAGGCTCTATATGGCATTCTCTGCGGTCTTTGAAATCGCCGGTTAAGGTATGGTCTCTGTAAGTTCTGCCCAACGGCTTTTCTTCTATCAATAGTCTAATTACCGTCTTTATCCTCTCAATGTCATGCCTGCCTGATTTCTCAATCTTTTTCAGGTCTTTTTTAAACTGCCTTGTGTAAAAAGGCTGTAACATTAAATCCCCAGCCTTTTGAACATATCATCTGCATCCTTGCATTTAACAAGCTCCTTGCCCTTATCGGTCTTTTTAAAAGTCTCCAGGGTAGTTTTGTTTGGTATCTTTACCTCAAAAGGTAAGCCTCTATGTAACCTCACCTGATTAAGAAATAGATTGACAGCATCAGATACTGTTAGCCCTAACCCCTTTAAAATATCCTCTGCATCGGTTTTTACATCCTCATCGGTTCTTGCCCTTATCATTGCTGTCTTTGCCATAGAAATAACCTCCCATCTTAAATTGTTACTTATATTGTAGCATAATTGAAATACAAAAAGTGAGTCAATAAAAATCCTTGCCCTGTGGATAACCATAGGACAGGGGATGATAGGATTATTCGGCTAACATTTTAGAGTCCAATCAAAAGGTCTCACTTAAAAACTGTAACCATTTTGTAACCATTTCTTCTAAAAACCTGCCAATCTTGCCCAACCCCTGCCAACATTGAGAAAAAAGAAAAACCCTTGATAATAAAGAATAATTCCTTAAAATCAAGGGCTTATAAAAGTTAGCTCAAAATGCTATTTTAGGACTTAGGATCCAGTGGGTAACTCCGTGGGGGTTCAAGTCCCCCCTCTCGCACCAGAATTGCTTTATAAATACTCCTTAATGCCTGTTTGTGACCTCAATCTCTGATAAATAATATCAGCTATCTTAAGGAGGTTGACTGTGTCTTCCTTGTTGTATATTGTTAGCAAATCCAGTGCCTCGCTGCTTCCCCTCCTTGCATACTCCCAGAGCTTTACAGCGTCATAGCCATTCATTCCCCTAACAGCCTCGTGCCTCTCGATTCCGAGATCCGTTTCAAGTCTCTTAAGCCCACTCTTAAATCCGAGTCTCCTTGAACCAAAGCAGATGTCAAAATGAAGTACATCAAACTTCAAATCAGGCATTGACCTATTGAGAAAGGGGATGTCGAAGGCAGAGCCATAAAATGTTATAAGGTATTTATATCTGGAAAGTTCTCTTTTTAGATTATCACGAGTAAGGTTTATATCCCTTAAAAAACATTTGTAGTCATAGCCGTCGTATATCCCGACCATAGTTGTATAGCCTCCGCTTTCAGGCATAAGACCGTTTGTCTCTATGTCTAAGCAGGCTGCCTCTCCTTTAAAGATATCGAAGAACCTCCAATGTTCTTTTCTCTTAACCGTACCTGTAAAATATGCAGCATTGCCATCATCTAACTCTCTTAGAGCAAGAGACAGATGCTCATCAAAGAGCCTTTTTTTATTAGGGCTTATGAAGTTTAAATATGAGGCATTTATGAAATCATCCCATGTTAATATTCCATTCCTCCAGAGTCTTTTTTCGAGCCTCTCGCCGATGCCGTTTAAAATGCTAAATGTGTTTTTTATCATATTCTATATCAGTCAGAAGGCAGGGTGAGTTTAATGACCTGATTTTTTTCTCCAATTTCCCCGATTTCTTTTCCATCAAATACTAACTTTAGCCCTCCAGCATTACCGATTTTTAATGAAAAAACATTTTTTGCCTGCAACTTCACTGACTCCCCTGGCTTCAGCAGCATCTCTTTTGCATCGGTATTGTCTATATTTACGGAAAGCCATGTGGTTTCAGTAGCAAAGACCTCAAGAATGTGTGGGGGATTTTTAGCTTCTAAAATACTTTCTTTTTTGGACTCGACAGAAGGTAAAGGTATCTCTTTTTTGGTCTCAACAGTGGCCGGAGGCAATATCTCCTTTTTAGTCTCGACGGGGGATGGGGTAATCCTGGGTTTTTCCCGCGAGGATGGGAATAGAATAAAAGCGATAGTTATTATTAACAGTACTAATAGAGATGGAATTAATAAGTACCTGATCTTCAGCTTTTTTTTATGCGCAATCTTTTTTTCAAGAATCTCTTTTTTTTCATCTTTTGGTGGCGATACCTCTTTAAGATAAGCATTTATAACAATCTCCGGGTCAATATTCAGTAGTTCAGCATATTCGCGAATATAGCCTTTTACATAAACCCCTGCAGGAAGCTTTTCAAATTCTTCATCCTCGATCGCCTTGAGTGATTCGTATCTTATTCTAAGGGTTTTGGATATTTCTCTGAGGTCCTGACCTGATTCTTCGCGCCTCTTCCTTAGGAGTTCCCCTACCAATGCGCCTCCTTACTTACAGGTGTTTTGACAATAATAACATATATTAAACCAATAAATCTGAGGAGCGCATTGTAAACACACTATGCTATTATAGCTAACAATGAATCGGGTTGTTGTGACAGGTATCGGTGCTGTTAGTCCTCTTGGAAATTCATTTAATGAATCATGGGAAGCAACAAAGGCAGGGCTGTCAGGCATATGTCCTATAACAAAATTTGATGTCTCTGATGTAAGTTGGAAGGTCGCAGGAGAGTTGAAAGGATTTTATGCAGGGAAATATCTTTCTCTAAAAGAGATAAACCGTCTTGACCCATTTGTGCATTATGCTGTTGCAGCAGCAATGATGGCAGCAGAAGATGCAGGATTGATACAACAGAATTCACCCCCCCTAAATCCCCCCCTTAGTAAGGGGGGGAATGATAGGGGGGGTATTTTAGAATCGGCAGGGGTTATTATTGGTTCAAGCCGCGGTGGCATAAGCACAATAGAAAAAGAATTGAAAAAGAAATACTTAACAAGCATTACGCGTCACGCATCAAGAACATCTGCCTATCTTATGCCCTCAACAATGATCGGCATGGCCTCGTCTTATGTCGCTCAAAAACTTAGTATAAAAGGCTACTGTCTCGGTATATCCAATGCATGTGCGTCAGGCACAAATGCAGTAGGGGAGGCTTATAGATTAATCAGGTCAGGCTATCGGGGTCCTGTGTTATGTGGTGGTGCCGAGGCTCCTGTATGCAGGATATGTATTGAAGGATATGGATCATCAGGTGTTTTATCTAAGGTTAATGATTCCTCAGCGAGCAGGCCGTTTGACAGGACAAGGGATGGATTTGTCCTGTCAGAAGGTGCATGTATCTTTGTTTTGGAAGGTTACGAGAGTGCATTAAAAAGAGGTGCAAGGATATATGGGGAGATTTTAGGGTATGGGAATACAACAGATGCATTTCATCAAACAATACCATCGCCGGAAGGTGAGGCAAAGGCAATAAAGACAGCAATAGATGAGGCAGGATTGAATCCTGAAGATATTGATTTTATCAATGCACATGGTACATCAACACCCTTAGGTGATAAAACAGAGACCGTGGCAGTAAAGATGTCATTTGGCAATAGAGCCTATCATATCCCTGTAACTTCTATTAAATCCTTGACAGGCCATATGCTTGCTGCATCCGGAGCCCTTGAAACAGCTTTTACCCTGATGACTATGAACGAAGGAATTATCCCGCCGACAATCAACCTGAAAGAGAGAGACCCTGAATGCGATCTTGATTATGTGACCGAGACAAGGAGGGCTGAGATTAAGTTTGCTATTTCTAATTCATTCGGTTTTGGCGGAGTAAATGCTGTACTGGTTTTTAGAATCCCTCCTTAACCTCCCATTATTAAGGGGAGGAATGGTGGGGTTGGCCTGTAAACTCTCTTATTGCCTCGTCCTCTGGTGTTCCTGTATCGTTTCTATATTTAGGTGAGAAATGCATAACGGCAAGATTTTTAACCTCTGCTTCCCTCGCAATTCTTCCGGTAATCTTTGCTGTAAGGTGAAACCTTTCTAATGCCCTATCCCTATCTTTTCCCATAAAATGTGCCTCGCAATAGAGTGTGTCAGAGTCATGTACGAATTCGATAATCTTTTTAATATTTTCGTCGGTTATTGATACATCGGTAACATAAGATATCTTCTGACCTTTTGTTATATTTGCGACATCCTTTAACTCGTCAAGCTTATATCTCCTGTTAGAGACCAAGAACTCTGTATCTCCTGATATATGCTCTCTGATAGCCTTTTTCAGTTCTGAAAGCCACGGCCCTACAGAAAGCCCCATTTCTTTTAAGGAAGCTTTATTAATATTTATATGAAATTCTTCCTCGAGTGAGAAGGCGAGGCATGGTACCTGATGATCTAACTGGATTGCCTTTATCGTAAATAGAGGCTCTCTCAAGATAATACCGCTGAATTCAGATATCTTATAGTCTATCCTTTTAAAGCAGTTTTCAGCATGAAAGCTCGATACAATTATCTTATCTCCATTTATGCAATGGACCTCTATCTTCATCGGATATTCCTTTATAAGGTTCCATGTGTAGCCTCTGAGCTTGCCTTCTACACAGTCAGTTATATTTGATGGTCCATACACCCTCAAAGGTATCTCCCTCCTTAAAAGTGCCCTGAGAAGCGTATCAAATCCTATGAAGTGGTCTATATGTGTATGGGTTACAAAGACATCTGTTATCTTCTGAAGGTCGCCGGGCATGAGTCTGTGAATACTGCCTATATCGAATAAAAATGCCCTTTTTTCCCTCATTATCCTGACAAACAGAGAAGGGTCTTCAAATGGGCTATTTACAAGACTGTGAATGAATGTAGGTTTCATGAGTGATTATATCCTATTGTGATATAATAATACCAAATCAGCACAGAGCAAAGAGGGGAGGTAATATGTCTGAGCTTAGAAAGGATCCGATATCCGGCCGATGGGTTATTATCTCTGTGGAAAGAGGTAAAAGACCAACTGATTTTGTCTCTCCTTCACAGAGAAAAAAGGGTGGTTTCTGCCCATTCTGTCCGGGTAACGAGTATACTACACCACCAGAGATAATAGCCTTCAGACCTTCCGGTGCAAAGCCGAATTCGCCAGGGTGGACGTTAAGGGTCATGTCTAATAAGTTCCCTGCCCTCCAGATATATGGAGACCTGAACAGGACAGGAGAGGGCATTTTCGACAAGATGAACGGGATAGGTGCTCATGAGGTGATTGTAGAGACCCCTGATCACATACAATCTCTTGCCACGATGCCATTAAAGGCGGTTGAAGATGCACTATGGGCGTACTATTTAAGGCTCTCTGACCTGAGGAAGGATCGGCGTTTTAAGTATGCGCTGATATTCAAGAATGAAGGAGAGGCTGCGGGTGCATCACTTGAGCATTCCCATACCCAGTTAATCGCCCTGCCAATTATTCCTAAACTGGTAAAAGAAGAGACCGAGGCGTCAAGACGTTATTATGATTTAAAGGAAAGGTGTATTTTCTGTGATGTTATTAATCAGGAATTAGAGGATAGAAAGAGGGTAATATACGAAAACGCAAAATATGTTGCACTTGCACCATTTGCACCAAGGGCGCCCTTTGAGACATGGATATTACCTAAGAAGCATGAGTCGTGTTTCTACCCGCCGGACAAGAACTTTTCAGGTCTTGCAGAAATACTCCAGGTAATACTAAAACAGATAGACAAGATACTCGATGTGCCTCCTTATAATTTCGTAATACATACTTCTCCTTTTTATGATGAGGTAAACGATTACTACCACTGGCATATAGAGCTTGTGCCTAAGCTGACAAAGATTGCGGGTTTTGAGTGGGGCTCGGGTTTTTATATTAATCCTACACCTCCTGAGGAATCAGCCAGGTTTATGAGAGAGGCAAAGGTATGAAGATACTGATTGCAACTCCTGAGGCGGTACCTTATGTGAAGACTGGCGGCCTTGCAGATGTTGCAGGCACCTTATGGAAGGAATACAAAGATATAAAGGAAGAGGCATATATTATCCTGCCTCTTTATAAAAAGATAAAAGAGGGTCAATCACCGCCAGGGGATACCGGTGTTAAGATAAGGGTTCCCGTGGGAGACAGGGTTATAGAGGGGAGGATATTCAGCAATCAATCCTCATCTTATTTCATAGGGTGTGACGAATTTTTTGACAGACAGGAACTTTATGGTACACCGGAGGGAGATTATATTGATAATGCATCAAGATTTATATTTTTCTCGAGGGGGATACTCGAGACATGTAAGGCGCTGAACTTAAAACCAGATGTAATCCACTGCAACGACTGGCAAACAGGGCTTGTACCTCTTTATCTAAAGACAATATATAGCGCCGATAAATTTTTCAAAAATACAGCTACTCTATTTACAATACACAACCTTGGATATCAGGGTCTTTTCCCATCATCAGAAATGCCCCTCACAAATCTTGGGTGGAAGCTTTTCAACCCGGAAGGCATGGAATTCTACGGGAAGATAAATTTTCTTAAGGCAGGTATTATCTCAGCAGATATCCTGAACACAGTCAGTAATACTTATGCAAAGGAAATTCTAAATAAAGAGTTCGGTTTTGGTCTTGACGGCGTGTTGCGGGTAAGAGAGACTGACCTTTACGGTGTTATAAACGGCATAGATTATAAAGAGTGGGATCCATCAAGAGATGAGTTTATACCTGCCAATTATAGCCATGATGACATTTCAGGGAAGGTCTCCTGTAAAAAGGAGCTTATGAAATTCTTATTCGGGCCATCAGACATTCTAAATATCGGACGTATTCCGCTTATAGGTATGGTTGGAAGACTTTCTGCACAGAAGGGGTTAGACCTTGTTCTAAACTCTATTGATGAACTCTTGTCTTTTGGTGTAAGGCTTGTTATTCTGGGTAAGGGTGACGAATTATTCCAGAGAAGTTTCTCAGAGATAGCGAAAAAATATAAAGGTATGGTATCTGTTACCATTGGATTTGAAGAGACACTGGCCCACAGGATTTACGCAGGTTCAGACTTTTTCCTTATGCCATCGAGATATGAGCCGTGCGGGCTTGGCCAGCTTATAGCGCTCCGATATGGTTGTATTCCCATAGCAAGAAGGACAGGCGGACCAGTTGATACTATACAGGATTATGAACCTATGACCTCAAAAGGCACGGGTTTCCTTTTTTCTGATTACACTCCTTCTGCAATGCAGGATGCTGTTAAGAGGGCCCTTTGTGTTTATACAGATAGGGATAAAAGGCATAAGATGATAATAGATGGCATGAAGATGGATTTCTCATGGAAGAAATCAGCGGAAAGATATATTGAGCTTTATAGATCTGCTATAAAAAAAAGGCTTTAAAAGGTATTTGTAATGGATATAGCTTATAAACAAAAACTCACTGAAATAATTTTTGAAAACATCCGTGACGGCATTATAATGCTTGACAGAAACTACAGAATAATTGCTGTTAACAGCTCTGTGGAGAAATGGGCAGAAAAGCCTGTCTCTGAGCTCATAGATAAAAACTGCATAGATGCATTTCATGACATTACAGGGATATGTCCACATTGTGCAGCCAAGACGACATTCGAAACAGGTGAAGTCAATATTACGACGCAAAAAGGTAATCTTAAAGACACTACATATTACGCTGAACTTTCTGTTTATCCTGTAAAGAACGAGACAGGGGAGGTTATTGAATGTGTTGTATTTATTCAGGATATAACTGAGAGGATGCTTTCTCATGAAGAGACCCTCGGCCTCTATAACGAGGCAGCACAGAGAAATGAGTATCTTGAGGGCATTATAGAGGATTCAGCAGATGCGATAGTTACATCTGATATAAACGGTATTGTTAAATCCTGGAACAAGGGCGCAGAAAGGATATACGGGTTCACAAAGGAAGAGGCTATAGGGAGATTTTTACCTTTTGTTCCTGATTTCCTTATTGACCCTGAGCGTGAAAACAGCCAGAAAATAATGAATGGGGAGGTGCTGAAGGATGTCGAGACCTTCAGGAAGAGAAAAGATGGCACGATCATAACAGTCAGCCTTACGCTCTCTCCGGTTAGAGATGCGACAGGGAAGATTATAGGAATCAGTGGAATGTCCAGGGACATATCAGAGAAGAAAGGCGTTGAGAAAGAGCTGGTCAGGAGGAATCAGGAACTTTCACGACTTTTCTTTATCAGTTCGGCAATGAGGGAAACCCTTGAACTTGGCAGGTTGTTAAGAATGGTTCTTACAGCAGTTACTATGGGCGACGGCCTTGGTTTTAACCGGGCAATCCTTTTCCTTGTTGATGAGAAAAAGAATGTATTGAAAGGAGTCATGGGTGTAGGGCCTGCAAGCCCAGCAGAGGCGGGACAGATATGGGAGGGGTTAGAAAAAAAGACACTGTCTGAGATGATACATGAGATAGAAGTAAGTCCGTTGAAAAAGGATTCCTTTTTCGATAGACTCAGCCTCGGTATAGAGATACCTCTTTCAGGGGAAACAATCCTTACAAAGACCATTAGAGAGAAGAGGCCTTTTAATATCCAGAATGTAGCAGAAGAACCATTCTCAGATATAGTACTGATACAGCAGTTGGGTACACAGGCTTATGCTGTTTCGCCTCTGATATCAAGGGATAAGGTAATAGGTGTTATCTGGGCGGATAATCTCTTTAATAAAAGGCCTATCCTCGATGAGGATATGAGGTTTCTGAGTGCTTTTTCGAACCATGTTGCAACAGCTATTGAGAGCGCAAGGCTCTTTGAACAGGTTGCCCTTGCAGAGCAGGAACTTGAGAATATATTTGAGTCTATATCTGATATGGTTTATTTTACCAGCAAGGATTATGTGTTAAAGAGCATCAATAAGGCTGTCAGTAAAAGATTGGGTAAACCTCTGGAGGAAATTATAGGGAAGAAGTGCTATGAGGTATTTCATGGTATGAACGAACCGTGGGCAGAATGCCCCCACCACAAAACTGTTGAGACAAAGAAGGCATTTGTGGAAGAGGTTGAAGACCATTATCTGGGTGGTACATTTATTACCTCAAGCTCTCCAATATTTGATACAACAGGAGAATTTTTAGGTACAGTAAATGTAGTTAGTGATATAACAGAACTGAAAAACCTGCGTGAGCGGCTTATAATGACAGAAAGGATGGCTGCTCTCGGAGAGGTTGCAGCAAGGGTAGCCCATGAGATAAGGAATCCCCTTGTCTCTGTTGGTGGATTTGCGAGGAGGCTCGGAAAGAAGTTAGACGGAAATCTGAAGGAATATGCGGATATAATTGCAAGGGAAGTCGAAAGGCTTGAGGGCATACTGAATGAGATTCTCAGTTTTGTTAAAGAAACAAGGTTTGTAAAGGAAATAGTCAATCCTAATAGACTTATAGAAGAGGTTATCTCCCTGATAAAATCCGATCTTGAAGAGAGGAATATAGTCCTTGTCAGGGAATTTGGTGAGCCTGCCGAGATGTATATGGATCCTAACCGGATTAAAGAGGCGCTGCTTAATATACTGAAAAATGCGGTTCAGGCTGTGGGCAGCAACGGTACAATATTTGTAAAAACATATGTTAAAGATAATGCTGCGGTATTCGAGATAAAAGATACAGGCACGGGTATAGCTGAGGAAGACCTGCTGTTTATATTTGACCCTTTCTTTACTACGAAAACGGGAGGTACTGGACTCGGCCTTGCCATAACACACGGGATTATAGAAGAGCACAAAGGGAGTATTGAGTTAGAAAGCAAACCTGGTGCAGGAAGCACATTCAAGGTATTTATACCGTTGAATAATGTAATGGATGAGAAATGAAATTAAGGTAATGTCAAAAGTTTTATGAAAACCGAGGGTGAATATATGAAAAGAACAACCCCCTGCCCCCCTTTGTTAAGGGGGAATAAAGAAAGAGGGTGTTTACAATAATTCCCCCTTAGCAAAGGGGGATTAAGGGGGTTGTGAAAGAACAAATGGGAAACGATTCTCTACGAGCCGTAGGCCGAACAAGTCGGAATGACGGAAAGAAGGGGAGAGGCAAACAAGATTAACATAAGACATTGAAAACAAAAGGGCTTAAGCATTTTTGCTAAGAAACTTTTGACATTACGGAAATTAAGGGAGGGAGGAGTGATATGAAAATACTTGTGGTAGATGATGACCTGCACATTCAAAGGCTTTACAAAGAGGAGTTTGAGGAGGAGGGCTATGAAGTTGTTACAGCGTCCAATGGTAAAGATGCAATTGAGCTATTTGACAGTGAAGCCCCGGACATTGTCACGCTCGACATACTCTTACCCGATGTGGACGGTATCCGTCTCCTTAGGCAGATGAAGGAAAAGAGACCTAAGGTGCCTATTATTATGTCAACGGCTTATGATTACAGGGATGATTTTGCTGTATGGGCTTCAGAGGCATATATTGTAAAGTCATCAGACCTTGATGAGTTGAAGTCCACAATAAAAAAGCTGCTCGGCAGGCAATAATGTCCCCGGATATTTATCTTGAAAGCACACCTTTACATGAGGCACTGACAAAGTGGCTTAAAAGGCTTGATTCTGAAGGGATTGTCAGGCCCCTCTCAGGTGAAACAATCAAGGTTATAGATTCTCTCGAAAGGGTTACTGCAGAGGCAGTTATCGCAAAAATCTCTTCTCCCTTTTATCACTCATCAGCAATGGACGGCTATGCTGTAAGATTTGCAGATACCTTTGGTGTTTCAGAGAGAACTCCAAAGAGACTGAAAATAGGAGATCAGGCAGTTTATGTTGATACTGGCGATCCTATGCCTGAAGGGTTTAATGCTGTGATAATGATTGAGGATGTGAATATAATTAAAGCACAGAGCATAGAGCATAGAGCACAGAGCAATGACTTTATTGAAATTATTGCACCTGCGACACCCTGGCAGCATGTAAGGGTTATTGGTGAAGATATCGTGGCAACCGAATTAATACTCCCTGAAAATCATAGTATAAGGCCTGTTGACATAGGTGCAATGCTTGCAGGTGGGCATATAGAGGTGGTGGTTAGGAAAAGACCAAAAGTAGTTATTATCCCTACAGGTACAGAGATTGTAGAACCAGGCACTGAATTAAAAAAGGGGGATATTATCGAATACAACTCAAGAGTTCTCGGTGGACTTGTCTCTGAATGGGGAGGCAGGCCTGTCAGGTTCAGGATTATACCAGACAGGATCGAAGAACTGAAAAAGGCAATACTCGATGCCCATGGCATGGGAGATTTGATTGTTATTAATGCAGGTGCATCTGCTGGTTCAGAGGACTTTACTGCAAATGCTATAAACGAACTCGGGGAAGTGATACTTCATGGGGTAAGTATAAAACCGGGTAAGCCTGTTCTTATGGGATTGATAAGAGGCAAACCTGTCCTTGGCATCCCTGGATATCCAGTATCTGCATATATAACATTTAGTCTATTTGCTAAGCCCATTATTTATAAATGGCAGGGTCTTGAGATTGAAGAACCTGAAATACTGAGGGCAAAGATTTCAAGGCAGGCTGCATCGACCCTTGGACAGGAGGAATTCCTTAGGGTGAAGGTGGGAAAGGTCGGGGATAATTTTATAGCAACTCCTATTAGCCGTGGAGCAGGTGTACTTATGTCTCTTGTGCGTGCTGATGGATTTGTTCGAATACCTGCCATGTCTGAGGGTATTGGTGCAGGAACAGAGATAAATGTGGAGCTAATGAGATCTAAAGGCGATATTGAAAATACAATTGTCTGTATAGGAAGCCATGATAATGCCCTTGATCTGCTTGCGAACATATTAAAGAAGACGTATCCGATGTTTTCTCTCTCATCAGCCCATGTAGGCTCAATGGGCGGCCTGCTGGCATTAAAAAAGGGCGAGGCACATATGGCAGGAACACACCTGCTCGATGAGGAGACAGGGGAGTACAATGTATCATTTATAAAAAGACTTCTTCCTGATAAAAATATTCTGCTCATAAATCTTGTCTATAGAGAGCAAGGTCTTCTTGTGCCAAAAGGCAATCCCAAAAACATAAAGGGGTTTGAAGATTTAATAAGAAGTGATGTTGTATTTGTTAACAGACAGTCAGGTGCAGGAACAAGGCTTCTTACAGATAAATGTTTGAGAGAACTTGGTATAACCCCCAAAGATGTTAAAGGTTATGAAAGGGAGGAATACACACATATGGGTGTTGCATCTGCAGTGCTTACAGGTGTTGCAGACACAGGGCTTGCTATCCTTGCATCTGCGAGGGCACTAAATCTCGATTTCATTCCTATTGCCAAAGAAAGATATGACCTTGCAATCCCTCAAGAATTCTTTAAGGCAGAGATGCTCCGGTGTCTTGTAAGGATAATAAGGGAAGATACTGAGTTCAGGGATATGGTAATACGACTTGGAGGATATGATATATCAGATATGGGAAAGGTGATGTACGAAGGTTAGTTATCCTTCTTTCTGGGGTTCTCCTTTTTTCCCAACCTCTCCTTCAATAAGTCTTTTTGCCCCTATGAATCTTTTGAGATAAAATGGAGTTTCCAGACTATCAATAGTGACCTTCTTGCTCCTTGATGAGGCGTGTATAAAAAGGTCATTGCCGAGATAAATCCCTACATGTGAAGGGAAGGATGCGTATGTCCTGAAGAATACGAGGTCACCGATAGACAGATCTCCCTTATCAACAGAATTTCCTTTAGAAAATTGCTCCCTTGCCGATCGTGGAAGACCTATCCCGATCAGACCATAAACCCTCTGAACATATGCTGAACAGTCAATCCCGAGTAGGCTGCTTCCGCCGAATCTATAAGGTATATCAAGTAATTTTTTTGCGAAGAGGATGAGTCTGTCCTGCAGCCCTATTTCGCTGAGTTCTTTAGATTCAAATACTTTTTCTATATCTGCATCTATGCGAGCCTGTGAGATTATTGCTTCGTAGTTTTTTGTTTCGTCAGTTTTTAAATCGTTCAGTTGCACTGCAGGTTCTATAAGGATTTTCTGACCTGGTTTTAATAGGTCTGTTTCAAGACCATTGATATCTTTAAGTTCATCAATATCGATATCAAACCTCTTTGCAATCTTATAGATGTTATCGCCTTTTCTGACCGTATAAGTCTTCGGCCCGATTTTTTTCACAACGAGTTGGTGTCCGGCTTTAAGTTTAGTTGATTTAAGCTTATTTTTATGAGGAGCTTCTTTTTTACTTACTGGAATAGTTATCTTTGTGCCTGGTTTAAGATTATCTGGCCTTAGATTGTTGACTTTTATGATATCCTGTGTGCTGACCTTAAATTTCCTGGCTATTTTGGCTGGGTTGTCGCCTTTTTTTATTGTATAAGTCGTATTAGCGTAAATATTATTTGAGATAAAGATTGTGAGTATAAAAATAGCAGTAAAAAGATAAAGCCTTCTCATATCCACCTCCCGGAATTAAGCTGCCTCTCCCCGTACAAGGTCTTTAAGAGTCGGCAGCCCTGTAAGGTCTTTCAACCCAAAATACTGCAAGAATTCTCTTGTTGTTCCGTAAAGAAAGGGCCTGCCAGGTACCTCTTTACGCCCCATTATCTTTATAAGCCTTCTCTCGAGTAATGTCTTGATAGCACTGTCAGAATTGACACCCCTAAGTTGTTCAATCTCAGCCCTGATTATAGGTTGTTTATATGCTATTATGGCTAAGGTCTCGAGGGCAGGTACTGACAGTTTGCTTGAAATATGTATGCTTCTGAACTTCCTTACCCAGTCTGCATATTCAGGATTTGTAACCATCTGATAGCCATTTGCAATCTCAACTATCAGCAACCCCGCATTTCGATTTTTGTATTCAGCCATCAATTTCTCCATAAGCCTTTTTACCTCAGACTCTGGAAGTTCTATTATATCTTTTATAGCGGAAAGCGTTATCGGTTCCCCTGAAAGAAACAAAAATGTCTCAAGCGCTGATTTCTTTTCCCTGTCTTCCATTGCAAAGCAGTACAAATATAGCAGAAATCAGCTTAAAATTTCAAATGTTTTCTTCAGTTTTTTCTTCTTTTATGATTTCGTTTGTTTGCTCTTTAATACGCCTTCTATCGAATCCTTTCTTGCCCTTTCTCGCTGCAACTGGATGGCTGCGGAGTTTTAACACTGCCTCAATAGGAAGACGAGGTTTCGGTTTTTTCTTTTTTGAGGGTTTTTTCACTGAGATAATATACCTTAAAAAATTCTTAAGATTAAAGGATAAATTTCGAAAAGTTGTATAATATTAAGAGGCAGGCAAGGGAGATAGGTAAAAGAGGTATTTTCATATGAAGAGGATTGTCGTAAAGATAGGCAGTAATATAATTGCCCATGGAAAAGAAGGACTTGATACAAAAAGAATCTCATCTATAGCACGCGAAATAGCTGATCTGCACAATACAGGATATGACATAGTCATTGTCTCATCAGGTGCTATTGCTGCAGGTATGAAAAAACTCGGGTTAAAGGGAAAACCCAAAGATATAAAACTCAAACAGGCTGCAGCAGCAATCGGCCAGAGCAGTCTAATGTGGGCTTATGAAATAAGTTTTGGAGATTATGGGAAAAAGGTAGCACAGGTGTTACTTACACGTGATGATTTTTCTGATAGAAAAAAATATATTAACTCTAAAAACACACTCCTTACATTGCTTTCATACAGGATTGTTCCAATAATAAATGAGAATGATACCGTTGCAACTGATGAGATAAAATTTGGCGACAATGATTATCTTGCATCTCTCGTTGCAAGTATTATAGAGGCTGAGAGGCTTATAGTCCTTTCAGATGTTGATGGGCTTTATACCGAGGATCCGCGACATAGTGCAAAGGCAAAGATTATCGAATACGTTGAGGAAATAACACCTGAACTTGAGTTAAAGGCAGGCGGGGCAGGAAGCACAATAGGTACAGGTGGAATGTATTCAAAGGTCATTGCTGCAAAAAGGGCAGTAAGCAACGGCATTACAGTCCATATTATTAATGGGAAAAAAGATGGACTCCTGACATCTCTTATGGCAGGTAAGCACTGCGGTACTGTGTTTAATCCAAAAAAGGAAAAATTGTCTTCAAGAAAAGGATGGATTGCATACGGCAGCCGTTCAAAAGGGAACCTTGTTATGGATGAAGGTGCGGTAAATGCCTTGATACAAGGTGGTAAGAGTCTCCTTCCTTCGGGCATTATCTCTGTTGAAGGTGATTTTGAAACAGGTGATGCAGTCTACTGCATTGATTCAAAAGGGAACCGCATCGCTAAAGGTCTAACCAATTATTCCTCTCCCGAGATTGAGAAGATAAAGGGAAGAAAGACTTCAGAGATTGAAAAGACCCTTGGATATAAATACTCTGACGAGGCGATACACAGGGATAATCTGGTGCTGCTGGAAGATAGAAAAGGGAATATTCGGGTTTAAGTTGTTACCTCTGTTTTCTTATCCAGCAACTTTTTGACTATAGCAGTAAAGGTATTTGCCAGTTCAGGGTCAAATTGTTTCCCTGCCTCCCTTTTTAGCTCTAATAGGGCCTCTTGATAAGACCTTGCAGGACGGTAAGGCCGGGCTGAAATCATTGCTGAGAAGGCATCAGCAATTGCCAGCATTCGAGCCTCAAGCGGTATTCCCTCCCCCTTAAGACCTGAAGGATATCCACCACCATCCCACCTTTCATGATGGTAAAGTATAGCAGCCTTGGTTGGTAAGAGTTCTGGAATATCACCGATTATTTCAGCACCTACTGAAGGATGCCTCTTTATTACCTCCCAATCTTCACTACTTAACCTCTGTTTTTTATAAAGTATTCTATCGGTGATTCCAATCTTACCGATATCATGAAGCAGGGCAGCCCTGCTAAGATAGGCCAATTTTTCCTCTGATAGACCAATAGCCTTACCTAACATCTGGGCATACTTATTTACATCCCTTGAATGGGAATAGGTGTAAATGTCCCTTGCCTCTAAGGCAGTAGCCATACCTTCAATAAGATTTATAATGGGCCTTTTAATTTGAGCCTCATCTGCTCTTTGTGGCTTTCCTGATGCCAGTATACATTGATTGCCGCCAAGATTCTTAGCCTCGTATGCAGCACTATCAGCAGCATCAAGAAGGTCTCTACCCCTTATCCCATCCACTGGGCATGAGGCTATACCAAGGCTTGCAGTAAGTAAGACCTTCCTTTTTTTCATCTCTTTTCCAAGGCCTTCACGCATTCGCTCAGCTATAGAAAGGGCACTCTTAGAATCTGCCTCCGGTAGTAAAATGACAAACTCATCACCACCATATCGGAAGATCAGGTCAACCTCCCTGATCTGTTTTTTCATTATCCCTGCGGCCCTTCTAATAAGCTTATCACCAGCAATGTGTCCATACCTGTCGTTATACCTCTTGAAGAAATCCAGATCACAGAGGATTAAGGAAAACACACCCCCATATCTGAGCCGCTTCTTGAGTTTTTCTTCCAGACGCTCATTGAAGTAGCGTCTGTTAAACAGGCCGGTCAGGGCATCCAGGCGGGATTCTTCTTTAGCCTGTTTATAAAGGCGGGCATTCATAATAGCCCCAGATAACTGCCCGCATAAATGTTCTAATATCCCCCTTTCACCTTCTCCATAGCTGTCAGGGTGAAGACTTGAAAGATTGATGGTACCAAAAACCCTTCCTTTATAAAATAAGGGGGCATGAATAGTGGATCTTATTCCCTCTGATAGCCTGAGCTTACTTAAAGGAGATACCCGGTGCTGGGTGAGGTCAGGCTCTATCAGGGTCTCTTTATGTTTTGCTACCCAGCCTGTGTTTGTATCCTTCAATGGATAGGTAGAGCCAGGCCTTCGTTCTGTCTTTATTTTCTCAGAGACGGCAAGGTATCTTATCTTATCCCTCTCTATCAAGGCGATGGATAGACGGTCAAATGGGACCAGTTTCTTCAATTCCATAGCAAAGACTTCGTATACATTATCGAGGGTAAGATATGATGAAATGGTCCTTGTCAGGTTGTTAATGGCCTCCAGAAGTCTCTGCCGTTTCTTTATCTCTTCAAGGAGGATGGCATTCTTAATGGGCATAGCAATCTGGCCGGCTGTATGATAAAGTAGCTTTAACTCCCTCTCACCATAAGCATCTGGCCTTGTGCTGGCAATGACCAATGCCCCAAAGACCCTGTCTTCAGCCAAGAGTGGTATATAGACGATTGACCTTATACCATGTTTTAAGTGATACTCTCCTGTCCAGAATCTCCTATTTTTAGATAGGTCTGGTTCAGAGAGGATCTGCTTTGTAGTTGCTATATATTCTGTAGCCGTATCTTTCAGGGGGACAACATCACCGGTTTTCCATATTGATTTAATCCTTGAGGACAGGGACTGAAAATAAAGGTTTTCTCCCTTGATTGTTATAATACTTGCCCACTCAACAGGAATTGTCTTTCTAATCTCATCTGTAAATCTCTCACACATACGGGCTATATCAGGACTTGAAAGAATGATGCGGGTTAAATTACTAACAAATTCGATTTCTTCTTTAACCCGCCGGGAGACTATCTTTGAGCCTTTCTGAAGATAATTTATAGTTTTTAGTTCATAGCCTGGAGACATAAGTAATTCCTTTTTGCTCATGTTTTATCTCCTTACTTATGTATAATAATACTTTTTATAATTTTCAGCAATTTCAAAACAAAATCTAAATTTACCTGGCTTAATCTCATAAAAACACTCCTCTATCCAGTGCCCTTTTTTTCAAAATCTCCCTTGCATTCATAAATATTTCAATATACGTTTTATCCTGATAATCTTTATAAGTAAAGAGATGTGGTTTGTAAGTCCCGTTCTTATAAATAAGCGTTACCTCTCCATAGATCCCTTTCCCTAAATATATCCGGTGTGCATAGTTTTTTGTGGATGCAAGGACTATCTTTGAGAGTGTAAGATAACCAGGGTCAAGATTAATATATCTTTTACCCTTAGAAGACAGTACATCTTCAATTTCATTTGTCTTTAGCTTAACATCTGCAAGGGTTCCTGGGTCAATTAAGTTTTTAAAGAATATAAACTGTCTGAATAAGGGCCAGCCGAGTTCATCCTTATAGTAAGAAGAATAGTTCCATGTCATGGAAGGGCTTGCAAGTAAAATATCCCCGAAGTTTCTCTCGAGTATTTCTTTTGAATGATTAAATATTCCTGGATCAGCATAGAGTAACCCTATGAAGAGCAGCGATGGTTCAGGATACTTGACTTTCCCCATATTTATTAATTAAAAGTTGTACATATGACAGGGCAGACATGCCTCAAAGACTTTACAAAGCGATGATTTATTATAAATTGGCTTTGAATGTTTTAAATGAAAAATAAGTGTAGTTTTTAGTTGGCTATAAATGTGGTTAGCCAATACTTTAAGGTATCGCTGGTAAAGTCTTTTCGACACATCTGCCCTGTCAACGATTTGATTGTATATAGCATTAAAGTTATGGTTCATCAATAAGGCTATGGAATTTTTCGATAACACCCGGAGAGTCCCATTCTTCAGGACCTATTACCTTGTTTCTCAGTATCCCCTTCTTATCAATTATGAAAGTCTCAGGCACACCTGTAATCCCGAATTTTTTTGCAGCAGAACCATCAGGATTGAGATATATAGGAAAAGTATAACCATTTTTATTCATATAGCTAAAAGCCCTGTCTCGATTATCTTTATAGAGAATGGTTATTAATTTGAATTTAGGGTGTTCTGACAGATTTCTAAACAACCCTTCAATAGCTGGCAATTCCTCTACGCATGACTCACACCATGTAGCCCAGAAATTAATAAATAAAACCGAGCCTTTCAGTTCAGAAAGTTTTAATTTGTTTTTATTGACATCAATAAGTTCAATATCCCAGATTGTGTCTATTCTCGGGCTATACTGATGCCTTACAATAAAGAAAACGATAGTAATTCCGGAAAGCAAGATTATCAGAAGGATAAAAGCCTTATTTTTCAAGATATGAATTCTTTCTTAGGGAATTAGTTAGCACCAGATAGGATAGGGATGGCTTCCTCGGCCTCTATAAATATAGGCGTGTCGCCTTCAAGGATAACATTTATTTTATGTATGCCTCTAAATCTTCCTTTAAGGATCTCTTCAGAAAGAGGATCCTCTATTACCTTTTGTACAGCCCTCCTCATAGGCCTTGCACCATATGTGGGCTGATAGTAGCGCTTTATTATCCATTCCTTTACTTCCGGAGATACCTCGATTACAAGTTCCTGTTCAAGCAGCATCATGTTTGTCTCTTCCACAAGTAAATCAATAATAGATAACAGATGCTCTTTTTCAAGTAAGTGGAATACCACTGTTTCATCAACACGGTTAAGAAACTCGGGGTTAAATGTCTTCTTAAGTTCATTCAGTACGTTTTCCTTTATCTTTTCATACACAACCTCAGATGAATTCAGCCGAAAACCAAGAGGTGTTGCATTTGCAATTATCCTTGCTCCGAGATTTGATGTCATTATAATTACGGTATTCCTGAAATCTACTTTCCTTCCAAAACTGTCTGTAAGTACTCCTTCGTCAAGAACCTGGAGGAGTATATTGAATACATCAGGATGTGCCTTTTCTATCTCATCAAAGAGTACCACAGAATACGGCCTCTTCCTTATCCTTTCCGTTAACTGCCCCCCCTCTTCATAACCGACATAGCCTGGCGGGGCTCCTGTAAGTCTGGAGACATTAAACCTCTCCATATATTCTGACATGTCTATCTTTACGAGGGAGGTCTCGTCGTTAAACATAAACCATGCTAATGCCTTTGCAAGTTCTGTCTTGCCAACACCTGTAGGGCCAAGGAAAAAGAACGAACCTATTGGTTTTTTACTTGACCTAAGTCCTGCCCTTGACCTTCTTATTGCTTTTGAGACAGCCTTTATGGCTTCTTCCTGGCCTATTATCCTTTTATGAAGGTTTTCCTCCATCTTTATGAGTTTCTCGGATTCTTTTTCTTCGAGTTTCGAGAGCGGTATACCTGTCATTTTAGATACCGTATATTCAACATCCTCCTCCATCACAGAAGGTATCTCCTTGTTTAAATTATCTATCCATTGTTTGTGCAACTGTTCATGAAGCCGCTTTAGTCGTTCTTCCTCTAACCGGACAGATGAGGCTTTTCCAATGTCGTGGAGCTTTATATACAGATTTTTCTCTCTTGAAAACCTCTGTATATCAGTCTCGAGTTCCTTCAATTCCTGAGGAGGGGTATATCGCTTTAGTTTGATCCTCGACCCTGTCTCATCTATAACATCTATTGCCTTATCAGGTAAATATCTATCAGAAATGTATCTATCAGATAACCTTGCTGCAATTTCTATTGCGTTATCGCTTATCTTGACTTTGTGATAAGACTCGTATCTGGGCTTCAGCCCCTTTAAGATATTTATTGTGTTTTCTATATTAGGGGGCTGTACATTAATTGGCTGGAACCTGCGTTCGAGGGCACCGTCTTTTTCTATGTATTTTCTGTACGCATCAGGTGTAGTTGCTCCAATACACTGTATTTCGCCCCGGGATAGGGCGGGTTTAAGCATACTCGATGCGTCGACAGAACCCTCTGCGGCACCAGCGCCTATAAGTGTGTGCAGTTCATCAATAAAGAGGATAATATTGTCTGATTGGATGATCTCCTTCATAACAATCTTGAGCCTTTCTTCAAATTGGCCTCTGTATTTAGTCCCTGCAATTAATGCACCGAGGTCAAGGGAGACGATGCGTTTACCTAACAGGCTGTCAGGGATGTCACCCGAAACAATCTTTTGGGCAAACCCTTCAACTATTGCTGTCTTTCCAACGCCGGGTTTACCAATAACTACAGGGTTGTTTTTAATCCTTCTGCCCAGTATCTGGATTAGACGTTCTATCTCATCTTCTCTGCTTATAACGGGATCAAGTTTTCCTTCCTTTGCCAGAAGGGTCAGGTCTCTCCCAAACTCGTCGAGTGCAGGGGTTGTACTCCTTTTCTCTCTTATATATGTATGTGTTCTTATGGAGAAGTTAATTGTTAGCTGTCTTGCTCCAAGGAGGTTGACACCGAAGTTTCGCAATATCTTGCCTCCTATGCCTTCCTCTTCCCTTATCAGACCAAGGAGAATGTGTTCGCTCCCGATATAATTGTGACCAAGGAGCCTTGCTTCTTCAACAGCAAGTTCAAGGACTTTTTTGGCCCGAGGCGTAAAAGGTATATCACCGAAGGTCATAAGGTTTGTCCCCTGAGGCAGGTTTCTTTCTATTCCTAGTCTAACTTCTTCTGGAGTTATACCCATCCTTTTTAAGACTGCTACAGGCAAGCCATCTTCTTCTTTTAAAACAGCAAGCAAAAGATGTTCTGTTCCCAGGTAGTCGTTTTGACGTTTTTCAGCTTCTTCCTTCGCATATATAATTACCTTTCTTCCACGCTCTGTAAACTTCTCAAACATTCTACCTCCTGAAACCTTCTAATACCATTGATTAAATATACTTTTTTTAAATGCTGAAAGTCAATAATGTGTCATTGAATCTCGAGAGAAGAAAAGAAGAAGGGGATCTCGTAAGAAGCAGATTCTTTCGAATCCGAGCCATGGACTATATTGTGCTCGATATCTGAGGCAAAATCAGCCCTGATTGTACCTGGAGCAGCATCCTTTGGGTTTGTCGCCCCCATGCTCTCTCTGACTTTATTAATTGCATTTTCTCCTTCAACAACCATTACCACAATCGGACCCTCTGACATAAAGCTGGTAAGACTTTCATAGAAAGGTCTTTCTTTATGCACAATATAAAATCCTTTTGCATCATCTTTGGATAACTTGAGCATCTTGAGGGCAGCAATCCTGAGCCCATTTTTTTCAAATCTTTTTATGACTTTACCGATCAGGTTTTTTCCCACGCCGTCCGGTTTAACTATTGATAATGTCCTTTCCATAATCCCTCCATCTATATTAATAGTCTTTTTATTAATTTCTTAACTGATGCACACGATTTTCTGAATTGTGCCTTTTCTTCTTTAGTGAGTTTTACCTCTGTGACCTTCTCAACGCCTTCTTTCCCAAGGATGACAGGCACACCCATGTAAAGGTCTTTTACGCCATACTCACCGTTGAGATAAGCCGTACAGGGAAGCATCCGTTTTTCATCGAGAAGAACTGCCTTGATCATCTGGAATGTAGAAGCAGCGGGAGCATAATACGCACTTCCTGATTTAAGTAAAGAGACTATTTCTGCACCGCCATTCCTTGTCCTTTCTATTAATAGCTCAATTTTCTTTTTAGGCAGAAGTTCTGTAACCGGTATGCCTTTTACAGTTGTAAATCTTGGAAGTGGTACCATGTCGTCACCGTGTCCTCCGAACACAAGTGCTTCTACATCTTCTGGTGACACATTCAATTCCCATGAGAGAAATGCTGTTAATCTCGAAGCATCAAGTATACCGCCCATACCCATAACTCGCTTGCAGGAGAATTCGGTGGTTTTCCATGCAAGCTGCGCCATAACGTCTATCGGATTAGTTACAACAATAATAATAGCATTTGGAGAGGCATTTGCAACCTCAATGCATGTTTCTTTGATTACATTTGCATTAGCATGAAGAAGATCATTCCTTGACATCCCGGGTTTTCTGGGAAACCCAGCAGTAATAACGACAATATCAGAACCTACAGTATCAGAATAATTATTTGTTCCTTTAATTGTAGACGATGAATTCCACAGCGGGCATGCTTCTGCGAGGTCGAGTGCCTTTCCTTGGGGCATCCCTTCTACTATATCAAAAAAGAACGACATCTGCAATGCCTGATTGCACAACAAGAAGTGCAGTTGTAGCACCAACATTTCCGGCCCCTATTATTGATACCTTTTCCCTCATTGTGGTCATAAATTATAAAGGAAAAATAAAAGATAATGTCAAATGAATTTCAGCCGTCAATATGTTCTTCAGGCAGCTTCTCGAGTTTTACCTTGGCGATCCTCTGTCCCACCATTTCTGAGATGGTTATCTTTTTATCCTCAATTTCAACTACATCACCGACTTTTGGAATTTTTTGAAGGGTGGTTAACAAAAAGCCACTCATGGTTTCATATTCTGTAGATTCCGGGATTTTTATTTTATAATCATCTCCCAGATCTCTTGTGCTGATGGATGCGTCTATGAGTAGTGTTCCGTCGCTGAGCTGAATAACAGGACTTTCGATGTCATATTCATCCCTTATTTCTCCTACAATTTCCTCTAAAAGATCCTCCATGGTCACAAGACCGGATACCCCACCATATTCATCTATAACTAAAGCCATATGAATCCTTTTTTTCTGCATCTCTTTCAGAAGATTGCTTATCTTCTTTGTCTCGGGGATGAAGAATGGTGGTTTAATAAGCTTTCTTATGTCTACCACTCCTTTTGATAGTGCATTCAGGAAATCCTTTGCATAGAGAATTCCTCGAATATCATTTAGGTCTTTACCTACAACCGGGTAACGAGAAAACTGTTCTTCTGTAATTAAGGATTTTATATCTTCTATAGACATGCTCAGGCCTATTTTTACCATCTGGGTAGAAGGTACCATGACTTCTTTAGCTGACATATCAATGAATTCGAATACACTATGGATAAGGGCCTGCTCTGTAGGTTCAAATACGCCTTGTTCACCACCTTCCCTAATGAGCATCCTAACCTCTTCTTCTGATACATAGGCCATTTCTGTCAATGTTTTTCTTCCGAATGGCTTGAGCAGCATATTCGTGCTGAATGTCAGCATCTTCACAAAGATGGTTGCTATCTTTGAAAATCCCTCAACAAATTTTGCTGTTTTGAGTCCAACCCCTTCAGGGTTTGCCAGGGCTATTGACTTTGGGATAAGTTCACCGAAGACCAGCAAAAAGTATGTTATCACAATTGTTACTGCGCCTATTGCAATGGCCTCGCTGGATGCGGCGATCGGTTCAAATGGAATCTCTCCAATAGCAGGTTTTATAATCTCTATTGCTGCTGCTCCGCCAATAGCTGCTGCAAGAGTACCAACAAGGGTAATGGCTATCTGAATGGTGGCGAGAAACCTGTCAGGTTCCTCTTTGAATTTATTCAATATCGCAGCAGTCTTATTCCCTTCTTCTAAAAGCTGCTTTATTCGGCTCTTTCTTACTGTAACTACGGCTATCTCAGTTGCAGCAAAGAGACCATTTAAGAAAATAAAGATGATGATAAGAACGATATCAAACCACATAGTATTTTAGTGTTGAGACATTAATACTACTGATTGATGTTAAAGGTAATGATACTAACCCACCTTTGCCTCCCCTTGCTAAGGGGGGGTGTGGGGGTGTGTTTGATGAACTGTCACTTTCCATTGTAAATATTAACGTAATTTTTCAATTATAGCATCAGCTACTATTGATGTTGTTGCAGCTGTTGGGTCATCAGGCGTTGGCTTCATATCGTATGTCACATGTTTTCCCTCTGCTATTAAGGATGCTACAACGGTTTCTAATCTTTCAGCTGCCTTGAATTCCCCTAAATATTTGAGCATCAAAACCCCTGAGAGTATCATAGCAAGCGGGTTAACTTTGTTCAACCCTTTGTATTTTGGGGCGCTGCCATGAACAGGCTCGAACACGGCATACTCTTCTCCGAGGTTTGCGCCTGGTGCAAGGCCGAGCCCTCCTATAATGCCTGCTGCCAAATCGGATACAATATCACCATAAAGATTAGGAAGGACTATTACATCATAAAGCTCTGGTTTCTGAACAAGCTGCATACACATGTTATCCACTATCCTGTCTTCAAATTCAATGTCAGGATAAGTCTTTGCAACATTTCTTGCAGTTTCAAGAAAAAGCCCATCGGAATATTTCATAATATTTGCTTTATGGACCGCTGTAACTTTTTTTCTCTTATTTTTTCTTGAGTACTCGAATGCGAATCTTACAATTCGTTCAGTAGCATAAACAGAAATAGGTTTTATACTAATGCCTGAATCAGGTCTGATAATTTTTCCGGTCAATTCATTAATTAAATCTATAATTTTTTTTGCATCTGCTGAGCCTTTTTTGAATTCAATGCCAGCATATAAATCTTCAGTATTTTCTCTTATTATGACAAGGTCAATATCTTCATATCTTGTCCGTGTACCTTTGAAGGTTTTACATGGCCTAAGACAACAATAAAGGTCGAGAACCTGTCTGAGTCTAACATTAACACTCCTGAAGCCTGTTCCTACTGGAGTGGTAATAGGTCCTTTCAAGGCTACCTTGTTCTTTTTTATAGAATCAATTACTCTTTGAGGTAGAGGGGTTCCTTCTTTTTCAAAGACATCTATCCCTGCTTCCTGGATATCCCACTTAATAGCGACACCAGTAGCTTCAATAACCCGTTTTGTAGCCTCAGAGATTTCAGGGCCTATTCCATCTCCTGGGATTAATGTAACTGTATGCATTATGGATTTACTGTGAGCATTTTTCGCACAATTTCAGGATAAGTTGCAATAAATCTCAACTCATCATCTGTAAGCGGTTTTTGGGTGTGCAGATTTGCATATTGTGCGAGTTCGAGTACCATTCTTGCCTCATTGTCATCATGAAAATGTATACCGAGTTTGTCATAAACATGCCTGAAGCCTTTAATGCCCCCATACTCTCCTGTTGTTATTACCCTTCCAGTTTCAAGGAGTTCTGGTTCACCTCTCCCCACATCCTCTGGGTCATAAAGCTCATAGTTGCGCCTGTCTTTCAAGGCTCCGTCTGCATGTATTCCTGATTCATGAGCAAATGCGTTTGAGCCTACTCCTGGCTGGTTTATCGGTATTGGTATATTAAATGCGTATGATGCATATCTCCCGATTTTCCATGCCTTCTTAAGGTCTATATGCTCATCAAGAGGAAGTTTATCCTTAAGCCCGTGTGAGAATTTAAGTGCTAAGATTGTTGATACAAGGTCGCAATTGCCGCAACGCTCTCCATAACCGTTAACGGTTGTATTTATATATGAATCAACACCACATTCTATCGCTCCCTGTGCACCGGCAATGGAAACAGCCTCTGCCATTCCAAGGTCATTGTGGCAGTGCATTTCTAAAGGAAACTTTGTTGCGAGGGCAAGTGCCTTAGTCCTCTCATATATAGTTATTGGATCATCTGTACCGAGCGTGTCGCAGTATCTGAAGCGGTCTGCTCCTGCTTCCTTGCCTGCAGTGATGAATTCTATCAGCCGGTCAAGCTCTGTCCTTGAAGCATCTTCTGCATTTACCCCGATGGTTTCTGCGCCGAGCTCCCTTGCAGTCTTAACAGAATCAACAAGTGATTTAAGGATGTCCTTGAAGGTTTTTTTCCCCTGAAACTTGCCCTTTATCATTATCTCTGATGTCGAGATGGAGACATTTATATGTTTGAGTTCAGGACAGTTTTTAAAGCTAAGCCTTACATCCTCAGGTATTGCCCTGCACCAGCCCTCGAGGTGAATCCTTTTTATATCGCCGAGTTTCACAAGTTCGAGGTTTGCATTGATATAATTGACCTCGTGTTTAAGTGTTGGAAAACCTACTTCGCTCTGATAAATGCCCATTTCGTCAGAATAGATGTTTAACATCGTCTTAGATAATTTTGGGAGAAGTATCCTGGATGTCTGTACACCGTCTCTGTTTGTCACATCGATTAAATATACTTTACCTTTCATTTTTTTTAGCTCTCTTTTTTATAAAATTTATACCCCCGATTTATACACATTCAGGAACATGGATTTTAGCAGAAATAAGCATATTCAGGTTAAAATCAAGGGTGAGGTTAAGAATTTTCTTTGACTTAACCTTAGCCTAAACCTTTATTATTATTAGCACAAAATAATTAATATTACAATAACTTCTAAACTAATGTTCAACAACATGAAATAAATCCAAGCACCTTGACCACAGGGTATTAACCCTCGCATTTAAGGAAGTGCGGGGTATTCTCAAGGTGCTGGATAAATAAAGACTGGAAAAGAGAAGAACTCTTTGTTAAAATTAGAACCAGTTTTTATTGGAGGCATATTATGGATGTTAGAGGCCAGGTTGGAATAATTACAGGTGCGACACGTGGGATAGGAAAAGCAATAGCTGAGGGACTTGCTAAAAACGGCGTCAATCTGGCTATTGCAGGCAGAAACATTGATGCTGCTAAAGAAGTAGCAGCAGCTTTTACAGTATTTGGTGTTAAGGCTGTTGGAATAAAACTTGATGTATCGAAACCAGAAGATGTTATAAAGGCATTCGAGGACGTAGAGAAAGAATTCAACAGAATAGATATATTAATAAACAATGCCGGCATAACTAAAGATGGGCTTTTGATTAGAATGAGAGATGAAGACTGGGACTCAGTGATAGATACTAACCTTAAGGGAGTTTTTTTATGTACAAGGGAGGCCGTAAAGGTAATGTCGAGGCAGCGATATGGCAGGATAATAAATATTACATCAGTAGCTGCATTTATGGGTAATCCCGGGCAGACAAATTACAGCGCTTCAAAGGCAGGGATAGTCGGACTTACAAAGACAGTAGCGAGAGAATATGCAGTCAGGGGAATAACTGTGAATGCTGTTGCACCTGGCTTTATACAGACCGCAATGACAGATGTTCTTTCAGACAGGGTAAAGGAGGATATGAAGAAAATAATTCCGCTAGGAAGATTCGGCACAGCAGAGGATGTTGCAAATGCTGTTATTTTTCTTGCTTTACCCGATTCAGGCTACATAACCGGCCAAGTAATACACGTTAATGGCGGTATGTATATGTAGTTTAACTAAGGAGATCATTAATAGGACTGCATTCTTAACGCTTACTGTCATTGCGGCTTGTCCGCAATCCTTCTTTAAGAAAGATTCCAGACAAGCTGGAATGACATTCAATATAGACTTAATTATGAACTTCTCAGTAAGATTGATGATTTAAGCTTTCAGATTGAAGAAAATTTAAAATTGAAAATGGAGGTGAATTAATGGTAGAAGAAAAACTGAAGGAGATTATATCGAAACAACTCGGGGTGAATCCTTCCGAGGTTATATCTGAGGCATCTTTTGTTGAAGACCTTGGCGCGGATTCACTGGATACAGTTGAACTCGTTATGGCATTTGAAGAGGCGTTTGGAATTGAGATACCTGACGAGGATGCGGAGAAGATTGTAAAGGTCAAAGATGCTATAGAATATATTAATAAGAAAAAATCAGTCTAAGAGTCTTAGAGAAGCCTGATGGATAAAAAAAGAGTTGTAGTGACAGGGTTGGGCATGATTACACCACTTGGTATTGGTGTTGAAGATAGCTGGAACAGCCTTATCGCAGGCAGACCAGGTATAAGAAGGATCACCCATTTTGACTCTTCTAACTTCCCAACACAGATAGCAGGTGAAGTAGAAGGTTTTAACCCTGAAGATTACATCGAGCCAAAAGATATAAAGAAGATGGACCGGTTTATCCATTTTGCCATTGCTGCAGCAAAAATGGCGATAAATGATTCTGGGCTGAAGATAACAGATAGCAATGCAGAGAAGGTGGGGGTGGTTGTTGGATCCGGCATAGGTGGGCTGCATGCAATCGAACATTACCATTCTGTTTTTCTTGAGAAGGGGCCGAGGAGGATTTCTCCTTTTTTTATTCCTATGCTGGTAATAAATCTTGCTTCTGGACAGATATCAATTAAAATTGGAGCTAAAGGGCCAAACTCTGCAGTGGCTACGGCCTGTGCTACAGGAAGTCATTCAATCGGAGATGCGTATAAGATTATTCAAAGGGGCGATGCAGATGCCATGATTGCCGGGGGCACAGAGGCAGTAATAACACCTTTGGGTATAGGCGGATTTAATGCGATGAAGACATTGTCAACAAGAAACGATGAACCAGAAAAGGCAAGTAGACCATTTGACATTGATAGAGACGGTTTTGTGATGGGAGAGGGTGCTGGCATCGTAATACTTGAGAGCCTCGAGAGCGCTATGGATAGAGGCGCAAAGATATATGCAGAGATAGTCGGATATGGTATGACAGCTGATGCATACCATATAACTGCTCCTGCTCCTGGTGGAGAGGGTGCTGCAAGATGTATGAAAATAACCCTGAAGGATGGAAGCGTTAATCCTTCAGAGGTGGATTACATAAATGCCCATGGTACCTCCACAAAATATGGAGATGAGATCGAAACCAATGCTATAAAAACAGTTTTTGGAGAGCATGCTTATAAGGTAGCAATCAGTTCAACAAAATCTATGATAGGTCATTTGCTCGGTGCAGCAGGGGGTGTTGAAGCAGTTATAGTTATTTTAAGTATTTACAATGATATTATTCCGCCAACGATAAATCTGGACAAACCAGACCCTAAATGTGACCTCGATTATGTACCTTATAAATCAAGAAGAATGACAGTTAATTATGCCTTATCAAATTCGTTCGGCTTCGGTGGAACCAATGCCTGTCTTCTTTTTAAAAAATTTGGAGTTTAACTCCTTTGATGTCTGAGCAGGATATCACTGAATTAGAAAAGCGACTCGGTTATCTCTTCAAGAAAAAAGAGCTTCTCATGGAGGCCCTGACCCACAGATCTTTCTATCATGAAAACCCGGATAAGTCGCCTGTCCATAATGAAAGGCTTGAATTCCTCGGCGATTCTGTACTGGGTTTTATAATAGTTGAACATCTCTTTTTATCCAAAAACAAATTTACGGAATCAGCCATGGCTAAGACTAAATCCTATCTCGTTAAGGGATCTATACTTTCTGAGATTGCAAGTTCTATATCCCTTGGAAAATATCTCAGACTCGGGAAAGGCGAGGAGGCTACGGGAGGCAGAACGAAAAGATCTTTGTTGGAAGATGCGATGGAAGCTGTTTTAGGTGCAGTTTACCTTGATGGTGGATATAAAAAAGCTAAGGAACTTATACTGGGATTGTTTAAAGAAAAAATAGATACTATACTGAGTTCTGGTGAATTCCACGATTTTAAAACAGAACTACAGGAAAAGACTCAACTACTTTTCAGTACCATACCTGAATATAAAATGATAAAGCAGGAGGGTGAAGAACATAAAAAGATTTTTATAATAGAAGTCTATATTGCCGGAAAAAAGTTTGGGAGAGGGTATGGAAAAAGTAAAAAAGAGGCAGAAACAATCGCAGCTAAAGAGGCGATGAAGAAACTCAGTAGTAAGAAAACATAATTTGACGAGTCCCTACAATTTTGATAAGCTCTTTTTTAGATACTAATGAGTTTATTAGTAATGCAACATGGTCGTCATTCCTGCGAACAGACTGTGTCACAATTGTCATCCTGAACTCGTTTCAGGATCTCAGTCGTTTGTAACATGTCGAAATTATGAGATTCTGAAATAAATTCAGAATGACAAAACAGGCATTTCTCGGATTGTGACACAGTGGGGAACAAAGACCTTTTCTCTTTTTAGAAGTACTTAGTGGGGAAGCAATACCCTTTAACTACTTTTTAAAAATTTTCTGCATTATCTCAGGAAACTTGTTTTTAAAGTTCGGATATGCCCTTCCAAGAAACAGCTTCAGTCCTTTAATCTCATGCTTTAAGTCCCCAATTTCTTTAAGAGCAGCATTAACAGCCTCAAGCTTTTCTGTTAGTGTTACAAGTTCTCTCTCAAGGAGCTTAATTTTTTCTTCCATTATTATTTCTTCTTTCAATTTTCCCTCTCCATTTATTTTTTTGAAAGTGATTCATATTAAAACTATCTTTTCATATCTGGCACTTATTATACCAGAAATAGTGCCTTATATTGAGGTCTTGAATTATATCATCAATTCTGTTTTTTAAAAGGCATTCTAATAGCTTTCTTGTATATAAAAAGAATGTCTTCTTAAAGAACGTTCACTATTCAGAGTGACGAAATGAGAGTTTTCCAACAGCCTGTTAAAAGTTAACATTTTTAGTTTCATGTTATCATAAAATAAGTATATGGCTTATTTGATATTAAGAGTGATGATAAATGCCCTCTCCATTGCAGCGGCTATAAAGCTTGTAGATGGCATAACATTTACAGGTGAGTGGTGGAAGATGATTATTATAGGAGCGGTTTTCGGAATCGTGAATTCACTCTTAAAGCCAATTATGATGATTTTCACTTTCCCTTTAATCGTGCTAACTTTGGGTATCTTTACCCTTGTTGTCAATGCACTGATGTTGATAATAACTGCAGGACTCTCAGGGCCTTTACACCTTGGCTTAAAGATTGATGGTTTTTGGCCTGCATTCTGGGGAGCTTTAATTGTAAGCATTGTAAGCATGCTGCTTTCATGGCTTACAGGGCTTAGGGACATTAAATCATAGATATCAAGCGATTCCTTTTGCCAAAAGGCATTGACTTTTTACGTAAACATAAAAGAAGATAAGTTTCTAAAGAAGGTTTTAATTTATGAAGAGAAAGGCAAAAAAGAGCTTAAAATAGCTTAGTAAATGGAAAATATTCTAAAAATACTACCTAATACTTTTATACCACTCTTTGTTGCGATTGATGTGTTTCTGCTCCTTCCCATTTTTATCTCAATGACTGAGGAGTTATCAAGGGCAAAGAAACGGGCAGTAGTCAGGGAGTCAATACTCACGGCCTTGATTGTAGGCCTTTTATTTATAGCATTAGGTGAAGTAATTTTTAGAATATTGGGGATTACTGCAGATGATTTTAAGATAGCTGGCGGACTTGTACTCCTTGTATTTGCAATTCTTGACCTCGTAAAGAGTGGTGAGGAACGGCGAAAACCTGTCGGTAAGATGGGCGTGGTGCCTATCGGAGTGCCTTTAATTGTAGGGCCTGCAGTGCTTACTACCATCCTGGTTCTTGTAGATCATTACGGTATCATTCCTACAATTATTTCACTGATGATTAATCTATTCATCGTCTGGATTTCGTTGATTAAGGCCGAGCGGATTATAAATTTCGTTGGTAGAGGTGGTATAATTGGAATTTCGAAGATTATGGCACTTCTTCTTGCATCGATTGCAATAATGATGATACGGATAGGGGTCGAGAATATTATTAAGCAAAACATTTAAACTTATAAAAATAAGTTGAAGATATCACCCCTTCCCTAACCCTCCCCCGTCAAGGGGAGGGAAGGGTGGGGGTTAATAGGAGAATACAGTATGCTTATTGGAATTATCGCTGATACTCATGATAATTTGATTCCCACAAGGAAAGCTATCGAACTATTTAATAACAAAAAAGTAGAATATGTAATTCATGCAGGGGATTACACTTCGCCTTTTACATTAAAACTATTTAAGAAACTCAACTGCAAATATGTCGGTATATTCGGCAATAATGATGGAGACAAGCTTTTGCTTTTAGAGAGATCTGAGGGCAATATTCATAACCAGCCGTATATATTCTCGCTGAACAATAAAAAAATCATCGTGTTGCATGAACATCATGTTGTTGATGCACTCGCTGACAGTGGTCACTTTGACCTTGTTATCTACGGACATACTCATAAGCCTGATATAAGGAAGGTTAAGAACACCCTGATTGTTAATCCAGGTGAGGCTGGCACCTGGCTTTACGGGAAATCAACTGTTGCACTGGCAGATTTAGATAAAATGGAAGCAGAGATTATCGAGCTTTAAGCAGTTATTCCATCTATCCTCGTTAGGCCGGATTCTACGGCCATCCTTATTGCCTCACTGTATTCTCTCCCGGTAATCCTTCTGTCAAGAGGCGGGTTATCAAATGCCTTAAAACATGGATGATACTGGTCCATAATATTTATGTATGTATCTTTTGAAACCTCCCCGGCAATGAATTTAACAACACCTGCGGTACCTGCAATTCCTTCAGGCAATACAAGATGCCTCACAAGAAGTCCTCTCATGGCAATTCCCCTATTATCTATTAAGAGGTCTCCGACCTGTTTGTGCATCTCTTTTATTGCTGCCTTTGCAGCCTCTGGATAATCTTCTGCATTTGAGTACCTTAACGCCATATCAGGGTCTGAGTATTTAAAATCAGGCATGTAAATATCAACAATACCATCCAGAAGCCTTATTGTTTGAAGCGATTCATATCCGCCGCAGTTATAGACAATAGGGATGTTAAGTCCTTTCTCGGAAGCAATTCGGAGAGACCTGAGTATCATCGGCGTCTGATGTGCTGGGGTAACAAGGTTTATGTTATGACACCCTTCATGCTGCAACGAAAGCATAATATCTGCAAGTTTTTCAAAGGATATCTCAGAACCCTCTCCAAGATGGCTTATTGAATAATTCTGGCAGAATATACAGTCAAGGTTACAGTTTCCAAAGAAGATGGTGCCAGAGCCTAATTTTCCTACAAGTGGTCTTTCTTCACCAAAATGAGGACCCCAGCTGGATATAAATGGTTTGTCTCCAGTTCTACAAAACCCCCTCTGTTCAGAGGTCCTGTCAATCTCGCATTTCCTTGGACATAAGGTACATTTTTTCAGAATATCTTCTGCCTTCCTGATCTTATCAGACAATACACCTGGGGGAAGTTGGAGATAAGATGGTGTAAACTTGTCTTGTAACTTTTTCAATAATTCCCTTTAGATTCAATTAATATGGATATTTTAAAAAATATAGTAACAAAAAATATACTCTCTATGACCGTGACTGTGCGGGCGTCTGATTGACTTAACAAGAAATTAATCATTATAATTCTTAGATTATTTATTATGGGATGGCAATGGAAGAAATCAACGAACTGATAGAGCAAAGAATCAAAAAACTTGCGGAATTACGGCAGTCAGGTATTGAACCATTCGGCAGCTCATTTTATGCAGAAGACCATGCATCAGAACTCCTTAATAAATTTGGATCTGTGGCAAAAGAAGCCCTTGAAGCCAATCCTGTTTCCTGTTCTCTTGCAGGCAGGATTATTTCTATGAGGGACTTTGGTAAGGCTGCTTTTGCTCATATACAGGATACAACAGGGAAGATACAGGTCTATTTTAAAAAAGATATGCTTGGTGAAAAACAGATTATTGTTAAAAAACTTGATATAGGAGATATAATCGGCTTAAAAGGTAAACTGTTCAGGACTAAAACTGATGAACTTACTGTTGAGGTTAATGATCTTGTTTTTCTGACGAAGTCCCTGAGGTCTCTTCCTGAAAAGTGGCATGGTTTAAAGGATATCGAAACAAGATACAGACAGAGATATGTGGATTTGATAGTTAACCCTGAAGTGCGGCAGACGTTCGTTAAAAAGAGTATTATCATAAAGGCAATTAGAGACTTCCTTGAATCAAAGGGTTTTATTGAGGTTGAGACACCAATGATGCACCCAATCCCTGGAGGTGCAACAGCAAGGCCATTTAAAACACACCATAACGCTCTTGGTATAGACTTATATCTCAGGATTGCTCCGGAGCTTTATTTAAAAAGACTTCTTGTCGGAGGTTATGAGCGGGTATATGAACTGAACAGGAATTTCAGGAATGAGGGTATATCTACAAAACACAACCCGGAATTTTCAATGCTCGAATTCTATATCGCATACAGAGACTATCACTTCCTCATGTCTTTTACTGAGGAATTAATTACCCATGTTTCAAAAAAGACTCTCGGAACGTTAAAAATACCATACGGGGATACAATCATAGACCTGACCCCTCCGTGGCCGAGGATATCAATGCTCGAGGCATTAATGCAGAAAGGGGTGCCGCAAGAGATATTTAATGGTAGCGAAAAGGCAAGGGCATGGGCAAAAGCAAATAAGATAGAAATTGAAGAGGGTGCATCTTCCGGGAAAATCCTTGATGAGATATTTAAGGAAAGAGTAGAGCCTGAACTAATCCAGCCAACATTTATAATTGACCACCCTGTTGAGCTTTCGCCATTGGCTAAGAAAAAATCTGACAACCCTGCGCTTGCCGAGAGGTTTGAATTATTCATTACGTCAAGGGAAATTGCTAATGCGTTTTCCGAACTAATTGACCCGATAGAGCAGAGACAGAGGTTACTCACACAGGTAGAGGCTAAGGCGCAGGGCGATGAGGAAGCACACTGGATGGATGAGGATTTTGTCAGGGCTCTTGAATATGGTATGCCTCCTGCAGCAGGGGAAGGCGTCGGAATAGACAGGCTTGTAATGCTGCTGACTAATTCGCAGTCTATCAGGGATGTGATTTTATTCCCGCAATTGAAGCCGGAACAGTAATGAACCTTCCCTATCAGGTATTCATAGCCCTCAGATATCTTAAGACCAAAAAAAAGCATAGGGGTATCTCGGTCAACACCTTGATATCTATCGGGGGTGTTGCAGTTGGCGTAATGGCGCTCCTCGTTGTCCTGTCTGTGATGAGCGGATTCCATGAGGACCTTCAGAAGAAGATACTCGGAGTAAATGCCCATGTGGTTATACTTGATTACAAAGGCACAATACCTAAATATAAGAATGTGGTTGAAAGATTAAAGGGTGAGAAAGATGTCATATCATCTGCACCATTTGTTATGGGTCAGGTGATGATATCATACGGTAAAAAGGCTCATGGGGTATTTTTGAGGGGCATAAGACCTGAAATGGAGATAAAGACAACAGAGATTTTAAAGTACATCAAGGAAGGCAATCTCGAAGACCTTGCACCAAAAGATGGAATCCCCGGCATTATACTTGGGAAGGAGCTTGCAAGCAGCATGGGTGTGTTTAAGGGAGATATAATCAACGTCTTATCCCCTGTTGGAGAGATCGGCCCGCTCGGGATGCTTCCGAAAGTCAAAAAGTTCAGGGTAGCAGCAATATTTGAGGTCGGAATGTTTGAATATGATCTAAACCTTGTTCTGACAGACATCGGGACTGCTCAGGAATTCTTTGGTATGAAAGAAGATATAACAGGCATCGAACTCAGGCTTAGTGATATATATAAGGCACCTGTTGTCAGGGAGCGGTTACAGGAAAAATTAGGATTTCCTCTATATGTGAGGGACTGGATGCAGATGAACAGGAATCTCTTTTCAGCCCTGAAGTTAGAAAAGTTTGCTATGTTTATAATACTAATCCTCATAATCCTCGTAGCATCATTCAATATTGTAAGCACCCTGATTATGAATGTGATAGAGAAGAAAAGGGAGATAGCTATTTTAAAGGCGATGGGGGCAACGAATAAAGGTATTATGACCATCTTCATGCTGCAGGGTTTATTCATCGGGCTTTTAGGTACAATCATAGGAGTGGCTGGAGGATATCTGTTAACTTATGTTTTAAATACATATCAGATTATTAAACTTCCGGCTGATGTTTACTATTTGAGCCATCTGCCTGTTAAGACAAAGGGTTTTGATTTCATGGTTGTCTCTTTGTCTGCAATTATCATAAGTTTTCTTGCAACTATTTACCCTGCATGGCAGGCAGCAAAACTCAACCCTGTAGAACCGTTAAGGTATGAGTGAGGGAGTATATGGCAGGGGGTTTTAGTTGAAAAATTTGATTAAAACAGAGAACCTGAAAAAGTTCTTTACCACTGAGGCGGGTGAGCTTCAGGTACTAAAGGGCATTAACCTTTCAATTATGGAAGGGGAAATGGTCGGGATAGTCGGTGCATCAGGGGTAGGAAAAAGTACCCTGCTGCATATCATTGGAGCCATAGACAAGCCAACTTCCGGTAATGTCTTTTATAACAACACGGATATATTCTCACTCGATAGAAATTCTATCGCCTCATTCAGAAATAAAACAATAGGTTTTGTCTTTCAGTTCCACCACCTTCTTCCTGAATTTACTGCATTTGAGAATGTAATGATGCCGGGACTAATTAAAATTAGTTCAATCCCGAATGCTTTCGGGAAAGGTTCCAAGAGGTCAACTTATAAAGAGATTGTAGAAAGGGCAGAAAGACTTCTCGAAGAGATGGGATTATCCGAAAGAAAAAGACACAGGCCGGGAGAGCTCTCAGGTGGAGAACAGCAGCGTGTCGCAGTTGCAAGGGCACTTATTCTCGAGCCAAAAATAGTGCTTGCTGATGAACCCACAGGCAACCTTGATGCAGCAACAGGTGAAGAACTTTTTAATATCTTTATTAATCTTAATAAAGAGAAGGGAATCACGTTTGTTATTGTCACACATAACGAATCCCTGTCAAAACGCTGCCACAGGGTTTTAAAAATGGTGGATGGCAGGATAGCTGAGTGGAATTTGACCTTGACAAATAAGAGGCATTGATATATATTTTATCAGAAGTTCTAAACGTGAAGTTCAGAACTTATAATTAAATTTAGAGTTAAAGAAATTAAAGCCATGAAGGTTGCACCAGAAGGTGCGGATTTCATGGCTTTTTTGTTTTTAAAGGAGGTAAAAGGTGGATGAACTTGAAAAGCTAAAAAGGCTACTTCGGCACTGGATGGAGCACAATAATGAGCATGTTCAGCTTTACAGAGATTGGGCAGAAAAGGCATCACCCATTGGTAATCGGGAATTATGCGAGATTCTAAGGAGGCTTTCAAATGAGACTGAGAAACTGAATAGGCTTTTTGAAGAAGCCATAAAGATAATTGGTTAATCGTGTCATAAAGAAGTTATATGAGTCTAAATCATACACAGAGCCATTGGTATTATCATCATGAATAAAGCAATAGTAGTCACAGGTGGTGCAGGGTTTAATTCAGATGTGTGAGTCTAATGCATATATTGAAGACAATGGTAATGAAATACTCTACCTTGAGGCGGTGGACATATTGAGACCCGAGGGCGGGAAAATCTATTTAAAAAACTTTTGGGGTGAAGAGAAGGTCTTTAAGGGTGAGATAAAGGAGATATCCCTTCTAAAACACAGGATTGTGCTGAGAATAAAGTCGGAAATGCTGGTGAACAAAAGGCGGGAAGTATCGGAACCATGAAAGAACAGAGTTACGGAATAATAACCTCAATATCTATCCACACTATTATCATTGTAATATTTCTGATGCTGACTATTCACAAAGGCAGTGATGATCTCAAAACGTTTTATATTCAATTCACCCAGATGGGGGAACATAGTGTTCAGGCGCCTCCGGCTCTCAGGGAGATAAAGAAACACAAAGTCACTGAGCCAGTGAGGAAAGAAATCAATGAAGAAACACCGGTGACAAAGGAACCTCCCGTAAAAGAACATGAGGCGGTAATCAGGACCGATGCAATTGAAAGTCCTGATGTGGTCAAAGTGGCAAGCGCTCCCGAACCTGAGCCTCCGGCAACGTACCATCAGGGTGGTGAGAGCGCGGTTAGCAATGGATCATATTCTGCTCCGTCCGGCACATCTTCTGTTATGGAGACGGAGTTTGGTGCCAGCAGCGCTCCTGCTTTTTTGAAAAGGCAAATGCCTGCGTATCCTACGATGGCGAAAAAGCTTGGTAAGCAGGGCAAGGTTGTTTTAAGGCTGTTCATAAACGAAAAAGGAAGACTTTTGAATGTTGAAGTGGTTGAACCGGCAGGCTACGGCTTTACGGAATCCGCTGTGGAGGCGGTGAAGATGTCAACCTTCTCCCCTGCACGTGAAAATGGTGTTGGCACTGCATCAAAGGCATTACTGTCAATACGATTTGTTCTGAAAAGGATTTGATTTAAAAAGGAGGAATAGGAATGGAATGGCTTCATGCAGCAGTTGATTATGGGATCATCGGGTTACTGATATGTATGAGTATTATAGCGGTTGCTCTTGCAGTGGAAAGGCATCTCGTTTATAAGAAGATCCGGCTGGGAGACTTCGATGACAAGAAATCCCTTGAAATAGAACTGACAAAAAAACTTCATATCATAGCAACAATAGGAAGCAATGCACCGTACATAGGCCTGCTCGGCACTGTGCTTGGCATCATGCTCACCTTTTATACAATGGGCAGGGAAGGAATGATGGATACGGGCAAAATAATGACTGGCCTCGCCCTTGCACTGAAGGCCACTGCAATAGGACTTGTTGTCGCTATCCCCTCTATTATTTTTTACAACTTCCTTTTGCGGAAGGTGAAAGTGCTTGTTGCACAATGGGAGACTGTAAATGGAAGAAAAAGAGTTTAACTATATAAATGTTATCCCGCTTGTTGATGTGATGCTCGTATTGCTCACAATTGTCCTTACCACGTCGACGTTCATAGCTTCAGGAATGATTAACGTATCATTGCCGAAGGCATCTGCTAAATCTAAGGAGATTCTGAAAAACCAGACCATATCCATACATAAAGATGGAACGGTCTATTTCAATGTCTCTCCGATGACGCTTGATGAATTGAGAGAAACAGCGCTCCGGCTGGACAGGGAAACCCCTATGGTTATCCGTGCAGACAGGGACATCAGGCTTCAGGTATTCGTGGATGTCCTCGATATCATCAATAACCTCGGATTCAGGAAAGTTGCAATCCAGACCGAAAAGGGAGGTGATAGAAATCAGATTTGAGATTTAAGACTGAAGTTTTAAAAAATAATCAGGGCAGGGGTGACCTTGGCGAGGATTCCCTGCCCCGGAGGGTAACGCTCAATACACGTCATCCCCCTTTTCATTTTATCAGAAAGGGGGTGGGAAAAAAAGGAGGAGGATTGAATGCGCATTATTCAAAAACTGTTTCTAATGGTCTTTGTCTTAAGTATTTGTTCGATAGTCTTTGCTGGTGAAGAGGAAGAAAAGACAAAAGTTCAAACAAAAGAGGAAACAAAGATAGAGGAGATTGTGGTGACGGCAACAAGAACGGAAAAAGAAGTGGCATCAGCGCCCGGAAGTGTTTCGGTGGTTACAAAAAAGGAGATGGAAAAGAGAAATATCAAGACAGTGGATGAGGCATTAAATACCATCTCCGGGGTTTTTAACAAGCGTGGGAAGGGAATGATGGATGGACTGGCGTACATCAGTTTGAGGGGAATTCCAAAGGGAAACAGGACTCTAATCCTTTTTGATGGTATGCCGCTGCATAGCGCATACACGGGGGGTGTGATGTGGGGAGGGCTTGCCTCCGAGGATGTGGAGAGGATCGAGGTGGTCAAAGGCCCTTTTTCAAGTCTCTATGGTGGCTATGCAATGGGTGGTGTAGTAAATATCATCACAAAGATGCCCGAAAAAAGGGAATTTACATTCAAAAGTGGTTATGGCTCAAGCTGGGAGAGGGGTGAGGGATTGGATGATTTAAGAAAGTTTTATCTCTCATACGGCGATAAGTTCAAGGACAAACTGGGTATATTTCTGAGCTATGGATATAAGGAAACAAATGGCTATCCTTCGGATTTTAATGTGCAGAAAACACAGCCTTCTTCAGGCATTACAGGCTATTCGGTTACCACAGATAATCAGGGAAATACTCGCTATTTAATCGGCGACAAAGGAGACAACAGATGGTGGGATGACAATATAACTATCAAGGCAGGATATGATTTCTCCCGGACATCAAAGATCAACCTCTCATTTATGAGAACCCGTTACGAATACAATTGCGATGATCCGCATACCTATCTAAAAGATGCAGGAGGGAATCCTGTCTGGTCATATGGGAGTGTAAAAGAGTCCTCGGGCCCTGGAAGCAGGGAACAGAACACTTATAACGTAAGCTATGAAACAGAGATATCAATAGTTAAGGCAAAATTGTCCCTTGGCTTTCTTGATCAAGAAAAAAACTGGTACACATCACCTCCTGGATCCACGGCAACGTCTTCCGGAGGTTCTGGTAAAGTCTCAGAAACCCCATCAGAAGGCTATAATGCTGAACTTCAATTTACAGTGCCTATATTCAACAGACATATCGTCACCTTTGGTGGTT
>Ga0210009_1000494_pt1 | contig 43602 bp, 36 predicted proteins | sample CryGeyCG2114_065_FD_185457 | JGI IMG/M metagenome (GOLD analysis project Ga0210009, IMG submission 185457) | Groundwater microbial communities from aquifer - Crystal Geyser CG12_big_fil_rev_8/21/14_0.65 (SPAdes) (version 2) | ecosystem: Environmental > Aquatic > Deep subsurface > Groundwater ...
GATAGTAAACGAACAGGAGTCGTTGGTTGGGAGCGGTTATGGGAAGGATGGTTCAAACTGCAAACCATCCTTGAAGGCTATGAATTGGCACAGTCTCTTGAGTACGAAATGTGATCAAGAGACAGGCCTAGGCTCCTTTTTTAGTCTCTAGCCTAAGCTAGATAAGATCAGATTACTCTTCACGTGGTTTACGTGGCTTACGCTCACCGGCAGGTTTGTCTGCGCGAGGTTTGCGATCGGCAAATGGCTTGTCACCAGAGGCAGCGCGAGGCTTACGATCACCAGCAGGGCGGTCGCCACGTGGTTTACGGTCACCCGATGGACGCTCTGAACGTGCACCACGGCCTGAGTCGACAAATACTTGATCGCCAGCTTCGCGGATGTTCAATGGCTTACCACAAACACGGACTTTCTTTAGGTGCTGTAACACGTCTTTTGGCATGCCATCTGGCAGATCCACAGTGGTTACTGCATCGTAAAGTTGGATCGCACCGATATAACGGCTGTCGATGTTGGCTTCGTTCGCGATAGCGCCAACGATATTACCCACACCCACACCATTCTCACGGCCTACGTCGATAACATAACGGCACATTTTTAAGTCTGGATTATCTTTCAATGCTTCGGCAGAACCTAAACTGGCTGGCATTGGGCGCGGTTCGCGGCTACGACGCTCACCACGTTCGCCACGATCACTTCCGCGTTCGCTACGCTCAGAGGCGCCACGCTCACTGCGTTCATCACGGGCACGTTCTTGGATCGCAGGCAATTGCAGTGGACGCTCTTGCTGAACTTGCTGCAGTAAGGCTGCGGCCAGAAGATCGGTATCGACTTCTAACTGTTGGCATAATTGCGCCACAGCATCTTTCATAAAGTCCAGATCAGTGTTCATGGTTTCAGCCAATTGCTCACCTAAGCGTGACAGACGACGTTCTGCAACAGTCTCTGGGCTTGGGATCTTCATTGGTGAAATGCGGCTGTTGGTTGAGCGCTCGATCGTGCGCAGCATGCGCATTTCACGGCTAGTCACAAACAGAATTGCCATACCAGTACGACCGGCGCGGCCAGTACGGCCAATACGGTGAACATAGGCTTCGGCATCATACGGAATGTCGTAGTTCACAACGTGACCGATACGCTCAACATCAAGACCACGGGCGGCAACGTCGGTGGCGATCAGAATATCTAACTTGCCACGTTTGAGTTGGTCAACGGCACGCTCACGGGCTTGCTGGTTCATATCACCGTGCAGTGGTGATGATGCATAGCCGCGGGCTTCGAGCTTCTCGGCTAATTCAACACATGAGTTACGTGTACGCACGAAAATGATAATACCTTCAGTATTTTCAACTTCTAACACGCGAACTAGGGCTTCTAATTTATTGTGTTGTGATACTTGTACGAAACGCTGCTCGATTGACTCGACCGTCGTTTGGCTAGACTCGATACGCACATGCACAGGGCTACGTAAATGCTGGTTAGCAACACGTTTAATTTGCTCCGGCATAGTGGCGGAGAATAACGCCAGTTGGCGCTCGCTTGGCGTGTGCTCAAGGATCCATTCGATATCGTCGATGAAGCCCATTTTCAGCATTTCATCGGCTTCATCGAGCACGAGTGCTTTTAATGAGTCGAGTTTCAAGGTGCCGCGACGCATATGGTCCATTACACGACCTGGCGTACCCACGATAACCTGTGGGCCACGTTTCAGGGCATTCAACTGTTGTTGCATGCTTTGACCGCCATAAATTGGCAGTACGTGGAAATTCTTCATAAATTTGGCATAGCTACTGAATGCTTCAGCAACCTGGACCGCTAATTCACGCGTTGGCGCTAATACTAAAATTTGCGGTGTGGTTTGGCTGGTGACTTTGTTTAGTAGCGGCAGCGCGAAGGCGCCAGTTTTACCTGTACCTGTTTGCGCTTGGCCTAAAATATCTTTGCCAGCCATAAGTGGATCGATACTGGCTGATTGGATCGGCGTCGGTTTTTCATAACCTAGCTCGTCAAGAGCACGCAACAAATTCTCGGATAGGCCGAGTTCACGGAAAGTTCTTTCATCGGATGACATTGAGTTGTAGCCTTGTGGATGCGCGCGGATTGGCGCTTAAGTTTCACAGACAGAAAATCAACCCCGTGTCGATTTCCCGCGAACGACGGATTATAGCAGCATATAAGCCGCTTTACCAATCTGGATATGGATAAATCCATAGTTTTAGGTATATTTTTCGCAAAAACTGAGCAAGAAACGCGCCACTTCGGCTAATTTTTCAAAAAGTTGCCATTTAATCGCATTAATTCAAAGGCCGATTCAGTCACCGCCGCGAGAAACATAAAGTCCACTGTGTCGGCGGTATCTTGGGGTGTGTGGTATTGCGGATGGGTGGGGACACCAAAATACAACCAAGGGATGTTTGCCTTGTGGAAGGGGTAATGATCCGAGGCTCTTAACCAATCGGTATTTTGGATACTACGGCCCACAGGCCTTGGGTGACTGAGCTTTATACACAGTTGATTGTGTGCATTGAGTTGCGGTTTAAACGCTTGAAATTGATTGAAGTTACGGCTGCCCTCGAGGTAAATACCATAGGGGCGTCCGGGGTGGCTTACCATATCCAAATTGAGCATCAATTGAATATTGGCCTCGGGCATGCGTGTTTTCAACTGTTCCACTAGGGCGATGCTGCCATAGAGCCCCGGTTCCTCTGCGTCCGTTGCTACAAACATCAGATTGATATTGGGCAGGGTGATAGTTGCATCCTTTGCTTGTTGCGTTAACTGTGCCTGCCAATACTGGGCGATGGCGAGCATAGCGGCGACCCCAGAGGCATTATCATCGGCGCCGTGGTAAATCTTGCCGCCACTTATCCCTAAATGATCATAGTGGGCCACGATAATTCGCCATACATTAGTGGGGCTCTGGGCGGGGGCGATGGCCACCATATTCGCCCCGGTTTCCCGAGTGAATAGCGTGTGGTATTCGAAGGGGATTTCAAAGCGTTCCCCCCAAGGGATGAGGCCTAGGTCTTTAAATTGTTGATCGAGATAGTCGCGGCTTTTGGCTGCACCTTGGCTTTGGGTCCTGCGGCCTTCAAACTCATCGGAGCTTAGTACCCTCACGGTTTGTTCCAATGCCACAGGATTGGCCCAGTGTAGGCGAATATCATGGCGTGAACAGGATTCAGGGGGGCGGGTGGCGCAGCCATTTAGGCTGGCAAAGAAAACAGTCAACAAGCCTATCGCCCAGAGTAGGCTAGGCTCAACACGCAAGGTGGGTGCGCGCAGACAAGGGAATGTGAAGGCTAGTGCCAGTTTATCCATCCTTATCCTTATCGATGTTGAATTAACGCCCTGAGGGATCCCTGTACTTACTATAATAGTTCCTAATAATGCGACACCGCAGGATATCGCATGCAGGCACGCCATTAACTCGTCCCTGAGGGCTCCACCGTGCCAAATGCATCCATACACAAAAGCCAGTTCGCCCTCCATGGCTCTCGTTCGCAGCATATCGCTATGCGATGCTCACCATGGCGCAGAGGGCCTGCTTATCGATACCCTGCTTGCCCTATAAAGTGATCTACAATTCGAGACAGCTATTTGAGATGCATCGCATGTTTACTGCTTGGCTGTGCTTGCAAGCTGGGCATCTCGCTCCAGTAGCGGCTTTAGGAAACGCGCCGTGTGGGAGCTTGGATGTTGGGCAACCTCTTCGGGTGTGCCTGTGGCTAAAATCATCCCGCCGCCACCGCCACCCTCTGGGCCGAGGTCGATAATCCAGTCTGCAGTTTTGATCACATCCAGATTATGCTCAATCACCACTATAGTATTGCCGTGGGATTTAAGGCGATGTAATACGTCGAGCAGCAGTTGAATATCGGCAAAGTGTAAGCCCGTTGTCGGTTCATCCAGAATATATAAGGTTTTACCTGTATCTCGTTTGGAAAGCTCCTTGGCGAGTTTGACCCTTTGGGCCTCACCGCCCGACAGTGTGGTCGCGCTTTGGCCTAAGCGTACATAGGATAAGCCGACATCCATCAGGGTTTGCAGTTTACGGGCAATGGCAGGCACGGCATCGAAAAATTCCCGTGCATCTTCAATCGTCATCTGCAGCACTTCGTGGATGTTTTTACCTTTATAGCGGACTTCTAAGGTTTCGCGGTTATAGCGTTTGCCCTTACAGGCATCGCAGGGCACATACACATCGGGGAGGAAGTGCATTTCAACCTTGATTAAGCCATCGCCTTGGCAGGCCTCACAGCGGCCACCTTTGACGTTAAAGGAAAAACGGCCGACCTGATAACCGCGGGTACGCGACTCTTGGGTTCCGGCAAAAATCTCACGGATCGGGGTGAAGATGCCCGTATAAGTAGCAGGGTTCGAACGCGGCGTTCGGCCAATCGGGCTTTGGTCGATATCGACGACTTTATCGCACTGATCCATACCGACAATGCGGTCATAAGGGGAGGGTTCATCTACAGTCGCGCCGTTTAATTCCCTGTGGGCAATTTTAAAGAAGGTGTCGTTGATTAGCGTCGATTTACCCGAGCCTGACACACCTGTTACGCAGGTGAATAGGCCAATGGGAATGGTTAAATCCACATTGCGCAGGTTATTGCCACGGGCGCCAAAGAGTTCGATCACTTGGCTAGCATCGAAGGGGGTACGGGGACTATCAATGTGAATATTGAGCTTACCGGAAATATATTGTCCTGTGACTGACGCTTCGCAGGCGATAATTTTTCCAATCGGGCCGTCACAAATCACCTCACCACCATGCACACCGGCGCCGGGGCCGATATCGATCACATGGTCTGCCATGCGGATCGCATCCTCATCGTGCTCCACCACAATCACAGTGTTACCTAAATCCCGCAGGTGGATCAGGGTTTGCAGCAGACGCTCGTTATCCCTTTGGTGCAGACCGATGGAAGGTTCATCGAGGACATACATCACGCCGACTAATCCCGCGCCAATTTGGCTGGCGAGGCGAATACGCTGGGCTTCACCGCCCGAAAGGGTTTCGGCGGAGCGTGACAGGCTTAAATAATTGAGCCCGACATTGACCAGGAACCCTAAACGGTCGCGGACTTCCTTAAGGATTTTCTCGGCAATTTGCGCCTTTTGGCCGCTAAATTCGAGCTTATCGAAATAGTCTAGGGCCTCACCAATCGACCAAGTGGTTAACTTAGGTAGGTTAAGGTCACCAATAAACACATGGCGCGCTTCTTCTCGCAGACGCGAACCGCCACAGCTTTGACAGGCTTGGGTATTGATAAACTTGGCTAATTCATCCCGAACCGAGTTGCTTTCGGTCTCGCGGTAGCGCCGGTCCATATTGTTGAGAATGCCTTCGAAGGGGTGATTACGCACCACCACATCGCCGCGGTCATTCATATATTTAAAGGCAATGCTGTCTTTCCCCGAGCCGTAGAGTACGATTTTGCGCACCTTATCGCTCAGTTGTTCGTAGGGGACTTCGACGTCGAACTTATAGTGCTCGGCGAGGGAGCTTAACATCTGAAAGTAATAGAAGTTACGTCTATCCCAGCCGCGAATCGCACCGCCCGCCAGTGACAGTTCCGTGTTGGTGATGACACGTTCCGGGTCGAAAAATTGTTGTACCCCTAAGCCGTCACAGGTTGGGCAGGCGCCCGCGGGATTATTAAAGGAGAAAATCCGTGGCTCGAGTTCCGCCATAGAATAACCGCAGTGGGGGCAGGCAAAGTTGGCGGAGAAGATAAGCTCCTCTGGCTTAGCGCCATTTTCTGCGTCGTCCATACTGGCGACGACCGCGATCCCGCCGGAAAGCTCTAGTGCGGTTTCAAAGGATTCGGCGAGGCGCTGTGCAATATCGTCGCGTACTTTAAAGCGATCGACCACGACTTCTATCGTGTGTTTTACGTGTAGATCTAAGGTCGGTGGATCGGTTAAATCGCACACTTCACCGTCGATACGGGCGCGGATATAGCCCTGTGCGGCTAAACCTTCGAGCAATTTAACGTGCTCACCCTTGCGACCATTGACGACCGGAGCCAATAGCATCAAACGGCTGTCTTGGGGCATCTCGAGTACTTTGTCCACCATCTGGCTGACGGTCTGTGCCGCCAGCGGTTGGCCGTGGGTAGGGCAACGCGGCTCACCCACGCGGGCAAACAGCAAGCGCAGGTAGTCGTAGATTTCGGTAATAGTGCCCACGGTCGAACGTGGGTTATGGGAGGTGGATTTTTGTTCGATGGAGATAGCGGGGCTTAAGCCTTCGATATGGTCTACATCGGGCTTTTCCATCAAACTTAAAAACTGGCGAGCATAGGCTGACAGGGACTCGACGTAACGTCGCTGGCCCTCGGCATATAAAGTATCGAAAGCGAGGGAGGATTTGCCAGATCCCGATAAGCCCGTGATGACAATCAGTTTATCCCTAGGGATAGTCAGGTTGATATTCTTGAGATTGTGGGTGCGTGCGCCGCGTATTTCAATCTTATCCATCTATCGCTCTAATGCCATATGCTTAAAAAAAATGAGCATAAGTATCGCACAGTTCCGCCGTTGAGTTTAGTGGATTCTGTGATCGGTACCCATCCTAGGGCTGGCACTGGCTTTAAGTCTGCCTGCTTGGCGGGATGTTGCGGGCTGAATGGATTAACTAAGATTAATACCCTTGTTGCGTACTGACTCACAGGACAAATCTGAACACTCTAGTAGACTCCCTTCCCGTGCCTGAGCCTTATACCGGCCTGAAAAATAAAGAGGTTAACCCGAGCACGGTCAATATAGGTCCGTTATAATCGGCACAAAAGTTAACTGTGCAGGCAGTGGCTTAGGCCGCTATTTCCTTTTGAGCAAATCCTTTTGGGTGTGGTAACATGCGCCCCTTAAAAGACTTCAATCCAGGGCAAAATCATGGGTAACAACGGACTTTCGAGTACTGAGAAAAAAGTCGCGTTTTCTTTAGCCAGTGTATTTGGTTTACGCATGATGGGCTTGTTTATGATCATGCCCGTCTTTGCACTTTATGGTCAGCACCTCGAAGGCTTCTCGCCTCTGTGGGTCGGGATTGCGATTGGCGCCTACGGCCTGACTCAAGCCCTATTGCAGATCCCCATGGGGATGTTATCCGATAAATATGGCCGTAAGCCGATTATCCTCGCTGGCTTAGTGTTGTTTGCCATCGGTAGCTTGATTGCCGCCTATGCCGAGACAATTTATGGCGTCGTGTTTGGCCGAGCGGTACAAGGCATGGGGGCTATTGCCGCTGCCGTGTTGGCGCTGGCCGCGGATTTGACCCGCGATGAACAGCGCACTAAGGTCATGGCGATTATCGGCATGTGTATTGGCGGCTCCTTCGCCCTGTCCTTGTTAGTCGGGCCCATAGTGGCGCAGCATTTAGGGCTAGCGGGGCTGTTTTTTTTAACGGCGGGTCTTGCGCTATTGGGTATGGTGATAGTGCAGTTTTTAGTGCCGAATCCCATTTCACAGGCGCCTAAGGGGGATACCTTAGCCACGCCCGCTAAGCTCAAGCGTATGTTAACCGACCCTCAGCTTTTTAGATTAGATGCGGGGATCTTTATTCTGCATTTAGTCCTTACCGCGGTATTTGTGGCACTGCCGTTCGATCTTGTCGATGCGGGTTTAGTCAAAGAAAAACACTGGATGTTGTATTTCCCCGCCTTTGTGGGCGCATTTTTCCTGATGGTGCCGTTAATTATCATCGGGGTTAAGCGTAAAAATACTAAGGCGATGTTCCAAATTGCCTTGGTGATTATAATAGTGGCCTTGTTGGCGATGGCCGCATTTTCTAGCAATCTCTGGGTATTGAGTTTTGCCGTGGTGTTGTTCTTCACTGGGTTTAACTATTTAGAAGCCTCACTACCCAGTTTGATTGCCAAGTTTTGCCCCGTCGGCGAAAAAGGCTCGGCCATGGGCGTGTATTCTACCAGTCAGTTTTTAGGGGCTTTTTGTGGTGGTATGCTCGGTGGCGGTGCATTCCAGCTGGTGGGGGCGGTCGGGGTATTTATCGTTGCCGTGATCTTAATGTCTATCTGGTTATTCCTGACATTAGGCATGCAAAATCCTGTGCTGTTAAAGAGTTACACCTTAGAAGCCGAAGTGAAAGACAAGGCACAAGCGCGGGATATGGCGACCCAGCTATCCCAACTGATGGGCGTCGTTGAAGCCATAGTCGTGCTCGATGAAAAAGTGGCCTACTTAAAGGTTGATGAGCATTTCGATTTAAGAGAAGCTCGAGCTGTGTTAGGCTCTGCTCAATAATATGTGGTGTTGCCCTGTAGTATTTGGGGATGAAGATTTTCCTCTATGGCAGCATCTATAAACAACATACTGAATTAATAGATTATTTAAAGAATCGCAGGAGATTTCAATGGCCAGTCGTGGTGTTAACAAGGTAATTTTGGTTGGCAATTTGGGACAAGATCCAGAAGTACGTTATATGCCAAACGGTAACGCAGTCGCAAACATCACAGTGGCGACCAGCGAATCGTGGAAGGACCAACAGGGTCAACAGCAGGAACGTACTGAATGGCACCGTGTGGTTCTGTTCGGTAAATTAGCTGAGATTACCGGCGAATATTTACGTAAAGGTTCACAGGTTTACCTCGAAGGTAAATTGCAAACCCGTAAGTGGAAAGATCAAAGCGGTCAAGACCGTTACAGCACTGAAGTGGTTATCGACCAAAGCGGTAGCATGCAAATGCTCGGTAGCCGTGGCCAAGGTGGCCAAGCACAAGGCGCGCCAATGGGCGGCGGCATGCCACAAAATACTGGTTACCAATCTGCACCACAACAGGCGGCTCCTGCTCAAAGTCAATATGCGCCAGCGCCTCAAGCTGCACCGGCTTACCAAGCGCCAGCTCAACAACAATATGCAGCGCCAGCATCTGCCCAGCAAACCTATGGTCAGCAACAGGCGCAGTCTCACGCTCAGCCACAGCAAGGTGGTTATGCACCTAAGCCACAGGCTGCACCAGCTTATCAAGCGCCAGCAGCACCGGCCCAGCGTCCAGCACCCCAGCCACAGCAAAACTTCACCCCAGATTTGGATGATGGCTGGGATGACGATATCCCGTTCTAGCGTTATTTTAGATGCGCGTAGTCGGTAAAGTGTAAAGACAGCTATTGTCTAACATTATCAAAGCCCTGCAATGATTTGCGGGGCTTTTGCTTTTTGGGAGTAAAAAGAAGTTTGTGGGGCAATCACGAAACCCATTATTGAACACGTCATTTAGGGAAGAATATGTCTATCAATAATGCACCAAGCAATTCTCTTAAAGCATTTATTCTGATGACACTGATGCATTTAGGAACAGCAATTTAGTCCGAAAACTTGTAGTCCTTCTGTGATTTGTCTCACAATGCATGGTGTTCTATTATTATCAACTTCCCATAATTGAGGGTTATGAGGGCTATATATGAGTCAATTTCCCAATGTCAAACACAGATACCCACTCAACACTGCAGTGATCACTGCATATAATGGTATCTGTACAATACTATTAATTACCTTGATGTTTGGCCTAAGTGGTTGCCAGAGTACAGGTGCCCCGGCGGCGAAAGCGCCGCTAGTATTGGCTGACCAGCCCGATATTCCTAATGGTCAGGTACGGATTTATATCTTCAAAGAAAAACCCATACTCTTTGGTTCCGAAGCTTGGAACTTAGAAGTCGAGGATGAGAAATTGGGCCTGTTGGCTGACGATACCTACAATATTCTTCACCTCTGGCCGGGGGAGTTCACTGTGCACTTAAAAAGTGTGAGTGGGGATTATCATGATAACCGCTGGAGCCGAATAAACATTCATCCGAATGAGGTGGGTAAAACATATTATCTTGAGTTAAGTCCATATTTGAACTTAATCGAAAATAACTGGTTAAATACTGAAAATGGAAAGTTAGAGATTAGTCGTCGTCATCTAACCCACCCACCAGTCAGCATAGCTAATGCTAACTTAACTCATCGCTATCCAAAAAAAGTAATAGGAGCCGCCGATGACCAAGGGTTGCTGCATGGCCCTGGCGTTGCGTTCTTTGAGGAGGGAGACATTAATGATGGTAAACTAACTGCCACCTTTGAACACGGCAATGCCACTGAAGGAGTGTATGAATATCCTGATGGCCGCCGCTTCGAAGGCAAATTGGAGCATAATTCCCCTGAATCAGGTACGCTAAGCTATGCCAATGGCGAACAATACATAGGTCCCCTGAGCTATATTGGTGAACCCGACGGTGATGGACAATGCATTGTTCAGGGCGTTAGTTCTGCCTGCCGGTGGAGCTGGGGCAAAAATCTGACCAATGCGCCCAAGCCACAGCCGAACCCAGATGATATAGGTTTTTCAAATAACAAACGGGCTCGCGAGGCTATCTCAAACTTCAAACTAATTGATGCCTATATGGTTGAACAATACCAAGATTGCCGAAGTGTAAGCCGTGACATTATTAAAATGCAGCAATCTGCTAGAGTGGGCCGTGACGAAATTGACGAAGCCATGAACGACCTTGAAAAAGAGCTCGAGAGATTGGTCAAGCGTGCGAAGCAGATGGGGAAAGCAAGGGATGAGTTGCTTATGGTGGTCGAGTTGGCTCAGCAGCAACCTAACACTATTAACCCTAAACAACTTAAAGATATAAACAACTTGATTGAGGAAAAAGCCAATACGGCCAGCAATAGAATAAAAAATTGTCCTAAAGGCGTGGATAATGCACTGACCAGCATAAATGAAACCATATCCAAACATGAACTCGAAGAACAAGCATGGCAACAGAGGCAAGCTGCAAACTTCCCAAGTCAGCCTCAGGAAGATTTCGCTTTAAAACTGTTAAAACAACAGCAAACGATGTTGGCAAGTACCCAGCAACAACTAGATAAGCAGCGGCAGGCGCAGCAGCAAGCTGATGTGTTGCAAGCTCAGCAACAAGTGCGTACACAGTCGCCGCCAAATCCAACTAAGTCTGCAGCAGTGACTACACTCCCAGCAAAAATATCATCTAATTCTAATGAGATTAAAGCACAATCTACAAGCGACACGGCAAGCGTTAACAAAGAATCGTCAAACACTAAACCTATGGCTGATTACCTAGAAGCCATCGCTTATTGTGTCGAGTTTAAGTCAGGTGGCTGGAAGTGTGATGGACCTATACAAAAGGAGAGTGCCAAAAGCGATAGCCTCAATGAAAGCTTGGGTTATGTAGGATGCCGCTCACCTCGCTCTTATACTAATTTTATCGCTAGTGGTGGCGCTGAAAAAACACAAGGAGCGGTTTATTACTGTGGATATGGACTGTGGAGCTTTGAACGGGACATTAGCCAGTCTATGAGCCTCCCCGGCAACATTCTTAATCAACGACAGACTTATCAATGCGAAGAGAGTTCGATTCATCGCTGCCCTAGATCTTAACGACGGTTGCGGAATAGGGGAAAAGACCAGACATGGATGTCCGACTAGTTTTTTGGGTGATCATTCATGAGGGTCGACGGCGGCATCTGTTGCAAATGTATGTGAATGAGCATCCATGCCGCCAACGGTCACTTCCATGCAAGTGTTTAATCTCGTTAATCCTTGAGTATATCTGTCGCTCAATTTAAGAATGGGTGTTTTGGTAGTGCTGTGCGTTTTATGCTGGTGGCCAATCGGTTTATTATGGGATCTCCGAAGCGTTACGTTTCGATTTGCATAGGCCACAAGTGTAGCGGCTGCTCAGGCGCCGCAGGGCTATGGATTTTCAAACTTCGTTTGAGTTTTTGACTTATGAGTTTTGGTATCTCATGGCTGAGCAATCCAAGGCTTAAACTTTTTTAAAGAAAAATCAAAGTCGTGGGGCTTCACCCCCTGATTTTTGATAACGAGTCGACCAAGGAGGACTGCTCGTTCTATCAAAAACGTCCATGTTAAATAGCCAGCTCGATATCCATATCTCGCGCTCAAAGCGGCCGAAGGCCTTCGCCCTTGGATGCTCCCTTGCCGAACAACGTCCATGTCTAACTGCCAGTTCGCCATCCCTGGCTCTCGTTCGAAACGCTGCTACGCAGCACTCACCCTAGCGAAGTTACATGCATTAGTTACCTGTCTCATACTCCAATAAAAATTACCTAACGGCTCAGATGGCGCATCCATGTGCCCCCGAGCCTGCGCCATCATCCATGATGTCGCCATGGCCCCACTCAAACAACTAAGAGCTATCTGCGTATTTCGACAACTTCGCAGGGGAAGGTGAATCTCTGTGATTTTAGTTTGGTCGGTTAGTCATTCAAAGCAATAAGGGTTGTGGGTATCGAGCCTTTTATGAAATATGTAGATGACACAGTTAATTACCGCTAATTCTTTGTTGATATTTGGTCATATAGCCCTCATTCTGTCTATGGTTATAATCATCATATGTGTTCCATAATGTGGAACATTGTTGATTTTTAATTTGATTGGTGCAATAGTGTTCCCAAATGGAGAACCTTGATGCGTTTGATAGGTATAAAGAAGCTCAACGCCATTAAAGGTGTCAATGATGAAATTGATACTTGGATTTCAGCTTGGGTGGCAGAGATTATCCATGCGAGTTGGAAAGGTGATATGGAATTGATAGATGCGTTTCCAAGAGTTGAGCTCGTGGACAATTTTTCTTATATATTTCCTGTTTTTAATCATGACCATATAAGCATCAAAGTCACTTTCTGTTTTAACGGAGGTATAGCTGTGATTCATGAAGTGATAAGCAAATGAGTAAGTTTCAACCAAGAGTAATTAGGACTCAGGACCAATATCAAGAGTATATGTCCGAAGTTGAGTCTTTAATTGTACAAAAATTAACACCAGGTTCCGATGATGCCGAAAGATTGGAATTGTTGACAGTTCTTATTGAAAGCTATGAGTCTTCTAACTATGCGATAGAGCCAGTTAATCCCATTGATGCTATTAAATTTAGAATGGCAGAGAAAGGCTTAAAGCAAGTTGATTTAGCTCCATATTTTGGAACTAAAAGCCGAGTTTCTGAAGTGCTTTCAGGCAAACGAGCTTTGACGGTACCAATGATTAAAGCTTTGTCTGTAGGCTTAGGCATTGCTTCACAAACATTGTTGGGGCTAGATAGTGATGATAGAGCGCTCACTGAAAATTCATCTAAAATGGAGTTTAATTGGTCAAAATTTCCGATCAAAGAGATGCTATCAAGAGGTTGGATTGAGGATGCAGGAGCTAAGGTAAAAAAGAACGTTGAAGAACAAGTAAAAGACTTTATTAGTAGTTTAGGAGAAGCGACCGCGACAGCTTCTTTTAAAAGAACTCTATCTGGTGATGCTTATTCGCCACTTAGCCAGTACAAGCTTTATGCTTGGGTTGCAAGGGTTATACAGAAAGCTAGAAGTCGGAATTTAGAATATCCATTTGATGCAAGTATTTTGGGAAAAGAGTTTTTAAAGGATTTAGCGCATTTAAGTTGGTCTGAATATGGCCCTTTGCTCGCTGTAGAATTCTTAGAGAAGCATGGTATTTGTGTTGTTATTGAGCCCGCGCTAAAAGGTACTTCTGTTGATGGCGCTGCATTAAAAGATGCTGATGGGAGACCTATTGTTGCACTTTCTTTACGGCAAGATAGATTAGACAATTTTTGGTTTACCTTGCTGCATGAGGTAGTGCATATCTGGAAGCATGTCGACCTCGATAAAACGTTTGTGGATGATTTAGAAAATCATACAGAGAGTAAAGATAAGCTAGAAGCGGAAGCTAATCGATATGCCCGAGATACTTTTATCCCTAGAGTTGTTTGGAAGCGGAGTAAAGCTTATTTAAATCCGAGTAGTGCAAATATCGATGCCCTATCTAAAGAGTTGAATATCCATCCGGCCATCATAGCAGGAAGGTTGAGACGAGAATCTGGCAAATATAATCAGTTTTCTGACTTGGTTGGTTATGGGGAGGTTAGAAAGCACTTCCCTTCTAAATACTGGTAAGTGAGGTGAGTTATGACTCCTAAGTACGTTCCTATTTTGAAAGCGAAGAAAGGTGAATTCGATGCATACAAGAATTTACCTCACGCAGTTCAGTTGAATACGCTGCCAGTATTTGAGCTGCCAACATTAACAAACAAAATGTTAGAAACTACGTACTTGGGGGTTAGTAATCCACGGGAGCTATTTATCAATAAATGTGCTTTAGGACTTAGCTCTTCTATTTCAGTGCCAACTATCGGGGTGGATATTCACTCATGGTCGCCAGACTCTGCAATTGAAAATGGGGAACATGTATTGTCTGTATTCATTAGTTGTCTTTCCACTAAAGGATGTGAGGTTTTACCTGTAATAGGATATGACCGGTGGGAAGATGAAGAATATTCAACAGTATTACAGCTCCTTGCTCAGTCAAAGGATCGATTTATCCTTCGTCTAGATTCTTACGCCTTTGAAGATATGGTCGAAGAGGAACTGTTTTTAGAAACTATAGAAAATATCGTTTCTTTAATGGGATTAGATACTCGTAAGTGTTCAGTGATTCTCGACTTTGGGGATGTTTCAAAAGATTCGATAGTTGATATTCAAGAGCAGGTGGATACTGCATTGTCACTTCTTAAGGATTATCAGTTTAGCTTTATCTCTATTGCTGGCTGCTCAATTACTTCTGATATTAATGGAATGGTGCCCAAGACAAATTCTACAGGGCTTGTAGTAAGAAAAGAGTTCAAAGTGTGGAAGTCAGTACGATCATTTAACCCTGATGTGAAATTTGTGTTTGGAGACTATGGTATAGCCAACCCAAATGTGGGTGATGAGACGATAGCACCAGATGCAAACGGCAAAATTAGATACACAATATCAGATAGTTACTTTGTTGTTCGTGGATACTCAAGAAGGCAAGGCGATAAAGGCGCTCAGATGCATGGATTATGTCAGTCTCTAATTAGTTCGGGCTATTTCTGCGGGGTAGATTTTAGCTGGGGAGATATGATGATTGAGCAATGTGCAAACTATGGAAAGGTTAAGGGAAAGGTTTTTGTCGGGAATCCGACTAGTTGGGTGGCAATTGATACAACCCATCATATGACATATGTTACACAAGAAGTAGTTGAATTTGAAAATGTTATCTATGCTACTCATCACCTTCGAGATGCTGTTCATAATTAAGTGTCAGATTAATTTTACAGATTGATATAAAGATTTCATCAGCTATTCATTCTTAAAGTTTCCATGATAGAGAGAAGACAAAGGTTACAGGGGCACCAATCTCTTCGGAGTTGCCGCAGCAAAAAGATAGGACAGGCAAAGCTCTTTTGGGATAAACAGCCGACACCGAGATTACAGTAGTTCACCTCCCCCTGCGAAGTTGCTGAAGGGCGTTGAAGAAAATAGCGTGATGCAGACAGGACGTCTGCGTAGCTTTCGGGGGGAAGGGACGCCCCATCGGAAGCGTTAGCGATTTTCGAATAAGCACGAAGCCACTAACTAATGCATAAAACTTCGATAGGGGCGTCTTGGAGAATCCAAGGAGGATAGGACGAGCAGTCCTCCTTGGTCGACTCTTTATTAAAAAATCAGGGGTTGAAGACCCACGACTTTGATCCAAACGAAGTTTGGAAAGCTTTAAATTCGATCAACGCGTTATTTGATAAACGCGAACGCATCTCCGTAGAGATGTGCTTCCTCAACACCAATCTCGCGAAAGATTTCCCGTGCTGCACCCACCATATCGAAGCGGCCGGCGATATAGATGTCGTAGCCATTTAAGCTGACAAAATCCTGTTTGATTTGGGCTAATAGATTGGCAGTTTTACCCTGCCAATTAGCCGGGGCTTCTTCGATAACGGGGACGAAGTGTAGCCAAGGGTGGGCGTCGTGCCACTGCCGGGCGATGGCTTCAAAGTACATGGCATCTTGGGTGCGACAACCCCAATAGAGTGTGGTTTCAACCTGTTGGCCGAGGGCGATTTGTTGCTCGACGATACTCTTAATGTAAGAGAAACCAGTGCCGCCGGCGATTAACAGGCGAGGGCGAATACTCTCGTTACGTAGGTAGGCTTCGCCGCCTGGGGCTTCGATGTCGATATGGCTGCTGGTTTTTAAACGCTCGACCACTTGCATTGGGTAGCTTTCGCTGACGGCGGCGCCAATGTGTAATTCAATAAACTCGGCATTGGGCGCTGACGCGATAGAGAAGGGGCGTTTATCTTTTTCACCCATAACAACACATAAGTATTGTCCCGCTTGAAAATCGAAGGCGGTTTCTGGCTTTAACAACACTCGATAAACGGCATCGTTAAATGGGCTAACTTTCTCTATCTTACAGCGTATGGTTTTCATCAAACTTCCTTTGCACCTTTTATCAACGTTATGTGTCTAGGTGTCGCTTTAGCGGCCAATTATTGGCCTATTCTCTTGGCTTAAGTGGGTACTTGAGTATGTGCTTAAGCTGAATTATAGGGTTGGGCTGTCGTCTATGCCTAACTCATCCCAAATTGAGTCGATCTTTTGTTTAACCTTTGGGTCCATCACGATTGGCGTGCCCCATTCGCGATTGGTTTCACCTTCCCACTTATTGGTGGCATCGAGTCCCATTTTCGAGCCTAAGCCCGCGACGGGTGAGGCAAAATCGAGGTAGTCGATCGGGGTATTTTCGATCATCACGGTATCGCGTTTAGGGTCCATGCGGGTGGTGATCGCCCAGATCACATCCTGCCAATCGCGGCAGTTCACATCCTCATCGACGATAACAATAAACTTGGTATACATAAATTGGCGTAGGAAAGACCACGCGCCCATCATCACCCGTTTGGCGTGCCCCGGATATTGTTTGCGAATAGAGATCACCGCCATGCGGTATGAGCAACCCTCAGGTGGCAGATAAAAATCAACGATCTCAGGATATTGCTTACGCAAAATCGGCACGAACACTTCGTTTAATGCGACACCCAGCATGGCGGGCTCATCCGGTGGACGGCCAGTGTAAGTGCTGTGGTAGATGGCATCTTTACGCTGAGTGATGTGGGTAACGGTAAACACTGGAAACTTATCGGTTTCGTTGTAGTAACCCGTGTGATCGCCGTAGGGGCCTTCTTCCGCCAGTTCCTCAGGATCGATATAGCCTTCGAGGATGATTTCACTGGTGGCGGGCACTTCTAAGTCGCAGCTCAATGCCTTGCAGACTTCGGTACGTTCACCGCGCAGTAAACCGGCAAAAGCGTATTCGCTCATGGAGTCGGGGACTGGGGTGACGGCACCTAAAATGGTCACAGGATCGGCGCCGAGTGCGACCACAACAGGGTAACGCTCACCGGGAAATTGTTGTTTAAAATCAGCAAAATCTAACGCGCCGCCACGGTGGGATAACCAGCGCATGATCAGCTTGTTTTTCCCCAGTAACTGTTGGCGATAAATACCTAAATTCTGACGACTCTTGCGCGGGCCTTTGGTGATGGTTAAGCCCCAGGTCACCAGTGGTGCGACATCGCCCGGCCAGCAATGCTGAATAGGTAATTGGGTCAAATCGACCTCATCGCCAGTCTTGATGATTTGTTGGCAAGGCGGATTGCGCACTGTCTTTGGCGGCATATTCAAGGCTTGCTTGAACATAGGGATCTTAGCGATCGCGTCTTTAAAGCCCCGAGGTGGTTCGGGTTCTTTTAAAAAGGCTAACAGTTCGCCCACTTCGCGCAGGGCTAAGGGGTCGTCTTTACCGAGCGCCATAGCCACACGTTTTGGTGTACCGAACAGGTTAACCAACACAGGCATGTGATGATTTTTGGGATTTTCAAATAATAGCGCAGGGCCCTTAGCACGTAATACGCGATCGGCGATCTCTGTCATTTCTAAATGAGGATCAACTGGGTAGCTAATGCGTTTGAGTTCGCCATTGGCTTCTAAGTGATCAATAAAGCTGCGTAAATCCTTAAAGCTCATGTGGAAATAGCCTCTGCAGTGAAAATCCGTGTGGCGCGCACTATAGCATTTTTCTGTTTTAGGGTTAACCAATTCAGTGATCTTCAAGCTTTTGAAGCGTAAAATGGGTGCCAGTAAGTCACGATTGATCTCGCTTACACCCTTTATTTCGAGGTTTATATGCATATCTCCCAGCTGTTTGCCCAACAAAAGCGCGGCCCAAGTGAGCCATATGTTGCCCATAGGCGGCAGCTAAAGGGCTTGGTTTTATCCGTGGCTCTGGGGATGTTGATGTTGGGGGCTCCAACGGCAACCTTGGCCAGTCAGCGTGGCTACTCGGAACATCATAGTGCTAACCAATACAATAACCACCATTCCCATAGTCATCATGCTTATCGCCCTTACTATCGCCCGTACAATCCGTGGGGCAGTTGGTATTCGGGTTGGAATCTTGGCTATGGTTGGGGTTCCCGTGGTTATTGGAATTCACCTTACTCTAGCATCGGCCTATCGATTCCCCTGGGCTATGAGGAGGAACCCGTTGCTGTTTCAGCCCCTGTGCGGGTGACGACCAGTATGCAGTATGCTCCGAATGAAGGGCGTATGGTGGCGAGCATGCCTAACAGTGCAAACGGCCAAATAGCGAATGCGAAGGAGGCACTTGCACCTAAGGTTCAGCGGGCTCGCAGTGTGTCGAGTTTACCGAGTAATGCCAGAATAGTGCAGCAGGGTGGCCACACTCTATATGAGTGGCAGGGAGTGCTTTATGCCTACGATTGGAACAGCCAAACCTATCAAGAACAGCTCGTTAAATAGCTTTTGGGATTCTATGACAGGGGAGCCATATTAGGCTCTCTGTTTATTGCTAACGACGTTGTATGGTGATATCGGCGATATAACCATGCTCTGTGGCGATAAGTGCTTGTTTTAGCATGCCAGCCGCTTCATCGGCGGACATAAAATGCGTGGTATCTAGCATTTTACCGCTACTGGGCCAAAAGCCTGTGTCCATGCCGCCGGGATATACGGCAATCAACTTCATTGGGCTTTGTTTAAGCTCTAATCGCACCGATTCGATAAACCCCCGCACCGCCCATTTTGCTGCGCAGTAAGTGGACTCTCCCGCCTTGGCGGCAAGTGCAGCGGTGGACATAACCACAACCACAGTGACCGCTTGATCTTTATAGCGTTTCACTAATTCCCGCACCAACAGAATCGTCGAGGTGACATTGTTCTCGAGCAGGCTTTGGATATCACTGGCCCCTTGGGTTTCAATCGCACCAAAGTAGCCACTGCCCGCGCAGTGGATCACAGTTTTAGGCACATGTGTTAGGCCATCGAACAGGGCTTCGAGGCTCGATTCACTGGCGAGATCGGCGGTGATCGCAGCGATAGGCTTGTTGGAGAAGGGCGTTAATGCATTGGCGACGGTTTGTAGACGCTCGGCATTGCGGCCTGTGAGTGTCAGTGGTTCATTCTCTTTGGCGTAGAGCGATGCTAGCGCCGCGCCTAAACCACTGCTGGCGCCAGTAATGAGTATCATATTGACCTCGTGAGTATTTCTTTGTTTATCCCTAGGCTCAATACCTAAGTTGACCTGTGGGTCTTGCAGTTGATCAGTTAGTTGATGGTAAAGAGCGGCTGGTCGAATGCGACTTCATCGCCGTCTTTTACCCAAATGGCACGAATGACACCATCCCGCTCAGCTTCTATGGGGTTTGTCATGCCCATAGCTTCGATAATGCAAATCACCTCACCTTGACTTACCCTCTGGCCGACCTTGACCAGAGGAGCTTCGCCTACATCTGCGGTGGCGTAAAAGGTGCCCACCATAGGGGAGACTTGCACAAAATCTTCAGCACTTGATGAAACGGCGGTTTGCTTTGCCTGTGCACTCAAAGGCGTTACTCGTGCTGTGGGGATCGTTTGCTGTGACGGCACACTGGTTGGCATAGAACTGTAGCGGGTGATACGGATCGACTCTTCACCTTCGGTGATCGCCAGTTCTGCAATACCAGATTCATTCACTAATTCAATGAGTTTTTTAATTTTACGAAGATCCATTGCCATCTGTCCTAGTCCTCGAAAAGCACGATAAAGTGATAAAACCTAAGCGGTTTGCTTAAGGCATTTTATGGCCGCTGCTAGCGCAAACTCATAACCCTGCGAACCGAAACCACAAATCACGCCTATCGCCTTATCGGAAAAATAGGAATGGTGGCGGAAGGCTTCACGGGCATGGACATTGGATAAATGCACTTCATAGAAGGGAATATCCACCCCAAGTAGCGCATCGCGCAGGGCAACGCTGGTATGGGTAAAGGCCGCTGGGTTGATAATGATCATCTGCGCATCGGTGGCATGAATCGCGTTGATCAGCTCAAATTCGGCATTCGATTGCAGGTGCGTTAGTGTTACTCCTGCCGCCTGCGCCTGTTCGTTGAGCACGGCTACTATATCGGCCAAGGTTTGATGACCATAAACGCTAGGCTCGCGTCGGCCTAAGAGGTTGAGATTGGGGCCATTGAGGAGCAAAATTTTGTGACTCATTGCGCTTTCCTTTACTCGCTGCCTTGGGATTAAAGCTGGAGGCATTTTTTAGTTTTGTCGATAGGTCACTAAGTTAACCTGTTCAAATCGATTTTGCATTATCTGTTATTAACCCAAATAGTCAGTCTTCTGCTGGCGCATGGCTTTAGTCGCGCCTTTTTGTTTCTTGGACTCTAATCGCCGCGTTTGGCTGCCTTTAGTGGCGCGGGTAGGGATGCGTTTTTTCTGCACTTCACCGACACTGGCGACTAATTCGATGAATTGCTCCAACGCGCTCTGACGGTTAGCATCTTGGCTGCGACTCGCTTGGCATTTGATAATGATTTTGCCACTTTTAGTGATGCGGTGATCGGCCTTGTTGAGCAAGCGTTCCTGGTAAAACTCGGGTAATGATGAGCTTTTAATATCGAAAATAAGCTGCGCCGCGGTAGAGACTTTATTGATATGTTGGCCACCCGCACCACTCGAGCGGATAAATTGCCACTCGATTTCATTTTCCTGAAGTTCCACACGGTTTGAGATTTTTATCATGGCAAACTTAGGCATTTTTCAGCATGGATTGAGAAGCTATCAATAATCACTTATGGCTTTTCAATAGATTTGTTATCATCGGGCGCATTCTTTGCCACTGCATTGGTCAAGGCCATTGCTTGCAAAAGTGTTCTCGATTCGGAGTGCCTCTATGTTATGCCAAATCCCCGATATTGCTAAGGGTGTTATCAGTCTTTTTGCCAGTGGCCGACTATCCTCCACCGATTATCGGACCCGTTTACAGCCAGCGATTAAGAGTTATCGTAAGGATTGGGGCCAAGTTTGCCTGTATATTGAGGCGGATGTATTACTCGAGGGCTGGGAATTTGAGTCACTCACGGGCAGTGGTGAAGTCCAATTACCTAATTTTGAAGCTCTAGTGTTTGTCGGCGGCCCGGATTGGGTGGGTAATGCGGTGCGTTTACTTGGACCTTTTATGCAAGGCGAAGTGGCATGGTTTCCCCTAGAACAGAAAGCCAAAGCGATTGCTTGGATCACTAAGCGTTCGAATAACTAATTGCCCAAGATGGGTTTTATTTTTATAAGGAATTAATTATGTCATTGTTGAAATCTTTTACCGCTAAATCCGCCGTTGCCAAACTCAGTGCCATTGCTTTGGTACTCGCTTTTACTGCAGGACTGAGTGCCTGCGCCCCCGAAGTGGGTAGCGATGCTTGGTGTAAGCAGATGAAAGAAAAGCCTTCTGGCGATTGGACTGCCAATGAAGCCGCCGATTACGCTAAGCACTGCGTGTTTAAGTAAGTCGTGTTTAAGTAAGTTGAGTGGTAATCGATCACAGCTTGGCGGCTTTTGCTTGCGGGCTGTGAACTTATGCTTAAAATGCGGGTCATAAATTCCGTTATCCGTTATCCGTTATCCGTTATCCGTTATCCGTTATCCGTTATCCGTTATAGGTGATATTTGATTTCTACCGTTAAGCCTTTCTTTATCAGAATGGCGATGTTCCTGATAGCCATCATAGTGCTGCAATTTGCGGGCGCGAATTTGGGTACGCATCAGTTACATGCGGGTAATAGCGTCGAGGAATCCGAGAATCATCCCCATCTGCAATTTAGTGCTCAAGTGACCGCACTGGCCCAATGCCTCGATTGTGTGTGTCCAAATGAGCAAGCCCTAGGCTTTGCCGATATTGATACTGGTATTGATGTGCGAGGCAACAATGCGGGCGAGAACTATGCCATCACGGGTGAGAACCAAGCCAGCGAATGGCATTCCCACTTAGTGAAAACCACAGAAATCCAAGATTTTGACCTGTGCCTCGACTGCCAATGCCATGGTGGCCATGTGGCGCTATTAACCCAAGTGGTTAGCCAGCCTGTGCCTATGGTTGAAAGTCTTTATATGGCTCACGATTTACCCTATTTTTCCCCTGATAATCCCCCTAAATATCGTCCTCCCATTGCTTAATCCTGTAATCCTGCTTATCAACGGCCAGTCCATTACACAGCGCCGCGTGGTAAGCCACTCAGTTTACAGTCTTTACGTTTATCCCTGAAAAAGATGCGACTTACCACCTAGGACTAGCATGCGAAATGCTATGGGTTTGAGCCGTGAATGTTTTTTAAGGGGATGATCCGATCGGTGCCAATTTGCCTTCCTTTCACTGGGGGCGTTGGCCGATCCCTATTCGATATTGTTAGGATTTGCGATGAAGAAAACGATTATCGCCCGCACCCTATTAGGTCTGTTGAGTGGTGGTGTACTGCTATCCGCTTTGCAGCTTTCAGTCGCCTTAGCCGCTGAACCCCTCCTTGAAGCCAAGGTAGTCGAGGCTGACACTAAAGTTATTGAAGCTGGCTCAACGGATTTGCTCTCCAAGGAAGCTGATTTAGTCATCGTTTCCTTTGGCAAATGGCTGCCGGAGTTAGTGAATAAATTTAACCAGTTACCAGAAGTGCAGGCACAGCTAGTCCGCCAGCAGCAGGCCGAGCTTGCTATTCAGGCGGCGGATCGCGCCGTCTATAACCCCGAACTTGGGCTGAATTATCAAAATGCCGATACAGATACCTACAGTTTAGGGCTGAGTCAAACCTTAGATTGGGGCGACAAGCGTGGCGTGGCGACCCGCCGTGCCCAGCTCGAAGCGCAAATTTTATTTGCTGATATAGGCTTAGAGCGCGGACAAATGTTTGCCGAGCGATTGTTAGCACTCGCCGAGCAAGCACAGGCACGCAAGGCGCTGACCTTTGCCGAACAGCAACTGAGGTTTACCAAGGCACAGCTCAATATTGCCAAGCAACGATTGGCGGCGGGGGACTTGTCCGATGTGGAGCTACAACTGATGCAGCTCGAACTCGCCAGTAATTCGGCCGATTATGCCTTGGCCGAACAAGCCGCATTAGTGGCCGATGGTAAAGTGATTGAATTGCTTGGCAATGATCAGTTTGCGTTTAGTGAGTTTATCGAGAGTATTGATGGAACATTCACACAGTTCAGCAAAGCCTCGGGGACTGAGCCAAGATTACCCGCACTGACGATTGCCTATCAGCAAGTGCTGCTGGCTAGGGTCAATGCCATGCAGATCAAGGCCGATACGACAGCGGATCCGACCATCAGTATCGCCGCCGAGAAGGAGGGGACAGACAATAAACTGGGCATAGGTGTGTCAGTCCCACTACAGGTTCGTAATAATTACAGTGAGTTACAGGCAATCGCCGAGAAAGGTACCTCCATCGCAGAACAACAATTCCTTGCCCGTGAGCGAGTGCTAACCGCCAAGCAGAAACAAGTCGATCATGCCTTACCGCGCTTACTCGCCCGTTATCAAGATTGGCGTGAATTAGTGCAAACTTCAGGTGCCAAGGCCGCTAAATCCCTAAGCCAACAATGGCAGGCGGGTGATATGAGTACCAGTGAGTACTTACAGAGTCGGCGTCAGTTAGCCGCCAGCTATTTGGTCGGCTTAAGCCTCGAAACTGCTATTTATCAGACTTGGCTAACTTGGATGGGGGAAAGTGGTCAACTTATGCCCTTTGTCGAGCAGATCATCTCATCCCCAAGCATGCTCAAACAGGCTAATGCCGCACCTTCGATAACGTCTAATGCCGCCGCAGGCACTGCCAATGAATGAGGTTATAGCAATGAATTCAAATATCCACCGAGTTAATACCCTTCTGCCTGCGACAGTTGCAGTGCCAACAGAGCGTTCGTTTACACGCTCAAGACTCGCCCTTGCGTTATCGATTTTGGTTTCGCTCACATTCACCCTCGCCCAGCCAGTATGGGCGAGTGGCGATCATGCAGCTGAGAGCCCGGCCGCAAGCGGTGTCTCGGCCCCAGCAGCGCAGGGGGATGAACATAGCGAGCAGGCATTAAAGTTCACCGAGGCGCAGCAAGCTTTAGCGGGCATTAGCTTGTTACCCCTGTCGAGCGATAGCTTGAATATCGCCAATTTGAATTTGGATATCAGGGCGACGGCGACCTTAGTGGTCGATCGAGATAGAACCGCGACTCTGGCGCCGCAGCTCGATGTGCGGGTGCTTGCACGCCATGTAGTGCCGGGGCAAGAGATTAAAAAAGGTGAGCCTTTACTCACCTTGGGCGGCGCAGCCGTTGCGCAGGCGCAGGCGGACTACATCAATGCCGCCGCCGAATGGAGCCGAGTTAAGCGCATGAGCGAAGGTGCGGTTAGCGTTAGTCGGCGGATGCAGGCTCAGGTGGATGCCGAACTTAAACGGGCGATTTTAGAGGCGATTAAGATGACGCCAACACAAATTCGCGCACTGGAATCGACGCCAGAAACCATAGGCAGTTATCAACTCCTAGCGCCGATTGATGGCCGAGTGCAGCAGGATATTGCCATGCTCGGTCAAGTGTTCATTGCTGGGACGCCCTTAATGCAGCTCACCGACGAGTCACATTTGTGGGTCGAGGCGCAGTTAACGCCCACTCAGGCAGCAGATATCAAGATTGGTAGCGCCGCCTTAGTGCAAGTGGGAGACAAAACCTTGGCGGGTAAGATTATCGGCCGCTCCCATGAACTCGATAACGTGACCCGCACCGAGCAAGTGTTAGTGAGTCTGCCCAATCCCGAACACGTTCTGCATGCGGGACAATTCGTTGAATTGTACTTTGCCAATACTAGTGCGAACTCATCCGATAAGGTTGGCGGTGGAATCGTGCTGCCCGATGCGGCGCTGACTCGTGGTGGTGACGGTGATTGGCAGATCTTTATTCAAGATGAGGATGGCTTCGAGTCCATTGAAGTCGAAGTGGTGCAGCGTCAACGCGGTTTGAGTCTAGTGCGTGGGCCAGAGCTTGAAAAGGCTAAGCAGGCTCAGCTCAAGATTGTGGTTTCTGGCGCATTTTTCTTGGCATCCGAGCAGGCGAAAGCGGGCTTCGATATTCACGCCCACTAATACAAGCCCTCGTTTTGGAGATTTGCTATGTTGCAAAAAATAATCGAAGCCGCGATTAAAAATCGGCTATTAGTGGTGCTGGCCCTGCTCACCGTGATTGTCGGCTGCGCGGCCATGTTGCCTAAATTGAATCTTGATGCCTTTCCCGATGTGACTAATGTGCAAGTGACCATCAATACCGCGGCCGAAGGCTTAGCCGCCGAAGAAGTGGAAAAGCTCATCAGTTACCCGGTGGAATCGGCCATGTACGCCTTGCCAGCCGTGACTGAGGTGCGCTCGTTATCGCGTACGGGGTTGTCGATTGTGACTGTAGTATTTGCCGAGGGCACTGATATTTACTTCGCCCGCCAGCAAGTGTTTGAGCAGTTACAGACGGCGCGGGAGATGATCCCAAGTGGCGTCGGTGTGCCAGAAATCGGCCCTAATACTTCAGGTTTGGGGCAGATTTATCAGTATATTCTGCGCGCCGAGCCAGATTCCGGCATAGGGGCCGCTGAGCTTAGAAGTCTCAATGATTATCTGGTGAAGCTTATCCTGATGCCGGTTGGCGGCGTGACCGATGTTTTATCCTTTGGTGGCGATGTGCGCCAGTACCAAGTGCAGGTCGACCCGAATAAACTGCGTGCCTATGGCTTGTCGATGGCGCAGGTGACCGAAGCGCTAGAGAGCAATAACCGCAATGCCGGCGGTTGGTTTATGGATCAAGGCCAAGAGCAACTTGTCGTGCGCGGTTATGGTATGTTGCCCGCAGGAGAAGAAGGTTTAGCGGCGATCGCGCAGATCCCGCTTACGGAGGAGAAAGGTACGCCCGTTAGAGTTAGCGACATTGCTAGCGTCGATTTTGGCAGCGAGATCCGTGTTGGCGCTGTGACTATGACCCGCCGCGATGAGGCTGACAAAGTACAACATCTTGGCGAAGTGGTGGCGGGCGTCGTGCTTAAACGTATGGGTGCCAACACTAAGGCGACTATCGATGATATTGGCGCGCGGGTGAGTCTTATCGAGCAGGCACTGCCCGATGGCGTGTCCTTTGAGGTGTTTTATGATCAAGCGGAACTGGTCGATAAGGCCGTGACCACAGTGCGCGATGCGCTGTTAATAGCCTTTGTGTTTATCGTGGTGATCTTGGCGCTGTTCCTCGTCAATATCCGCGCGACCTTGCTGGTGCTGCTGTCTATCCCAGTATCCATTGGTTTGGCATTAATGGTGATGTCTTACTATGGACTCTCTGCCAACCTGATGTCCCTTGGTGGTCTGGCGGTGGCCATTGGTATGTTGGTCGATGGTTCTGTGGTGATGGTGGAGAATATTTTCAAACACTTAACCCAGCCAGATCGCCGCCATTTAGCCGAGGCGCGGGATAGAGCCGATGGTGAGATTGACCCCTACCACAGTGATGAGGACGGCGGTAAAAACGGCGTTGAATCGAATATGGCTATCCGTATCATGCTGGCCGCCAAAGAGGTGTGTAGTCCAATCTTCTTTGCGACGGCGATTATCATAGTAGTGTTTGCGCCGCTGTTTGCCCTCGAAGGCGTGGAAGGCAAGCTGTTCCAACCTATGGCGGTCAGTATTATATTGGCCATGATCTCGGCCCTTATGGTGGCCTTGATTGCCGTGCCAGCCCTAGCGGTTTATTTGTTTAAGCGCGGCGTGGTGCTTAAACAGAGCGTGGTCCTAGCGCCGCTGGATGCTGCTTATCGCAAGTTACTGACGGCAACGCTTGCTAGACCTAAGGTGGTGATGCTCAGCGCCTTATTCATGTTTACTTTGAGTCTATTGTTGCTGCCAAGGCTGGGCACCGAATTTGTGCCCGAGCTAGAGGAAGGCACGATTAACCTCAGGGTGACGCTGGCACCGACCGCGAGCCTTGGCACCTCCTTAGACGTGGCGCCAAAGCTTGAGGCCTTGCTGCTGGAATTCCCCGAGGTGGAATATGCCTTGAGCCGTATTGGTGCGCCCGAATTAGGCGGCGATCCTGAGCCTGTCAGCAATATCGAAGTCTATATTGGCCTTAAGCCCATCGAAGAATGGCAATCGGCTAGCTCGCGCTTGGAGCTACAACGGCTGATGGAGGAAAAGCTCAGTGTCTTCCCCGGACTGCTGTTGACCTTCTCACAACCGATTGCGACGCGGGTCGATGAGTTGCTCTCTGGGGTAAAGGCGCAGTTGGCGATTAAGCTTTTTGGTCCCGATTTAGATGTCTTATCTGAAAAAGGACAAGCGCTCAGCGATCTGGTGGCGAAAATCCCCGGCGCTGTGGATGTGTCATTAGAGCAAGTGAGTGGAGAGGCGCAATTGGTTGTGCGGCCAAAACGCGAGTTATTGGCGCGCTACGGCATTAGTGTCGATCAGGTGATGAGCCTCGTCAGTCAAGGTATTGGTGGCGCCAGCGCTGGTCAAGTGATCGATGGCAATGCCAGATACGACATCAATGTGCGCCTCTCCACCGCGTTTCGCCAAAGCCCAGATGCGATTAAAGACTTGTTACTCAGCGGCACGAATGGCGCAACCGTGCGCCTAGGCGAAGTCGCCAGTGTCGAAGTGGAAATGGCGCCGCCGAATATTCGCCGTGACGATGTGCAGCGCCGTGTGGTGGTGCAGGCCAACGTGGCGGGCCGCGATATGGGCTCTGTGGTGAAAGACATTTATGCCCTAGTGCCACAGGCGGATTTACCCGCGGGATACACAGTGATAGTGGGCGGCCAGTATGAGAACCAGCAGCGGGCACAGCAAAAGTTGATGCTAGTGGTGCCGATTTCTATCGCCTTGATTGCCTTGCTGTTGTACTTCTCCTTTGGCTCTGTCAAGCAAGTCTTGCTTATCATGGCGAACGTGCCCTTAGCCTTGATTGGCGGCATAGTGGCCCTGTATATCAGTGGCACTTATTTGTCTGTGCCTAGCTCTATTGGCTTTATCACGCTATTTGGGGTGGCCGTGCTCAACGGCGTGGTGCTGGTGGATTCGATTAATCAGCGCAGGCAAAGCGGCGAAGCACTCTATGATTGTGTTTATGAGGGCACGGTTGGGCGTTTACGCCCCGTGTTGATGACGGCATTGACCTCGGCCTTAGGTTTGATCCCGATTTTATTATCATCGGGCGTTGGCAGTGAGATCCAAAAGCCGCTGGCAGTGGTGATTATCGGTGGTTTGTTTAGCTCGACGGCGCTGACCTTGCTGGTGTTGCCGACCTTATATCGCTGGCTATATCGTGGCGATAAGCAACAGATACTCGAATAGGTTTTAAATGGCGTTTTGTGGCGCGGCTCAATGTTAAAGCCTAAAAATCAGTGAGCTATAGCGTTCGATATAGTCTAGGCTTAGCACTTGGATTAAGGATTAATATCTCCGGAGAACATTATGATCGCTGTCATTTTTGAAGTCATCCCGACACAAGAAGGGAAGGAAGAGTATCTGCACGTGGCCGCTGAAATGCGCCAATATTGATACCCAAATAACCTCTAGATACGAGTTTCAGAGCGTCCAGGGTGCTCCAATTCAAGGCGCATCAATGACAGAATGTCGGCTACCTTTTGAATTGATGCAACACAGAAGTGGAGTGCCCTGGGCGCTCCGTCCCGGCGGGTTTTAACGCACTTTATGCTGTGTTGACTATTTTTAACTTAGCCCACTAGGTCTGCAAATAGCCGCCTTGCCTAAAGTGCGTTAAATTCCCGCTGAATCCTGCATCTTGAGGTTGTTTGGGTATCTTGGCCGCAAAGGACTGATCTCTATTGAACGTTTTCAGAGTTTAACCGACGATGGCAAAGTGCTGAGCCTGTCGTTTTGGGAAGATATGGCGTCTATCACCCAATGGCGCAATCAGATGGCCCACAGCATTGCTGAGCAGACGGGCATAGTGCCGTGTTTGTTTAACGCTTACCGTATTCGTGTGGCTGAAGTGGTGCAAGATTACAGTGAAACTGTGCACATTGAAGCTGAGTAATCGCTTATCTGCTTGATGTGAAACATCGCTGATATAAAAACAAAACCCATCGAGTTCGATGGGTTTTTTATGCAATAAAGTGAGGTTACTTTTCTTGCTGGCTTTTTAGCAGATCGCGGATCTCCGACAGTAACTCTTGGTCTTTAGTCGGTGCAGCGGGTGCTTTAGGTGCTTCTTCTTCCTTGCGTTTTAGGGTGTTGATTGCTTTTAAACCCATAAAAATGGCGAAGGCGATAATGGTAAAATCGATCACAGTTTGAATAAACTTACCATAGGCAATCACAACCGCTGGCGCATCGCCTTGGGCGGCTAGCAGCACAAAGCTCAGATCGCTAAAATTCACGCCACCTAAAATAATACCTATAGGCGGCATTATGATATCGGCCACAAAGGACGACACAATTTTACCAAATGCGGCACCAATGATAATACCCACCGCCATATCGATCACATTGCCACGGGATGCAAAAGCCCTGAACTCTTTCATTAAGCTCATTAGGTTTCCTCCAAAATTAGGATTAAATGTTAAATTTTTTCGTATTATCTGTATCAGGAAAACCTAAGGTCTTTTGCTGCCTGCTACCTTGCCAAGCTTATAGGGGCTTATAGATTAAGGCAATTCTGAGATTAATGATTTATCCTGCGCCGGTTGATTTCACACTATCGAAGTTGCAATTGTTAACTTTAGCGTGAATGCGTCTGTTCTTGCTGGCCAATAAAGTCTGGCACTTCTAGTACCTGTGATCCCCATCGTTTAAATAGCGCCGCATAGATAAACTCGATAAAGACGCGGTATTTTCGGGGCAAATAGGCCCGCTTGGGATAGCTGAGCACCACTTTGGTTTGTACCATTGGATAATCGTCGAGGAGAGGCACCAAATAACCTTTCTCGACCGCTTCTTGCGCAATAATTGACGGCACCGCCGTAATGCCAAGCCCTGCAATAGCGGCTTCTCGGGCAATGGTGACATTATTCACCGTTAACTGAGTCACAGGTTCTATCACCACCCAAGATTGACCATCAAATAGTTTCCACGCACCTTCAATATGGGCTGACTGTAAGCGAATCGCTTTATGCTTAGCTAAATCCTGCGGCACTTTAGGCGTGCCGTATTCGGCTAAGTAACTGGGGCTGGCCATCAAGGATTTATAGGCGTTGACTAAGGAATAGCTCTGTAGACGGGTATCGTGAGCATCGGCAATTTGGAACAGCAGATCTATGCCTTCTTCTATCACATCGACTTTGCGATTAGTGAGTTCTGCATCGATAGTAATATCGGGGTAAAGCGTTAAAAACTGAGCAAAAATCGGCCCTAAAAACAATTGACCTAGTTCAATCGGGCAGACGATTTTTAGGTTACCCTTGATTAATTGCTGGTGGGCACTGAGCTGATTTTCAGCGCTTTGAAGATCACTTAAGATCTTGTTGATTCGATTGTAATAACTCGAACCTGCTTCGGTGAGTTTGAGGGCGCGAGTGGTACGGAATAACAACTGGGTACCGGTATCGGCCTCAAGTTCGGCAATCTTACGACTGACGGTCGCCTTAGTCAGCCCGAGGGCTTTGGCAGCACCCGTAAAGCTACCTTGCTCGACGACTTGAGCAAATATCTGCACGCGATTGAGATCCATGATTGTTACACCTGTGAAACAGTGGGTTGATTTTTTACTGACTAATAAACTTAGTGAGACAGTAGTACACTAGGACTCACTAATCAAGGAGTCATTTATGTCCAAAAGTAAGCTCATTATCGCCGTGCCACTATTACTCGCCGCCGTTGCGGGTGGCGGCTATTACTGGTGGACTCAAGTACGTTTTATCGAAACCACGGATAATGCCTATGTTGAGGCAGATATCTCCCATGTGAGTGTAAAAGTTCCTGGCTACGTGGTGTTATCCGATGTGACCGATAACCAACATGTACGTAAAGGTGAGTTATTAGCTCAGCTCGAGGATAACCAATTTAGTGCCAAAGTCAGTCAAGCCGAGGCATCACTCGCCAGTGCTAAAGCCGATCTACAAACCTTAGCCGCTAAGGTGGAGTTGCAGCGCGCTTTAATCACCCAAGCCAGTGCCGGTGTGGTGGCGGCGCAGGCCGATAACATTCGTGCGCAGCAACAACTGAGCCGCTCAAAAAAACTTAAAGTCAGTAACTACAGCTCCCAAGATGATGTCGATCAGTTGCAGGCGGGATTCGATTCTGCCGCCGCTCGTCTCGATGAAGCTAAAGCTGTGTTAGTGGCTAAGCAACGTGAGTTAGCGGTGTTTAATGCCCAATTAGATCAGGCGGGTTCTGTGGTTGAGCAGGCCGATGCGACCTTAGAGTTAGCTAAAATTCAGTTAAATGATACCCGTGTGACCGCACCCTTTTCTGGGGTGATAGGTAAACGTGGCGCTATGGTGGGGCAGTATGTGCAACCTGGCCAAGCACTCTACAGTTTGGTTCCGGACGGGGCTGTGTGGATCACGGCGAACTTTAAAGAGACCCAGATCCAACATATGCAACCCGGACAGTCGGTGCAGGTCAGTCTCGATGCGTTTCCCGACAAAACCTTTAGTGGTGTAATCGATAGTCTGTCACCGGCATCCGGAGCCAAATTTAGTCTACTGCCGGCGGAAAATGCCACGGGTAACTTCACTAAAATCGTGCAACGTATTCCCGTGCGTATTCGCTTAGATTTGTCTGAGGAAGAAGCGCATATGCTACCGGGCTTAAGTGCGGTCGTGAAAGTGGATACGGCGTCGGGTCCTGCAACATCGGCAATCGCTGCAAATACAGGTCGTTAGTATGAGCGCAATCGGCTCTATCACTGCGTCTGCCACTATGGAGGCGCAGGGTATCAGTATACTTAACAAGCCAACCGATTATGAGCGTGGCAGTCGCCGCTCATGGATCGCCGTATTTGGTGGTTTGATCGGCGCCTTTATGGCGATCCTCGACATTCAAATCACCAATGCCTCGATGAAGGAAATTCAAGGCAGTCTTGGGGCGACGCTCGAAGAAGGCAGTTGGATTTCAACCGCGTATCTGGTCGCCGAGATGATTGCCATTCCGCTCTCTGGCTGGCTTAGTACGGGGCTGTCGGTCAGGCGTTATCTGTTATGGACTACGGCCGCCTTTATCTTTGCTTCTGTGCTTTGCTCTATCTCGTGGAATTTAGAGTCCATGATTGCCTTTCGGGCGCTGCAGGGCTTCTTTGGTGGTGCGTTAATTCCGCTGGCCTTTAGGCTGATCCTTGAGTTTTTACCCGATAACAAACGTGCCGTCGGCATGGCGTTATTTGGGGTGACGGCGACCTTTGCACCTTCGATTGGCCCTACGTTGGGCGGTTGGTTAACCGAGCACTTTAGCTGGCATTATCTGTTCTATATCAACGTGCCGCCCGGATTACTGGTGATGGCGATGTTGGCCTATGGTCTCGAAAAACGTCCCGTGGTGTGGGACAAACTGAAGAATGCCGACCTTGCGGGCATTGTCACTATGGCGCTGGGGATGGGGTGTCTTGAGGTGGTGCTTGAGGAGGGCAATCGTAAAGATTGGTTCGGCTCGGATCTCATCCGCAACCTTGCCATCATAGCTGCGGTGAATTTAGTGCTATTTGTGTGGATCCAGCTTAAACGTAAAGAGCCGTTAGTAAATTTGCGCCTGCTCGGTAAACGTGACTTTGTGCTCTCCACCGTCGCCTACTTTTTGCTGGGGATGGCACTTTTTGGTGCGATCTATTTGATCCCACTGTATTTATCGCAAGTCCATGATTACACACCGCTGGAAATTGGCGAGGTGATTATGTGGATGGGATTCCCGCAGTTATTAGTTTTGCCCTTAGTGCCAAAACTGATGCAGCGCTTCGATGGCCGTTACTTAGCTGCCTTTGGCTTTTTCATGTTTGCCTTGAGTTATTACATGAATAGCCAGATGACGGCGGATTATGCCGGACAACAGATGATCGCCTCCCAGGTGGTGCGCGCCCTAGGTCAGCCATTTATTCTGGTGCCTATTGGTATGCTGGCGACCGCGCATTTATTACCCCATGAAAACGCCTCGGCGTCGACGGTATTAAATGTGATGCGTAACTTAGGCGGTGCCTTTGGTATCGCGCTGGTCGCGACCCTATCGGACACGCTGGCGCGCGGGCATTTGGCCCATATTAAGGAATCCTTGCCCGCGGTGAGTGCGCAGGCGCAGGATTATTTAAATCAGAGCGCGAGTCTGCTGCAGATGGGAGGTTCAGATCCCTATACCGCCGCCGCACAGGCGAAAGCCTTGCTGGGCAAAACCATGAGCCAGCAGGCCTATATTCAGGCCTATAACGATGTGTTTTTCATCATGGGCGCTCTGCTACTTATCGCTGTGCTCGCCGTGCTGCTGATCCGTAAACCGACTGGGCCCGTGGCCCACGATGCCATGGTCGAGTAATAACGTTTTTCGTTATCCTGTTGTCGCCATAGATTTCCCCAGATCTATTGGTCTGATACAACAGCTTTGCGCCTTAGTCCTCGCGGATTAAGGCGCTTTTTTATGGCCTTTATGCTGTGGTAGACTCAAAGCTCTTTTTCGATGATTTGCAGAGGGATAATCGTTTGCAGTGGCAAAATCTTAAATTTAATCAATTAAATGCCAATACCCTATACAACATATTGAAGTTAAGAGTCGATGTGTTTGTGGTCGAGCAGGCCTGCGCTTATCCTGAGCTTGATGATAAGGATAGGCACCCAGAAACCCAGCATTTAATCGGCTTATCGCCAGATGGAGTACTGCTTGCCTACGCGCGTATTTTACCGCCTGGGTTGAGTTATCCAGAGGCGAGTATCGGCCGCGTGGTGGTATCGCCAGCGGGACGTGGACAAGGATTAGCGACACCTCTGATGCAGCACGCAATCGAGGCCGCGTTAAACACTTGGCCCGATGCGGGGATCCAAATTGGTGCCCAAGATTACCTTAACGCCTTCTATCAAAAGCTCGGTTTTGTGGCCTGCTCTGAGATGTATTTAGAAGATGATATTCCCCATATCGATATGCGCTATCTACCTGAGTTATGTGGTATTTAGTGTTTTAGTTTACATGTAATTAAGGAAAACAGATGTCAACGTCAACGGACTATAGAATCAATCAACAGCAAATTGCCTGCGTGGCGAGTTTTCTGGCTAAAGAGGGCAAAACCGAAGCGCTGATCGAGGCGCTCGCGAGCCTTATTCCTGATACGCGCCGCGAAGCGGGTTGTATTCGTTACGAACTCAATGTGAGCCGTGATGAACCACGCCGAGTGACCTTTGTCGAGAAGTTTGTCGATATTGCCGCCTTCGACGAGCACTGCGCTAAAGATGCGATTCAACACTATTTCCACCAAGTTATGCCCGAATTAGTTGAGTCATACCATGTAGAAACCTATCATCAAGTGATTGTTTAACCATGAAATAAACGATTAGGAGCTTGCAGTGTTGATTCACTATTAAGGTAAGAATGGCTGCGTGGGCTTTAATTTAATCACATATGGTTAGATAGATTTAAGTCGATTTAGCTAAGTCAATCACGCTTTAGGGCGCATCATAGGGTGACAATCTTAGATTGTGTAGCCGTGTACTGATTTCTCTCGGCCCAAGCGAGCAGTAAAGTCTATGTAACTATCCCTATTGATATCCCTTAAGGAAATAATATGAAACAAGTCAAAGTATTAGGTAGTGGTTGCGCTAAATGTAGTAAAACCGCCGAGATGATTGCGGATATATCAGAAGAAATGGGCATGGATGTGATTGTGAAAAAGGACACAGATCCTCAAACCCTATTGAAATTTAAAGTGATGAAAACCCCTGCAGTGGTGATCGATGGTGAGCTAGTACATAGTGGCTCAGTGCCTAGCCGCGATGATATTGAAGAATGGCTGCGGGATTAATCGCGAAATTTAGCGAGTCAGGGCCATTCAAAGCTGTAGTCGGTCGTGATGGGGTTTTATCTAGACGAGGGATTAGAGGCTTGTTTGTGGCGTTCGGCGGTTTTGACTAAGCTCATTGGGATGATTGCGATTAAACATCTTCAATGCATCATGGGATAAAGATTAATGCTTAAGCGTATGAATACATTGATTTATAGCGGGCTAATAAGTGTGGCTCTTATGGCTTTACCGCTATGGTCCGCGCAAACACCCTCTGGGTTGATTCAGTCACTAAAAGCCGAAAATGATTGGAAAAACGCCGCCTATATTATTCAAGCCTTCGGTGAAGTCGCCCTTAACAATGAGTATGACAATGCCAAACATGGCGTACGTAAGTGGCGCATGCCGATACGAGTATTTATCGAGCATCAAGTGGGCGATAGTGCGCTACATACTCAATTAGTACAGATGCACTTAACCCATTTAGCTGAGATCACTGGTCACGATATTCAACGGACGAATACGCCATCGGAAGCCAATATTCACTTAGTTTTTACCCGTCAATCCCAGTGGACGAGCGAAGTTGAGCGCTTAATGGGACAGAGTGCAACTAAGAATCTCCATGGTTCAGTGTGTATTGGGAAATTTGCCCTTAATGCTCAGCATGAAATTGCACGTGCTTGGATCATTATTCCCGTCGATCAAGCCAAAATGCACGGTAAGTTAGTGGCCTGTGTGGTGGAAGAAATCACCCAAGTGTTAGGTCTACCCAATGACTCTGAGAAAGTATTTCCCTCGATCTTTAACGATAAAACCCCACAGGATTTACTGACAGGGCTCGATTATATTTTGCTTAAATTGCTCTACAGTCCAAGTATTAGTGTTGGAATGACGGCCGATGAAGCCAAGCAACCCCTGCAGACTTTGATTGGGCAATGGCTGCGTGATGGCACAGTTGCTAATGCCGATAAAACCGTGTGCCAAGGTGAGTTATACCCTTTACTAGGCTATTGATGGTTAAGTGTTACCTCTAACATTGGCATTGTTTGCGCTGGATGAATTAATTCTTTTTCTTTGAGGAATAAGGGCATAGTCTATATTTAGATAAACATATTGGAGGGATACCATGCGAATGACATTGCAGTTTTTAGGGGCGACAGAGGAAGTGACGGGCTCGTGTCATTTGCTCTCGGTCGATCATGAACACTTATTACTCGATTGTGGGTTGATCCAAGGTGGCAAGGCGGATGAACTGCGTAACCATGACCCCTTCGCTTTCGATCCTGAGTCTATTTCCGCCGTGGTTCTCAGCCATGCCCATATCGACCATTCTGGGCGCTTGCCTCTGTTAGTCAAATCGGGTTTCGATGGGCCTATTTATACCCATAAGGCCACGACTGAGCTTTGCGCTATCATGCTGAAAGATGCGGCCATGCTACAAACTCGAGATACAGAAAGAGTCAATAAAAAGCGTGCAAAACATGATCTTGACCCCCTAGAACCCCTATTTACCGTCGAAGATGCCGAGCAAGTCATTAAGCAGTTTGTGCCTCTGGAATATGGCCAAGTGACTCGGGTCATTCCCCATGTGGATGTTTGTCTATCGGATGCGGGGCATATTTTAGGGTCGGCCTTAGTCGAACTGTGGTTAGGAGAGGGGGAGGCACAGAAGAAAATTGTCTTCAGTGGCGATTTGGGCCGTGCGGGCATGCCTATCCTGCATAATCCGACCTTAGTGGATACGGCGGATTTAGTGTTAATGGAAAGCACCTATGGCAATCGTTTTCACCGTAGCTGGGCGGACACTCTCGTCGAGTTAAAGGAGATTTTTGCTAAGGCGGTGAACGAAAGTCATGGGAATATTTTACTGCCAGCGTTCTCGGTTGGGCGGGCTCAGGAGTTGTTATACCTGTTTCATTTATATGCCAAAGAGTGGGAGCTTTCCCGCTGGAGGATCTGCTTAGACAGCCCTATGGCCATTGAGGCGACCCGGGTTTACGTTAATAATTATCCCTTGATGGATGAGGATTTTAAGCGTTTCACCCGCCAGCATCCGGGACAACATCCACTACTATCAAATGTTGAGTTTATTCAAACGACGGAAGAATCTATCGCGCTAAATGACGTTCATAAGGGTTTGATTATTATTGCAGGAAGCGGCATGTGTAACGGTGGGCGTATTCGCAGTCACTTTGAACATAACCTATGGCGTCCGGAATGTGATGTGATTATCTGTGGTTATCAAGCCCTTGGTACCCCTGGGCGTGCCTTAGTCGATGGGGCCGCAGAGCTGACTATCCATGGTAACAGCATAAAAGCCGCCGCTAAGTTGCACACTGTTGGGGGGCTTTCTGCCCATGCGGATCAGGCCGAGTTATTGAATTGGTACCGACACTTTGAAAACCAACCACCGCTGATCTTGGTCCACGGTGAACCCGAGGCGCAGCATGGCTTAGTAGAAGTGCTCAACCAAGATCCTAACACCAAACCCAAGGCGATAGCCATCGCCACCTATGGTGATCGACTGGATTTAAATGCGTTACCCAAATTAGTGTGGAAAACCGCTTAAGTCTAGCCGTAACATGCTCCACACTTAGGGTGTAGAGCATGTTACTTTTAAAGTAAAATCAACGCTCTAGTTATTTCTATCAGATAAACTCAGCCAGTGTTTAACTTGTTGGGTTTTTCTTGTATTTTAAGTCGAGGCTTATCTTATTTACGCTATCTATTAAGGGTAGAATATTAGTCCGAGTTATTATCAAACTCAGTATCATCGAGTAATTCGAAGACGGGGGCGACATTGGGTACGTCTTTAAATAAGCGGGTAAAGTGACGTTGCACCCCTTTTAAGTCTATTCCCGCTAAGCCAGAAGCGAAGCCAAACCAAGCATAGAGACCGCTAAAGTTATCGAACATGGGCGGTAAATATTTCGGTGGGGTAATAATCTCCTCTTGGCAGGCTTGATACAGCACAGGAATGTCTTCGATTGCTAATTTTCCTAAGAACAACATAGGGATAAGCTCAGGCAGACCAGATGTGATCGCACTACGAATGAAGTTAATGTTTTCGACATAGCCACGCACGTAGGAGATGTCTTTGGTAAAAAAACTGCCTCCTTCAACCATGCCACCTCGGAAGACCCTTTGGGTCACACGATAGCTATCCTTTGCACTTAAATTTAACCCTCTGAAATAGTTAAAAACGTCGATAAAATCCGCCCCATTTTCAGCCATATCCACGGCGGCAACACGGTCACTAATACGGCGGGCACGGCCAGGATTCGAACTTAGGGTGAGCATTTCGAGTAATACGGCTAGGCCTTCCTGGGTCGCAGCAACACGGGGTGAGCCGACACTGAGCCAAGTGGCATGGGGTTGTGCTCGGCCATTGAGGGTTGTGCCGACATGCACCCAACCTTCGTGAACTTCGTACACGTTGAGATCCGACTCGCTAAACATGGCTTTACTATTGAGTTTTACCGTATCTCCCCCCACAGCGGCATCCGAGACAATACCGTCACTGAGGCGCACCCGCATATCATCGCTATGGAAGTATTTCTCTAATCGTTGGCTAAGCACATGCACGGCTTCTGGAGCAGTAATAATTTTGGGATGGTGTTTATTCATATGCCGCGCCGCGGGCAGAGAAAAAATATAGCTGAGTTTATCGCCCAATTGGCGCAGGGTATGGCGATCGCCATGCAATTTGTGGTTAGCACTGCCGTATAATTCTTGGCTGAACTTGCCAAAAGTCGGGGTTCCTCTATGGCCCAACATATCCACAACCAGGCGATATTGATCGACGTTAGCGACTAATATCTTGCCGAGTTTATCCCGTTTACCTAAACGTCTATGGATATCCTGTTTGAGGGAGGTGAGTTCTGCTTGAGTTTTAATGGGATCGAAAGGCAAGGCAATGTTTTGATAGAAATCTTGCTTAATGGCTGGCAGAGCCGTGCCTTTACCCGACAGAAAACGTTCTTCCATCTCCCTTGGCCATTTGATGGCATCTAAGATTTTTATTGGTGTTTGGATGCGAATTAATTCATCGGAAAAACGGCGTAGATCTTGTTGATATTGGGCTAACGACTCAGACATTCCCGTATATCCTGCAGGTAATTTCAGCGAGAGATGTGGCTAATCATAGCCTTAAACCTTATTTATTCATATTGATTCGCGGGCTAGCTGAGAAAATATACCGATTACATAAATTAACTGTTATCGGTTTTGTGAATCATTTTGGTGCACTTGTGACTATTTTAGCGCTGCGCGCATTGGATATAAATTAGTAACTATTTGTTTAATATTATTTTATTGATATGGCATTAAAGCTGCTTTGTTCTGGACTTAGGAATCGATTGATTGGAGTTAAACATGGCAGCGATGAGTTATTTGAGTGTGATCGAGCGGTATCACGAATACGAAGCCACAGTGCATGAACTCATGGAATCGATTCTTACTGGGATTGCCGATGCCGAGTTATTTAAACAACCTAAGGTCGATGTCAAAGCGATGAAAGGAATCGCGAAGAGCTATCCCTTTGTCGAGCTGATGTATTTACTCGATAGCCAAGGATTGCAGATAAGCCAAAACATCGCCGTGGTAGACCACCAAATTGAGTTAATTCCGTTAGGTGGCAATCGTGATCGCAGTCAACGACCCTATTTCATTAATCGTGATGAGTCCGATGGCGTGAACATTACACGTCCCTATTTATCCAATGCCAGTGGTAATTTATGCCTTTCCGCCTCTTTAGCGATTTATCAACAGGGGCAAAAGCTGGGCTACTTAGTGGTGGATGTGGACTTGACCCGTTTGATTGAATTTATGATGGGCGACAGTGCACGGCGGCGAGTGACGCCGGCATTTAAAGCGGTTTATGGCGTAATAGTGGCCGGGTTGTTTGTGCTAGTCACTGTATTACTCTGGACCGCATTGCGGGATATTTACGGACTCTTTACGGTCGAGCGGATTGGCCAAGATCCACTGCAACCCTTTGGGATCATTATTTTTATGACGCTGGCTTTAGCGATTTTTGATCTTGGGAAAACGATTCTCGAAGAAGAAGTCCTAATGCATAAAGATATCTTTCGCCACAGCTCAACACGGCGAACCATTACGCGGTTTGTTTCTACTATCCTCATTGCCATTTCCATTGAGGCGCTATTGACTATGTTCAAGGCGTCACTCGGTGAGAAACAATATATTGAACCCGCGATCTGGATGATGTTAGCCGTAGTCGGTTTACTCGTAGGATTAGGTGCTTACGTTTACTTAGGCGCTAAGGCCGAATGGTTACTGATTAAAACGCAAGCCTATAAAAGCGGTAAAAAGTGACCGTGAGGCGGTAGCGTTAAAGGTGGTGAATAAGAGGATTAAAACAAAGTCACACCCAGCACTGAGGGCTGGGTGAGATATTAGGCCTGAGAGTGGACACGAAACTTTGCGAGTTCCAAGTGAATCATCCGCAATTTAACGCAGTATCACTATAATTTTGCCCACTAGATACTGAGATCAAATAGGCTAGAAAAAATCGTCATCTCCTAATGCACGTTTTAACTCCGCCCGTTCGAGGTAGTCTTCTAAACGTTTTTTGACTTCACGTCTATGTTGCATTGCCTCTGCGGCTTTGCTGTTTCTCGGTGTGGTCATTGCCTCAAGTTCAGTATCGTTGGGCACGACTTCAGTAATATGAGCCATAACGAATTCCTCTTGTTGTTCCTACCGACTTTCTATCTAAAAAGAATGTGCTAGAAAAGCAAAAAATTTTGTGAATCAGAGTAAAATTTTCTTCCCGTTGTGAAGGCCTGTGGGCCAGGATAGTGGTAGGAGCAATGATGGATGATTTACACTTAATTTAGTTTATGCTTATTTTGTGATTAAGCGCATAACTCTGTCATTTTGTTCCTGTATTAATTCCTACTTAAATAGTAGGACAACTTGAATTTAGCAAGGGTTCGAACAACACTTGAATAAGTAATTATTATTCACTTTAGCTAGGGAATGGGCGTATATGTACAAGGATGATTTTCCTGAATCTTTCGATTCCCCTAAGAACTACTATTTTAGTGTACTCAGTTCAAGCTGGCTGATGGTGCTTGCCATGTTGTTTTTCATTGGAATTTCCTGGTATGCCCTCGAGGAATATTTTAGGGACCGTGGTGAAGAGCGTTTCAACAACAGTGTGCAAGAGCTGACCGAAGCCGTAAACCACAGGATGGTTGCCTATGAACAAGTGCTACGGGGAGGTATTGGGCTTTTTCTTTCCTCAAACGGCGTCACACGCCAAGAATGGCAAACCTATATTATTAACGCTCGCTTAGGTGAGTATTATCCCGGTATTCAAGGGATTGGATATGCAGAAATTTTAACGCCAGCGAATGTAGAGGAGCATGTTAAGCAAATTCAAGCAGAAGGGTTTAATGAATATAAGATTTACCCAGAAGGAGAGCGGGAACTTTACTGTGCGATCAACTATTTAGAGCCTTTCGATTGGCGTAATCAACGGGCCTTTGGTTACGATATGTGCTCCGAACCCATTCGCCGCGCCGCGATCTTGAGTGCGATAGCTTCGGGTATGCCAACGATTTCGGGAAAAGTCACCTTAGTGCAGGAAACCGCCGATGATACTCAGTCGGGCTTCTTAATGTATTTACCGCTATATCGAAGTTTAGCCACGACAGAGGCGGAGCGAAAACAGCAAGCCACTGGCCTAGTTTATGCGGCATTTCGAATGAATGACCTAATGCAAGGGATCATGGGCAATCGTTTTTCAGGCTTGAAACTCGCCATTTATGATGGTGGCAATCCCAGTAACGCCAATTTGATGTTCTCCAGCAGCAAAAAGCTGCCATCGACCCAAGACATTTTTTATAAATCGCAAACGGAGATGATAGAAGGGCAAGCTTGGCGTTTGGATATTTCTTCCCAGTCACGTTTTATTTCGAGTTCAGAACAGGTTCAAAGTATTTGGTTGCAGGTGATTGGCTGCGGTTTTGTGCTGGCCTTGTTTTATTCGGTCGTTGTGATGGCGCGTAATCGCTATCAAGAATCGATGTTAACTACGGAGTTGATTGCAAACGAAAAGCGCTTCCGTCTGGTGATTGAAGCCTCACCCAGCGCACTGTTTATGGTGGATAAGTCTGGTGTTATTACCTTAGTCAACACCCATGCCGAGCGCCTCTTTGGTTATGCGAGGGACGAATTGCTTGGGCGATCTATCAATATGCTATTGCCTGAAGCTTTACGGGGCGCCCATCAGCAGCATATGAGTAATTACCTAGTGCAACCTATTGCCAAAAATATGTCGATGCGGGACGACCTGTTTGGTTGCTGTAAAGATGGTACTCGTTTAGCCATCGAAGTGGGGCTAACCCCCATCCATTTCAGCAATGGTGTTTCTATTCTGGCAACGATTAATAATGTGTCCGAGCGTAAACGTATTGAAATTCAGCGTGCTGAGCATACAAAGGAGCTTGAACGTATCAATCAAGAGTTAGATCGTTTCGCTTACATTGCGTCCCACGATTTGAAATCACCCCTGAGGGGAATAGAACAACTGACGAGTTGGTTATCGGAAGATCTTGCTGATAATACTAACGAAAATGTTCAAAAGTATTTAGGTTTGATCCAGAGCCGCATTCATCGAATGGTGTTATTGCTCGATGGCTTGTTAATGTTTTCCCGTATTGGTCGGGTAGATACTGAAATTGTTGAGGTGAATACTAAGCAACTGATGGAAGATATGTTTGCGTTAGTTGCACCGCCACAGGGATTTGAATTAGTTCTCGAAGGTGGCTTTCCTCAATTTAAAACGGTCAAAACTTTATTGGAATTAGTCGTAAGGAATCTGATGAGCAATGCCATTAAACACCACGATAAGGAGCAGGGTGTCATAAGAGTGCAATGCGAGCAGAGGGATGAGCAGTATTGGTTTAGCGTGATTGACGATGGCCCTGGTATTTCTAACGCTTATCATGGGAAAGTGTTTGAAATGTTTCAAACACTTAGGCCTAGAGATGAAGTCGAAGGCAGCGGTTTAGGCCTATCTCTAGTGAAAAAAACCGTAGAGAGTCTCGGTGGTAAGGTCCAACTAAAGTCTGATGGGCGGGGTTGCTGCTTCCAGTTTAGTTGGCCTATGCGAATTGTCGACAAGGAGGTGTTATGAGCAGCAGCGATAGTTACAACCAAGTGATGATTTTACTCGTCGATGATGATGATGTGGATTATATGGCGGTGCAAAGGGCGATGAGGCAACTGCGCCTATTGAACCCCCTGATACGGGCTCGAGATGGGTTGGAGGCGTTGAGCATTCTCACGAATCCAGGAGGCTGTTCATAATTCTGTGTCAGGTTAATTTCACAGATCGATATGGTTTTCTAAGCGTCCCTCAAAATGGATTGAGAGCTGTGATAGCGTCAAATTCCAATTTTGGATGGGATGCGTCCAGCGCT
>Ga0210009_1000497_pt1 | contig 43363 bp, 35 predicted proteins | sample CryGeyCG2114_065_FD_185457 | JGI IMG/M metagenome (GOLD analysis project Ga0210009, IMG submission 185457) | Groundwater microbial communities from aquifer - Crystal Geyser CG12_big_fil_rev_8/21/14_0.65 (SPAdes) (version 2) | ecosystem: Environmental > Aquatic > Deep subsurface > Groundwater ...
ATGCAGGGCGAATTGGTGCGGCTGCAAATGCAAAAGAAGAAAATTGCCAACAATGACGAAATCCGAGTCATTTATAGAAAGGCCACGCTCAAAGACCTTGAGAAATTTGATGAGGTAAGAAAGCGTGATATGCCCACGCTTTTCCGCACGCGCCAAATCATTTTAGACCAAAAATTAAATATGAAACTCACCGATGTGGAGTTTCAAGCCGACAATACAAAAGCCACTTTCTACTATTCAGCAGAAGATCGCGTAGACTTTCGAGAACTGATCAAAGTGCTGGCAGGTGAATTCAAAATCCGCGTTGATATGCGTCAGATCAGTTTGCGCCAAGAAGCAGGCCGACTAGGGGGTATTGGCTCTTGTGGAAGAGAGCTTTGTTGCTCTACCTGGCTTACCGAATTCAAAAGCGTGAGTACTTCTGCAGCTCGTTATCAGAACCTTAGCCTCAACCCGAGCAAGCTTTCTGGCCAATGCGGAAGGCTCAAATGTTGTCTTAATTATGAGTTAGAGACTTATATGGATGCCCTTGAGGGGATTCCAGAAGTAACGAAACTCAAAACCAAAGTGGGTGAAGCCAGATTGCAAAAGACTGACATCTTCAGAAAGATCATGTGGTTTGGCTACGATACTGAGAACACTTGGCATCCGATTGATGCCAATCGTGCCGCTGAAATTCAGGCCATGAATGAAAAAGGCATTTTCCCTGACACCTTAACCACCGATGAAATTGAAGTCAGAAACTTGAAAGAAGTTGGCATCAATCAAGACTTGGCCAAAATGGACAAAAAGTTTAAGAAAAAAGATCAGAAAACGAATCAGGTGCAAGGTCAAGGAAATGTGGCTGGCTCTCCAAACAAGAACCGAAACCGCAATAAAAACAGGAATCGTAACAAAAACCGAAAGCCTGAATAATGAAATCGTTCTTAAAGATTTGTTGCTTGCTTTTGGCTTTTGCCCTGATCAATTCTTGCGATCGAAATCGGGTGTATGAGGAAGTTTATGATTTTGAAGAAGGCATTTGGAATATGGATACCATTCCAGCTTTCAATTTTGAAATTAGCGACAATGCGCCAAAAAGGGTTTTGATCAATGTGAGAAACTCAATTGAGTTCAGATCACAAAATCTTTATCTCACCTATTATTTAATGGATGAAAAAGGCAATGAGCTTAAATCAGAATTGGTGAACGTTCAGTTGTTCGATGCCAAAACAGGTAAGCCTTTTGGAAAAGGCAATAGCATTTTTCAGCATGAAGTTGAGATTTTACCTAATTACTCTTTCCCGAGTATTGGCAAATATCAAATCAAAATCGCCCAGTATATGCGTGAGGCTAACCTAGAAAATGTGCCTTCTGTTGGGGTAAGGTTGGAGAATGTTGATAGATAGAATAGCCTTTTCAAACCTCACTTTTCGCCACTAGCCTTCCGATATTCTCTTTCATGCGCTGCGGGGTAAGCCAGTAATTGCGGCTGTGCACAAATCTGTAATTCCAAGCTTTGGATTCGAGCAAAAAGGGCTTGTATACAAAACTATCCTTAATGGTAATGCTTTCGTAAAACACATTATCATCCGTGAGCAGCACAGCTTTAAAATCAGATTTCCGCTTAATTGATAAATCGGCAAAAGGCAATTCATCTGTAAATTTTAAGTCGAATTCCTTTTCCCAAAGTTTCAGCCTTTCCTTTAAATACCAATGCTGACTAAAGGTTTTCGATGGGTAAACGGCTGGCTTAAAGTCTCCATCTGCCACAGTTCTGGCAAAAGACAAATAAGCTTTCAGCAATTTTGGACCTTCATTTTTGAGCTGATCTACCTTTAGGTTTTCTGGCAGTAGTGAAGTGATAATAATCACCTTTTCTTTGGCCCGGGTAATGGCCACGTTCAATCTATTTTCGCCTCCAGCCGCATTCAGGCTTCCAAAATGGAGGTTGAGTTTTCCCTTTTTATCTGGTCCATAAGCAGTAGAAAAGATGATGATGTCGCGTTCATCACCTTGAACGTTTTCTATGTTCTTTACGAAAAGACCTTTCAACTCTATTCCAGCCTCTTCGATTTTATCTTGAATAAGGCTTTGCTGACTTGCATTGAAAGTAACAATCCCAACCGTTTTTTGAGAAGCTTCTTTTTCCAAATCTTTCAACAGTGCGATTACAGCCTCCGCCTCAATCTCATTGCTTTGATGCTCCCAAACTCCTTCTACCTTAATGAAATCAATGGCAGGATTTTGGTCATTGATATGTTTGAAATGTGGCAGCATCTGAAGCTTCCCTTTATAGAAATGTTGATTTGAAAAATCAATAAGTGCCAATGACTGACTTCTATAATGGCCCTGCAAATGCACTTGCATTAAGTAATTATTGGCCAACTCCAGCAGCGACTCTACTTCTAGGGCTAACTCTTCTTGCTCATCGTCCCACTTGACGCGATATAAATCATTGGGCCTAAGCTGTTGACTGTCTCCAGCAATCACCAATTGCTTTCCTCTGTAAATGGCAGGTAAGCCTTTTTCCGCAAAGCACTGACTAGCCTCATCAAAAATCACCAAATCAAAAAATGTTTCCATTGGGAAAATAGCCGAAACCGATTCTGGCGAAGCCATCCAACAAGGCACAAGATTGAAAAGCTCTTCGTGAAAATTAGAAACCAGTTTTCGCATTGGCCAAATCCTGCGTTTCTTATTCACCTGATGCTGTAAATCGCGGTAAGTCACCATATTATTGAGGCGATTGTATTCGGCAGGTTCGTAGGTCTTTTCTCTGGCGCGCTGCAAAAGAATTTGCGTGCTTGCCTCCAACTTTTCATGTTCGGCCTGCTGAAGATCAGTGAGCATTTGCTCGAACTTCAAGGTTGAAACCGTCCGAAGTACTGGGTACTTGCTTTCAATATGATCAATCCATGCCAAGCGCAAGCTGTTCTCAAAAATCTGAAAGTACTCTGAAGCGGTTCTAATACCCAAATCCTCTAACTTCTTTATACCTGAAATCTGGGCTTCAGAAAAACCAGACACGAGTTGATCCAATTCGCATATCGAATCAAAATCGAGAAGCAAAGTCTTCTTCATTTCCTTTGCAGAAGCTGGATCGCGCAAAACATGATCAATCTGAATTGGAAGAATATATTTATTCCATTGTTCGCGCTTCTTAGGCAAGTCCTTCAAAACTGAAATAATGGTCTTAATGCGCTTCTTCAACTGAGCTGAAGTGAATTTTTTAACAGGGAAATACTCTTTGAAATTGGCGAAAGAAGCAAAAATCAACTTTGCCTTTAGCGCAATCTCCAGCTTATCCAACCAAAGATTAATCTCCTTTTTTGAGAGTGTATTTGGCACAGTGGCTATCCAATCGGCATTTTTAAGTTTCGTCAATTGATGTTGAAGGTTCAAGCGATGATCTATCCGCTGATCTAAAATCTGAAACTGCTCTTTGGTGTCGGTCAAGCCATTGGCCACAAGGATTCGTGCCAGCCTTAGTTTCTCTTTGGAAAAACTCCACTTGATGGATTTAATAAATGATTTTCGAGCATTTGCTCTTTGTTTGAGCAAAATCTGTACTTCAGGAATTTCTTGAATAGTGAGAGAAGTTTCAATTCCAGGCATATCGAAACAAGCGTTGATGAGAATTCGACTATTGGCCAACCAAAGCAAATCGCTTTCCTTGTTTTGCTCGCCAATCATGGGCTTGAGCAAAGCATAGATTTCTTCATTTTGCAAAAGCTCGTTGAACTGCCTCAGTCGATCTAAATTTTCGCCCATCGTTCGGCAGGCATCAAAATCAACTGCTTCACCAATGACCTCTGATACTTGATCAACATACTGCTGCGCTTCGATGGGGATTTCATCTAAATGCCCTTGCATTTTCTTCAAATCATTGATTTTGAAGTCTGCAAAATCCACCCTTTCCGCCCATGGATAGCCCTCTTTATTCAAGCGTAGCGCATAATCGAAATACTGTTTGAGGTCCTTTTCAAAAGCTTGCTCCCTAAAATCAAAATAGTGGTATTCTTGCACCAAGGTGACAGTTTCTTGTTCTGGGTAAGAAGTGAGGTAAAGCTCTTTTACCGAAAGGCCACATTCTTGGTCATCGAACAATGCCTTTTTATAATCTTCTAAAACCTCAGAAAGATCGTCAATCGTCCTGCTGGCTTGTTTAAAGCTTCGGTCTAGCTGAATGGCATCCAGGTTGGTATTGTTCCTTTTGTACTCGTTAAGCCGTTCAATCTGATTGGCGATTTTATCATAGACCTCTTTTCTGTCATTTTTGAAATCATGGACCAAAGCCACAAATTCGTTGATGCCCTGCTCTTTTAACCTTTGGTAAACAACATCCAGTGCCGCCCGCTTCTGACTTACCAAAAGCACCTTCTTTCCCCTGGCCATATAATCCGAAATCAGGTTGCAGATTAATTGCGATTTACCAGTGCCTGGTGGGCCTTGAACCACCATCGAATTACCCTTTTTTACTGCCTTGATGGCATTTTCTTGAAAAGCATCTTTTCGAAAAGGCGTATAGGTTTCTTCTTCTTTTACTTTATCCAAAAAGTAGCGATAGGCGTCAAAATCAGCACCAAAATCATTTTGTTCCGAAAGGTTTTTTTGAGCGAAAAAGTCTTCGAAATTATCTGATTTCAAATGCTCTATCAGAAATTCATAATCTGGAATTAGATAAGAATCTGCTTGCGGAAAAATGCCCAAAACGGCCTCGGAAATTAAGCTCAATTTACCGTTGTCGTTGGCCTTTTCGAAGCTGTCTTTGGTGAATTCTGAAAAAGGAGTGAGTTTATCGGCAAAAATTTCTCTTCCAAAGCGGATTGCAATATTACTTTGTTCTAGCAATTCATAGAGTTGAGTCCTGAAAACGGTGCTGTCAGCATCAAAATCATCAAAAGACCTGTCCAAGAGCTCTTCATCAATTTTGATTTTATTATAATGGGCGAAGGCCAATAAAAAACTTTTATTGAGACTGGTATTGACTTCCTTTCGTGGCTTTAGCAGCCATTCGTTTTGCTCCAATTCCAAGCTCATAGGAAAGAAGATAAGTGGCGCTCTTACAATGGTGCCATCGTTTAATTTACCGTGAACAAATGGCCAGCCCACATACAAGTCTTTACCACCTGTTTCTTCAAAAATAAACTGCTCTCGCCTTCTCAATTTGGCCATACGAGTGGCGATTTTATTCGAATTGGCATCTCTGCTGTCTGAATTAGGAATTAATTTGATACTTGATTTTTGAGCAATCACGTCTTCTAAAACCCTGAAAGATGGCTTTAGATCAAGAAAATCAAAATCATGCAGGTCGATGAATTGATCGGTCAACAGCCTGAGCAATACTAACGAACGATTATTCGCTGAAAGGTTCGTCAACCGCCTGAGGTAGGATTGCAAAATGTGCTGCATGATCGAATTTAAGCATTAGAACTGGCTTAGTGTAGCACTTAACAGAATAAAAAAAGGATGCGACTTATAAAGCCCACATCCTTTCAAACAGTTATGAAAAAATTTTATTGCTTAAAAACCTTGCCGTCTTTCATTACGAATTTGACCTCCTTTAACACAGAAATATCTTGAAGAGGATCCCCATCCACAGCTACAATATCCGCCATTTTACCAGCTTCGATAGAACCGAAAAGGTCTTGAACCCTCAATAACTCTGCTGCCGCCATGGTGGCGGATTGAATGGCTTCCATTGGTTTCATTCCAGCTTTTACCATAAATACAAACTCTCCAGCATTGTCTCCGTGTGGATAAACCCCCGCATCTGTACCAAAAACGATTTTAACACCTCTTTTATAAGCTTTGGCAAAAGTATCGCTGATTTGAGGACCAACTTCTAAGGCCTTTTTTGCTACCACGGCCGGGAAAAAACCCGGGATTTTGGCCCTGCCCACCACATATTCTCCTGCCGAAATAGTAGGCACGTAATAAGTGCCTTTCTGAATCATTAAATCCATGGTGGCCTCACTCATAAAAGTACCGTGTTCAATGGTGTTGATTCCTGCTTCTACAGCCCTGCGCATTCCTTCATCGCCATGGGCGTGAGCGGCTGTTACCATTCCATATTCTTTGGCAGTTTCCACAATGCCTTTCAATTCATCCATTTTGAACTGGGGTCCCTGTCCGTCTTTGGCGACAGAAAGTACTCCGCCTGTCGCTGTAATTTTAATTACATCCGCTCCATTTTTATAGCGCTGACGCACAGCCTTTCTTGCTTCTTCTTCACTGTTGATCACGCCTTGATCTGGTCCCGGGTCGCCCATTAAATCATAACGCGCGCCATTGGTTGGGTCGCCATGGCCGCCCGTTGTAGCGATGGTTTTCTCAGCGGTATAAATTCTTGGCCCTACTACTTTACCTGCGTTGATGGCTTTTTTGAGCGCTACATTTACTCCAGTCCCACCTAAATCGCGAACGGTTGTAAAACCCGCCATCAATGTTTTTTGGGCATACATTTGAGCATCATAAGCAACATCGGCCTCATTCATAATGTATTCATTCAATTGTGTGTTCGGATTGCTTTGCGATTCGATATGCACGTGCATGTCCATAAAGCCGGGCATCACAGTTTTATTTTTTAGGTCGATAATTGCATCGCCTTTTGCTCCTTTGCTATAGCCCTTTTCTACTGCAATAATTGTATTGCCTTCGATAATAATGGAGACAGAAGTTGCCACTTCGTTTGATTTTCCATCGATCAGCTTTCCAGCATGAATAATTGTTTTTTGTGCATTTAAGCCTAAAGCCATCAAAAGCAGCAGGCAGATTGAGGTGATTCTCTTCATAGTCGATTAAGGTTTATTGGGTAAGTTAATGATTTGGTGGTATGTAATGAATGCATATGTGACAAGGAAAAACACCCTTTAATCCTCAGTCTTCGGAATCATTCGAACTAAGTATTGGTCATTTTCATCTTTGTGTAAATAGTACACAAACCAACCACATTCTTCGGCAATGTCTTCCAACGTGTTCTCATCAATATAAATCCAATCGAACCAATCACCTTCAATGCCTTGGTATTCGTATTGAAAGCTGACTTGGCCGTAGTATTTATCAGTTGGTAAAGCTTGTCCTTCATACAGGTATTTGATGTCTGAGGTATCAAAGAGCAGTTGACCCTCTGGTTTGAGAAGTCGCTTGGCATGATTCAAAAAATTCCTGAAACCATCTAAAGAGCCTACCAAACCGATGCCATTCATCAATAAAATAATAGTATCATATTTACCTTCCTGATAAGTAAAAAAATCGGCCTGCACTGCCCGTTGTAGTCCATCATTGCGCATAATTTCCACTGCAATGGCTGAAGTATCGATGGCCGTTACATTCTTGTTCATTTGCTGAAGCACCATGGCATGACAACCCGCTCCTGCCCCAACGTCTAAAATGTCGCCATCTGCAATAGACAATGCCATTTGCTCCATTTCTGGCATTTCATCATAACTTCTGAAAAAATACCAAACGGGCATCTGTTCAGTTTCACCATAAGAAGTATTCAAATAAAGGACTTCACCCTCTATTCCTGCCTGAAAATCCTTTAATGCTTTTCCGTAAACATCCATGGACGTAAAAATACATTAAGATTTGGTATCACATGGATGCCCGAAGCATTTGTAAAAATATTTATGACGAAGCGTAACCAGGTTTTAATCCACAAATCACCACTCAGGATCAAATAATTCAAAATATAATTTTACCAAAAAATTTAATTACCAAATAATATACCGTTCAAGGCGCTTTAAAATAAGTAATGGTCCAACCATTCAGACTAAAATTACCGCGCTAGACATATTTAAATTCACAAGCCTTTTAACATTATCGACATTTGCATGTTGATACAGAAAATATTCTAGGGTTTGAAATTCAATCAGTTAACTTTTTTAATACCACTATTGCTCCTGGGCTACGCTACCAATGCGCAGCAATCGAGGAAATCCTTTGAGGCAGTGCGCACCGAGGAGAAAATAACTATCGATGGCGTTATAGACGAAGATATCTGGTGCCAGGCACCTGTTCAAACTGATTTTGTTCAAAACAGCCCAAATCCTGGTGCTCCCGCTAGCCGCAAAACTGAAGTAAGATTTTTGTACGATGACAATGCCATCTACATATCGGCTCAATTATTTGATCAAAAAGAAGAAGTTTTCAACCTGCTGACCAACCGCGATAATATTGGCAATTCTGATTATTTCGGGGTCAGTTTCGATCCTTATAATGCAGGTTTAAATGGTGTGGGTTTATTTGTTACCGTGGCGGGTGTGCAATATGACACGCGGTATTCTAACGGAGGCAATTCCTCTATCTGGCGAAATGATGAGGCATGGAATGCTGTTTGGCTTTCCTCCACCAAGGTATATGATGATTATTGGGTTGTAGAAATGAAAATCCCTTATGCTGTGCTCCGTTTTAATTCTAAGGATGTACAAAATTGGGGAATCAACTTTGTTCGCCAGAACTCTTCACTGAACGAAGCCTCTTTTTGGAATCCAATCGATCCGCAAATTGATGGCTACCTGAACCAAGCCGGAGTGGTGACCAATATCAAGAACGTAAAAGCGCCTACTCGTTTGTTCTTCTACCCTTACGTATCCACCGTATTTAACCGATCCACAGCCACTGGCTTTACGCAGCCTCAATTGAACGGAGGAATGGATATTAAATACGGAATCAATGATGCTTTTACCCTAGACATGACCTTGATTCCCGACTTTAGTGGGGTACGCTCTGATAATCAAGTATTGAATTTAAGCCCATTTGAAGTCCGCTTCGATGAGAACAGGCAGTTCTTTACGGAAGGCGTTGAGCTATTCAACAAAGCAGGCCTTTTTTATTCTAGAAGAATTGGCGGCACTTTCGGGAACATCACAGAACAACTTGCCGATAACGAAGAGGTGACTTTTAGCCCTCAAGCAGCTCAACTTATCAATTCTAGTAAAATTACCGGGCGAACGAACAGCGGCTTAGGCATAGGGTTTTTCAATGCCATTACTGATCGCACCTTCTTAACGGTAGAAAATACAGAAACTGGCACAACCCGAGAAGTGGAAGGCGATCCCATGACCAACTTTAACGTTTTGGTACTTGATCAAAACCTAAAAAACAATTCTAGTGTAACCCTTACAAATACTAGTGTTTTAAGAGCAAAAAATGGAGATGATGCCAACGTAACTGGATTCAACTTTTCATTGAATGACAAAAACTTAAATTGGAGAACCTCTGGTTTTGTGGGATATAGCAGGGTGGTTTCTTTCGATGACAACGGAGATAATAAGAACGTAGCAACTGGGGTTAAATACAACCTCGGAATCAGAAAAAGCAGGGGAAAGTACCAATATGGCATCAGTAGAAATGTTGAAAGTGATACCTACGACATTAATGATTTAGGATTTTTAAGAAGACCCAACCAAATTGAACACAGAGCGGATTTCTCTATGAATCAATTTAATCCTGTAGGTATTTTTAACAATTATAGAATTAGGCTTCAGGGTCAGTACAACAGACTTTTTAATCCAAATACCTTTACCAACATGGATTTAGGATTGAATTTAAATTTCAATTTTAAAAACTTCTGGGGAGCCAATATTGACTTTGGTTTAAACCCAGGAAACAGTTTTGATTACTTCGAAGCCAGGCAAGATGGTTATGTCTTAGAAAGACCTTCAAGGCATGATGTGCGTTTCAACATTAACACAGATAGTAGAAAAGCAATCAGAGTGTCTGCGAGATACAGCATAGCATCGAGACCTGATTGGGGCCAAACTGATAACTCTCTTAACTTCTCGACCCGCGTGCGCATTGGCGAAAGGGCAGAAATTAGCCATAATATTGATCAATCTTTGCGTAGCCAAGAACGCGGCTATGCCACAAAACTGTATGATGAAAATGACAATTTGCAATCCGTTATCATTGGCCAGCGCGATGTGAATACCCTGACCAACACCGTTGATGCCCGCTACATTTTCACCAACCGAATGGGAGTTACCTTCCGCGTTAGGCATTACTGGAGCACCGTAGAATATCAGCAATTTTATGATTTAAGCGAAGCCGATGAACTCACCTCTTCGGACTATACAGGAATTGACCCTGATACGCTGGAAAAACTCCATGATAGAAATTTCAACACATTCAATATCGATATGGAATACAATTGGCAGTTTGCGCCTGGTTCTGAAATACGTGCGATTTGGAAAAGAAGCATTGGCTCAGATGACAAGGCCACCGATTTGAACTTCTTCGACAACTTCAACAATACTTGGACTGCTCCGAATGTGGATAGCATCACCATCAGACTGGTGTATTTTATCGATTACCTGAATGTGCGGAATATCTTCTCGCGAAGTTAATTGTAATTACAAACTGGGCTGGCTACCTTATTCGCTAAATCAAAAGTCATTAATTATTTAGCCCATCTCTACCTATCAGGCGCCAATCCAAAATTGGCCATTGGCAATTTTTTAGGCGATTTCGTCAAAGGAAATCAGTACTTGGATTTTGAACCGGAAATTGCACAGGGCATTATACTCCATCGCGAAATAGACCGATTTACCGATAGTCACGAGGTGGTGAGTGAAAGCAAAAAGCGACTTTCCGAAAAATACAGACACTATTCCGGAGTGATTGTCGATATGTTTTATGATCATTTTTTGGCCAATAACTTTGGCGAGTTTCATCATCAACATTTAAAAATATTTACCGAATATCATTTCGTCAACCTGATGGAATTCAGACCGAACATGCCAGAGAAGGCCCAGAAAATGCTCCCCTTTATGGTAGAGAATAATTGGTTAATGGCCTATGCCGAAATTAAAGGCATTCATCGAGCACTAACAGGGCTTTCGCGAAGGACCAAATTCGACTCGAAAATGGATGAGGCCATTCAGGATTTAACCCAACATTATGCCGCTTTTGAGAGTGAGTTCAGACAATTTTTTCCTGAGATTCAGGCGCACATTAGTGATTTCAGATCAAATTTAGGTAATTCGTAATCATGATCATTTCCAAACCCAAACGCCAAACCATCTTTTCTTTGACGGTTTTTACCTTGATTTCCTGCCTTGGTGCGCTCTATTTTATGCGCCAGGTTTTGGCCGAACCTCAAGGTACATGGCGATACATTATGCTTGGGTTTCTGTTGGTGGTTTCTTCTATTTTGCTCTATAAACTGATCTTCAATTATAAGGTATTAAAAATTAGCCACGACAAAGTGCATGTTTATTATCCCTTTCGGTTTTATAAGTCGGTGAACGATATTAACGATTTGGGTGCTTGGCAAGAAACCACTGTAAAGGCCAATAGAACCGACTACAAGGAATTGAAGTTAGTGTTTATCAACAAAGGCTATGTCAAAATCTCGAACCAAGAAAACAACGAATACGACAAGGTTTACAATTATATCAAGCGCAAAGCGCCCAAAAAACAGGTAAAAGAATCATGATTAAAAATGCACTGTTAATTGCTTTGGGAGGTGGCGTTGGCAGTGCTTGCCGCTACCTGATTCAAACCTCTTTTCATAATAAATACCCTAACCTATTCCCCTATGGCACTTTTGCTGTCAATATTTTAGGCTGTTTGCTTATTGGGCTTTTGATGGGTTTGGTGCATCAGCAGAAGTTGATCAGCCCGCAAATCAGCCTGCTTCTAATTGGGGGATTTTGTGGCGGATTTACCACATTTTCTACTTTTGCTTACGAGGGCAATACGCTGCTTTTAGAAAACAAACCGCTTCAAGCCCTTCTCTATCTTGGACTTAGTGTAGTTTTCGGAATGCTAGCAGCCTATTTGGGCTATAAGTTGACGAGGGGTTAGCATAGAGCTAAAATGTTGCGACCAGTTTTGGAAGCTAAAGGTATTCTTCAGCCACCATTCCTGATAGTTCGCTATTTATTATTAACAGCTTTTTGCTCCTTCCTATTCGAAATCAGCCCTCTTAGCTCAATAAATGGATAAAAATTATCAACCTCACTTTCATCTAATGCCTCCCAATCGATAAAGTCGATTTCCATTACAGTGTCGTATTCACCCAAAAGGCTATCAAGTAGTATATAAACAGCATTTTGTTGAAATCCTGACCCATCGTAATTCCTTATATTCAATTCTATACTCAATTGGTCAACTTCTACCAAGAATCGAAAAAAGATATCCTTATATCCAATTTCAAGTTCTCCCATTTTTATACTTAAATCATCTCCTTGGTTTGGTTGACGAAATGCAAGAAAAATCCAATGATCATGTTCAGGAGCTTTACTAATTAAATTTTCCACTTGTTCAAAGGACTCTTTGAGACCATCAGCAGAAACTATAAATTCTTTTGTGTCATTTTTTAATACTGGACTAAATGCATAAGCCAAGTTGGAATCAATAGCCTTTATCCTTTCCGTTAAACCATCAAATATTCGTTCTCTGTCAATTTCAGAATCTGTCCCGTAGAATAATTCTGCTTCGTTTTCTAAGAACCAATCCCAAAATTGTTCTTCCTTTGATTTCTTTTGAAATAATTTTTTAAACATGATTTTTCTGGCTCCTGATCTTTGATTATGACGATTGAAAAAACATACTCCAATGTATATTCAATGTTATTTTAAGGATGAATATAGTTAGATTTTTAGGACGTGAATAGCCATGTAATACATTATTTAAGTCTGCTTATTGGTGATAAATTATCGCACAAACCCTGAAAGGGTCATATGTTTATAGCAATTCAGTGCCAAGAACACATTCGACCCCTACAGGGTCGTATATCCAAATTCCTTAAAGCTATAAACATTAAATTCCTTCAGGATTAAGGTAAAAGTGCAGACTCAGATTAATGAGTGCCTAGAGGTATATGTATATTAATGGCTCCAATCGTAAGTATCCAATTTCATTAAACAGGCGATAAGCAGATCAATCGATGCTTGAATATCTTCCTTATGCGCCATTTCAATCACTTGATGCAAATGGCGCGTTGGGATGGAAATCGCGCCAGAAATCGCCCCATTTTTCCCCATTCTTTGCACACCTGCCGTATCGGTGCCACCCGCAGTCAGAACTTCGGGTTGCCATTTAATTCCAGCTGCACCAGCTGTTTTCTTCATAAAATCCACCATCCTGTAATCACATATGGTAGAGGCATCCATGATTTTTATTGCTGTTCCGTTACCCAATTTTGTCACCATTTCGTGTGGTTGTGCTCCTGGCAAATCGAAGGCAATGGTAGTGTCGAGTCCAAAGCCAAAATCTGGGTTAATAGCATGTGCCGAAACGTTGGCTCCTCTTATACCAACTTCTTCTTGTACAGTAAACACCCCATAAACATCATAAGGCTGATTTTTAAGGTTTCGCAAAGCCTCGATCAAAATAAAAACCGACACTCTATTGTCAATGGACTTACAATTCACGCAATTGCCCATTTCAATAAGCCCACGTTCACGAGTGATTGGGTCGCCCACCCGCACAAGTTTAACCACCTCCTCTTTGGGCATGCCTAAGTCAATAAAGTAATCTGAAAGTTGGGCGAGCTTTTGGCGCTCCTCTGCCGACATTACATGAATAGGCTTGCTGCCCATTACCCCAATTACATCTTCTCTACCATGAATAATCACGCGCTGCGCAGTTAAAGTCTTTGGGTCAAAACCACCAAGGGTATGAAAACGGACAAAACCGTTATCGTCAATATGTGTAACGATAAAGCCAATTTCATCCATATGGGCTGCCACCATGGCCCTTTTACCTTCTGGGTTGTTCACTCCTCTTTTCAGGGTCATCACATTACCCATATTGTCAATAGATAATTCATCTACTAGGGGGCTTACTTCAGCAATGACCAAATCACGAACTCTTTTTTCGAAGCCAGGGGCTCCAGCAACTTCACAGATTTGTTTTAAAAGGGCAACATTAATACTCATATCCATAGATTTTAGTCCACGAATATAAAGCTTAAAACACTGAGTGGAAAGAGAATCTAGAGGTCTTCGGCCAAAGTAAAAACAACCGTGAGCGAGTAAACCCCGGGCGTATATGCAATGGTAGGTGTAAGCCTATAATCTATTCTAAAACGATGGGTAAAAGCATCGTTTACAGGATCGCCAGGTTGATTTGTACCAATACCCGTAGTGGTCAAAGGGTCGTTGGCGGCTGTTCCGATGATAAATATGGGAGATGCGTTGTCCTGTAACTGAAAAAATGAGGTTTGTTGCGAAGTGGCACCAGGGCTAGTGGCCCTAATTTCAAGTATTGAAACTGGAACAATAGAAGTGCCCGCACTGGAATAAGAGGAGAGGACATCCCACTGGCCTGCCGTCAATGTTTGAGTGCCAACATACAAGTCCCATTGTGAGGTAGACTCCACCCTGAATTCAGTGGCGCCCGACATTATAATTCCGTTGTTGTATTGCTGGATTGTGTTAAAAGTAAAATTCAAATCCGTTCCTCTGGTTATGTTGATGTCGAGTGTCTGACACCATGCCACTGAGGAAAGAAGTGAAAGTATTAATATGAAGCACGCGCTTCTTTGCATGTATAAAAGTATATAAAAATGAAAGAGGTAGCAATATGCTACCTCTTTTTACCAATCAACATAAATCGAACTAACTTCTTACTACGTCTTAGTAAAAAGTAATTTCTTATAAATCTTCAGCGAGTGTGTAAATCACATTCAAACCGTAGAAACCAGCCTGATATTGAGCAGTCAAGGTTGGAACGATTCTGTAATCTACTCTGAAGAAGTGGCTATCAGGTGTAGTTAAATAAGTACCTGCGGCAATACCATCACCCGCACCTACAGTTCCAACAATGTTCAAACGAGTGTTTGGAAGCGCTGTAAAGTTGCTCAATGCAGAAGAACCAGCACCATCAATTACTCTAACTTCTAACAAGGTAGAAGGAACAGTAGAAGTACCAGCACTAGAGAAAGCCTGAAGTTGAGCCCAGTTTACAGTCTCAGCTTGAACGTAAAGGTCCCAAGGCACAGTAGACTCTACTCGTAACTCAGTAACGTTTGGCTTGATAATACCATTCACATAGCTAGGAATGGTGTTGAACGTGAACTCCACGTTAGGATCCGTTGCCAATGTTAAGTCAAGAACGCCTTGAAGGTCCATTGCAACGTAAACGAATTCGTTGTCGTCTGGTAAAACTTGTGCATTCACCTGTGAGGCGAATGTGATCGAGAGTATTACCGCTACGGCAACAGCTCTTAATTGTGACACTTTTTTCATGAGTATAATGTTTAGGTTAAAAGTTTCGATATGTGAATGTATGAACTTATTTTCATATATTAAAATATGCCTTCGAAAAAAATTTTGCTTTTTTTCTAAAATCTTCGTCAAAAGACCAGAAACGCAGTTTTTTATTTGGAATATTTTTTTCATACGGTCTAATTTCCTCGTTCAGGAATGGTAATTTCTATTTCTGCCGCTGCTACCTCGTCCCTATTTCCATAATCTAAAACACCCAAAACCGAGTATTTTCCTGGTGGATAGTCGCTAGGAAGCTGAAAAACAACATCGCGGTTGCTGGCTGGCAGCACGGTAAAGTTCTTAGCCTCCAGCCTTTTTGTTTCACCATTGGCCAAATTGGTGACTTCGGCATAGGAGTTACATTTCAAAAAAGTCTCTCCAATATTCCTCAAGCGCAGCACAAGCGAATTTTCCTTGTAAGTAAAATCGATCACCTCTCCTTTAGAATAGGTAACACTTGGCGGAGTCTGGAAAATATACACCCCAAAACGGTAAGACTGATTTAGGTTAACGATCAAACCATCACCCCCTTCTTGTTTGGCTTTTCTTTCTTGTGCAAGCCGAATATAGGCCACGGCCCATCTGGCCATCAGTGCGGTAGAATCCTGAGGAACGTCCATCACCAACATTATTTCTTGTTGCTCGCCTGGCTGCAATTCAAAATAAGAGGGATCGGCACTTACCCACTCAGCGCAAGAGCGCGCCTGTTGACCTTTTTCAAGGAACTCGCTTTTGCCTTCACGGCTGGCATCAAAATCGCCAAAATCTACTTGAAAAATTTGGCGCTCTTCTGAGTTGTTCGCCACAGTAATTTTGCCTCGTTGGCTTCCCCCCGGTGGGACTTTAAAATTAAGACGGGTGGGAGAAGTTGATATCTTCTGCCCGTAACCTTCAAAAACAAACAACAACGGCAGCACAAAAAATACTGCCCTCATCAGCGTTTTAAAAGATTCTAGATTTGATTTACTGTTCATTGTTGGATTGGTTTATTTATTATCAAATTTCTTTATGTTCAGTGCTCTTGATTTTTCAATCAAATAGAAAGTGACTTGGTAATTGACATTCACGTTGTTGACGTTGAGCGTATAGCTGCTTTGCGCAAACTGAAACTGCTCATCAACCGCCTGCTCGTTTACCCTTATGGTATAAAGCCCGAATGGCACATAGAGATTGAACTCGCCATTCTGCCCACTTAATCCGCTATACACATTTCCGTCCTTGTCAGTCATGGCTACCCTTATGCCTGAAAGGTTCATTCCTCCTTGGCCTAAAGCTGAATATTGGGCTTGTTGCAAAATGATGTTTCCTTTTACCTGCACCCCCCGTTTCAGTGGAACAAAAACAGTTCTATCTCCATCCAGAATCACCTTCTGCCCATCTCCCTTGAACCATCCCTCGATATTGGAGAGCACATCACTCTTCACCAAATACTCTGCTCTTGGTAGATCTTTAAAAATTACCACACCTTCGGCATTGGTCATTAACGAAATGTCTTTCACCGTAATAATGGCATCTTGTACAAAGTCCTCTCCTACATCCCTTACGTTATTGCCGTTCAAGTCTTTAAACACCACTACTTCTAAATTGTGGCTTTTACTGCCTGGGCGTTTGATATTGAATACCTTTTTTACACCAATACGCAACAAGAAATTGCTCTGCGAGAAAGTATTAAACACTCCATCGCCAAGCGCATTTAGGCTGGGCAAAGGGCTTTCTCCTTGGTCTATGTTGAACAACTCTCCGGTAATGGTGAATTGGAAATCATTTTTGGAATAATAAGTCAGCTGCGGACTAAAGTTGCTTCGGGTTCTGGCCAAAACAGATTCGTAACTTAGATTGAAGGTGGGCCGCACGGACAGTCGAGCCTTTTTAAAGTTGAGATTGGCATAAGCCGAAAAGAAGACTGATTGCGGATTTATACCATCTTCTAATATCCTTAGATTGTCGAGTACATTAAAAGGTCCGTAATAATACCTTGCGGTTACGTTCAAATTTTTATAGCGAACCGTATTTTCCCATCGCGCTACCAAATACGGTTTGATATTGTAGTCCAAGGCTTTTGTAAAACCAGTATAAAAACGGCTATACACTCTAAAGTCTGATTTTCTATTGGTAGAAAAGAGCACCCCACCACCCATGGTAAAAGTTCTTAATCCCAACACTTCATCGTCATGGATGCGAGGATAGAGCACAAAAGTGCCTGCGTCTGAAGTCCATCCATATTGAAACTCATAAATATTTCTTTTGAACTTGTTATCGGGGAATAAGCGTCCTTTGCTGTAAATTTCGGCTTGCCTTTCATTGATATCTGCCTTGAGCCCAAAGTATTGACCCACCTTAAAAGGGTATCTTAAATTTAAATTAATGGCGGTAGTTCCTCGGTATTGCGATAAATAGTTGGCACTATTCCATCTGATTTGCGAGGCCATGCTGATGCCAAAATAGGTGACGCTGTATTTTAAGCCAAAACCATAACCGCTTGTGGTAAAAGGATTTGTACTTTGGGTGTGCTGCTCTGTGCTGTAACCAGCGCTTACTCTTAAAATGTGACTACTTTGAAATCTATAGGTGCCGTTGGCAGTCACCAAGTTACCACCAATATCATTGAATTCGTCATTTCTACGAACCATCTCGGTTTCTAGGCTCAGCTTCTTTGCGCCATTATAGGCCACTCTCAATCCGATGTCTGTATTGTTATTCTGCAAATTTCCATTTTGCTGCCTAGTGACATAAATGGCGCCTACCCTAAAATTTTTGTAATTATAACTCCCCTTAATTCCAGTGCCGTTCAACAACACCTCCATGTTATCGCCAATATTGCCTACCGCTACTTGATAGTCGGGGGTGGTGTATTGCAAGAAGCGGTAAGAACTTAGGAATTGCGTTCCAGTAAAAACGCTACTCGATATGATGGTCTGATAGTAATACCTCAGATTTTTATTAGCAGCCAGATTGGTCTCACCGTATAAATCCAAACTAAAATTCGTGAACTGAGAAAGCACATTATACGAGTTGAAATCAACCGTTAAGGGAATGGTAGAATTGCCATTTTCGTTTTCTACCTTTTTTTCATTGCCCAGTTGAAACAGATCAACCCGCCCGCCTGCAGTAGAACCACTACCCGAATTATCTCTTACTTGCACCTGAACCTTATAAACGCCTTCTTCTACCTCCTCGGCAATGACGGATTTTGCAGAAAAGAAATCATTCTTGGTTGACTCTTTACCGAGTTTTGCAAAGAAGGTCAAGGTGGTATCCACGCCCACCTCCAGCCGCATGGTCATGGCGTTTTCGGCCAGAGGGTTTCCGAGAACATCCAATATCTTAATTTTTGTCGGGGTGGTGAACAGGATATTTACGTCCTCATAAGAGTTACCTGTATTGGTGAGATTGACCTTAAATCTTGTGGTATCGCCTTCGGTAGGAAAATAAGCTACCTTATCCAACACATTGGCCCTCCATTGCGACAGTTTAGTAATTTCTAGGCTCCATGGCGTGCTCGCCAGCGGAATATTTTGGGTAGAAACTGCCGAGGCGTTGATGAAATAATTAACATTGCCCTCTGCATTTTTTTGGGGTACAATGCGTACAGGTATAAAAAGTGAATCACCGGCAGCTACATTGTATACTTTTGAGCGGTCGGCCAGCGTTTTCCAACCTGCGGGAGAAGAAACGTCCAAGGTGAAAACCATCCGCCTTGCGTTTCCATTTTTAACCCTCAAAACATTCGTTGCGACTTGTTCAACCGACCCTACTGTGGACTCTTGGATAAAGGACAAAGTGAAACCATTGGCAACGACATTGTTTTGAGCTTGAGCAAAAATGCACAACATCAAAAATAGCGTGCCAATCACAGATATGGAGAGTAACCTCTCAAGCCTGGGAGAGCAGGGAATCACAATAAGTCAGTACTTTGGTGTTAGGTAACTTCAAAGTTAAAAAACCTAGGCTAAAAACCTATAAGAAAAGCGCTTACTTTTTTCGTAAAAAGTGGGTTTAAAATGCGTAGAATTATTTTTTGGATACGAAACGCGTTTTTAGAACCGTAAACGACAACACTTTTTTTATATAAAAAAACAATATAGAAACCTTTTACAAACCAGAACCAAAATAATGCTTTGGATACTTAGCATATCCTACTTTGATTGACATAAAAAAGTACATCAGGGATTCACAAAAAAAGGTGAGAAATGAATCAAGAGCTGAGTCAATTTTGAATGCTGTCAACGATCAGAACGAATGATTTTAAGCGGAACGCCAGAAGCCAGAGAAAATAAAAAAAGCCCCTAATGTCGGGGCTCTTCGTGCGCACGAGAAGATTCGAACTTCCACACAACTTAATGCACCACCCCCTCAAGATGGCGTGTCTACCAATTTCACCACGTGCGCATTGGCCTTTTAGAGGTCGGCAAAAGTAGCTATTTTCGATCAATTCAAAAACACAAATCCCCCATTAAAATTATAGCGATTGTAATTAGCTTTCTTCTTTCCTACTTTTAGCTTAAGCTATTTGAATATGAATTCAATCAACAAAAACGCCATCATAGGTTTGGTCTTCATCGCAATCGGTGCGATATTCCTTCTGGACAATCTAGAGATTATATCTTGGAGAGTACGGCATTATCTTTTTCAGTGGGAAAACATTTTTATAATTGTCGGATTGGTACTGCTCACCAACCGCGAAAACTTTAGGAAAGGCCTGATTTTCCTCGCCATTGGCATCTTTTTGAACCTCGATAACTGGTTCCATGTGGACGTCAATCTTTTTGATCTTTGGCCCATCGCCTTGGTTTTGATTGGTATTGCTTTGATTGCGCGAAACAAAAACTCGGAAGAAAAATTGCAGAACAGCCAAAATGAAGGACTTTTTGATGCCGATAAAATTGATGATACCGCCATTTTTGGTGGAGGTGACAAAGTTGTCAACAGCCAGTCATTCAAGGGGGGCATGCTCACTGCTATATTTGGAGGATCAAATATCGACCTTACCCAAGCCAAACTAGCAGATGGAAGACAAGTGATTGATGTTTTCTTTCTCTTCGGTGGCTCCAAAATTAGAGTACCACAGGATTGGCAAGTAGAAATGAACGTTACTGGTATTTTTGGCGGAATGAGCGATAAAAGAAAATTCGTTGATCCCGAATTGAATGCTTCAAAACGACTTTATATTAAAGGAACTGCCATTTTTGGCGGTGCCGATGTCTCGAACTAAATCCAAAGTTTATGCGCTATTTGATCTCTCTCTGCCTTACTTTATTTTTCATTGATGGCGCTGCACAAGACCGCATCACAGGCAAGTCCTTTGCCACCCGATCCGAGGTAATTGCTCAACACGGAATGGCTGCGACAAGCCAACCATTGGCAACACAAGTGGCGCTCGATATTCTAAAACAGGGCGGAAATGCCATTGACGCGGCAATAGCTGCCAATGCAGTCTTAGGATTAGTAGAGCCCACAGGAAATGGTATTGGAGGCGATCTTTTCGCCATAATTTGGGATGCAAAAACTGAAAAACTCTATGGCTTGAATGCCAGTGGTAGATCTCCTTATAATCTCACTTTGGATTACTTCAAAAAAAATGGCTACACAAGCATTCCCGCTTATGGCCCACTGCCCGTTTCGGTGCCAGGGGCTGTCGATGGTTGGTTCGAAATGCACAAGAAATTCGGCACTATGGACATGCAAAAAATCTTAAAACCAGCCATAGATTATGCGAACAACGGCTTTCCAGTGAGTGAATTGATTGCTTGGTACATGGAACAAGGTGCCAAAAACCTGCAAAAATTCCCAGGTTTTAGAGAAACCTACATGCCCAATGGCAACACTCCGAAGAAGGGCGAGATTTTCAAAAATCCAGGACTGGCCAAGACCTTGGATAAAATTGCAAAAGGCGGAAAAGATGCCTTCTACAAAGGCGAAGTAGCAAAAACAATTGCTGACTATATGCAAAAGTTAGGCGGTTTTCTTTCAGAAAAAGACCTGGCCGATCACACTTCGGAATGGGTAGAACCCGTATCTGTCAACTACAGAGGCTATGATGTTTGGGAGCTTCCGCCCAACGGCCAAGGGATTGCAGCGCTGCAAATATTGAATTTATTGGAAGCTTACGACATCAAATCAATGGGTTTTGGCAGTCAGGAATACATTCACACTTTTACCGAGGCCAAGAAAATCGCCTTCGAAGACAGGGCTAAATTCTATGCCGACCCGGATTTTTACAAAACCCCTGTTGATTGGCTACTTTCTAAGGAATATGCCGATGAGCGAAGAAAACTCATCGATCCTGAACGCGCTGGAAAATCCTTTCCCGCAGGAAAATTAAAAGATGGCGATACCATTTACATGACAGTGGCTGATGGAGATGGCAACATGGTTTCTTTGATCCAAAGCAATTATCGAGGCATGGGCTCAGGAATGACGCCTACTGGATTAGGTTTTATTCTACAAGATAGAGGCGAACTGTTCACTTTGGAAGAAGGCCATGCCAATGTTTATGCGCCACACAAAAGACCCTTTCATACTATAATTCCAGCCTTTGTCACCAAAGATGGAAAGCCTTGGCTAAGCTTTGGCGTAATGGGTGGCGGTACACAGCCACAGGCGCATGCCCAAATCATTGTGAATATGATCGATTTTGGCATGAATTTGCAAGAAGCGGGTGATGCCCCAAGGATCCTACATTCGGGCTCTTCGCAACCCACGGGAGAACAAATGACCGATGGAGGAGTGCTTACACTCGAAAGTGGCATTCCTTATGAGGTAATCCGCGAATTGGTAAAAATGGGGCATAAAGTAAGTTGGAATGTGGGCAGTTATGGCGGTTATCAAGCCATTATGTGGGATGCCATTAACAAAGTGTATTTTGGTGCTTCAGAGTCCAGAAAAGACGGACAAGCTGCTGGTTACTAAATATTTATCCTATCCAAATTGATCATGATCAAATATCTAAAATTATTAGCTGTTGCTCTATTGGCAATATCCTCCTGCACAAAAGCCCAAGAAGCTGATTTTGCATTTACCAATGTGAATGTGATCACCATGGAAAATGATCAAGTGCTGAAAGATCAAACGGTGCTGATCAAAGCGGGCAAAATTACCCAAATTGGTGAGGCCAAATCTATCAATACCTCCGCGACTAAAGAGGTGGTAGATACCCAAGGCAAATTCTTAATTCCTGGCTTGGCCGAAATGCATGCACACATTCCTGGCAATCAAAATGGAACTGAACTGGCCGAAGAAACTCTTTTTCTTCACTTATCAAATGGAATAACACTTATCCGCGGAATGTTGGGGCAACCCTATCATATTTCACTGAGAGAGCAAGTTGAAAAAGGGGAAGTGCTTGGCCCAAAAATTTATACCTCGGGGCCGTCTTTCAACAACAACACCGTGACTTCGGCAGCACAAGGCGCTAATCGCGTAAGAGAGCAAAAAGATGCTGGTTACGACTTTCTTAAACTGCATCCTGGTTTGACCCGCGAAAATTTTGATGCCATTATTGCAACAGCCAACGAAATTGGAATTCCGTATGCAGGCCACGTTTCGACTGGGGTTGGGATTAGACGTGCGATTGAAGCAAAATATGGCTCTATTGATCATATAGATGGTTATTTGGAAGGTTTAGTGCCTGCTTCCTTAGACCTTGACCCGGATTCGAATGGCTTTTTTGGGATCAATTTCACCGAGGAGGCTGAGCTTTCAAACCTTCCTGAACTCGTTCAAAAAACCAAAGAAGCTGGTGTTTGGATTGTTCCCACTCAAGCCATGATGGAACGTTGGATGGGTCCGAGCGACCCCTTGGACTTGGCCAAAGACCCAGAAATGAAATACATCCACCCAAACACTTTGAACAACTGGGTAAGCACAAAACAAAATGTACTCGCTCAACCAACATACAATGCCGAGCAAGCCCTTAAATTCAATGAGATTAGACGAGAGATATTAAGGCAACTCCACGAAGCTGGAGTGGGCATTTTATTAGGCTCTGATGCTCCTCAAGTATTCAATGTTCCTGGCTTTTCGATTCAAAGAGAGATGGATGCCATGGCGCGTTCGGGAATGTCGGCTTATGAAATTCTGAAAGCTGGCACTGTAAATCCTGCGCTGTACTTTGGAGATGAAACCGAATACGGAATACTCAAAGTTGGGCTTGACGCCAGCATGGTTCTGCTTGAAAATAACCCCTTGCTGAATATCAGTAATGTGAGTAACCCAGCAGGAGTAATGGTGAAAGGAAAATGGATTTCAAAAGAAGCCATTGAAGAACGATTACGCTCTATTGCCGAACAATATGGCCACTGATCCGGCTCGTTGCTAAACCCTTGCATTTAATCTTCCCCATTTAATTGCATTTATAGTTCACATTTTCAAGAGACTTTTGTAATTTATTGGCTTCTTAACTAATTAGTAACGAGGTTGATTTTTGTTATTTGTGATTCTCGGGTGAATGATTTTTTGTTGCTTTTACCAATCACGCTTGATTTAATAAAATCGACTTCATTCAAAATTTCAAGAGCTTCCTTAAAAGAAGTTTAGGTTAGTTTAATTAAAATCAAGAACCATGGCACTAGACAACACCATCATTTTACCCGATAATGAAGCTGAGGCAATAGCAGTTTTTAGCAGCGCACTAGCCAATGACAAAATCTCGATCATCATTTTTGGTGATACCGAAAAGGCCAATCTAGCGGCACCATTGGCCGATAATTTAGCCAAAACAATTACCGCAGGCTTTCATAGGCAAGTCATTTGGATGAAAAACATTGCGCTATGGGCCAACCTAAAAAGCCATTTGGGAAACGGTACCTTAGATGTAAATGCGATTGACCCTAATCAGACCATTTGCATCAGTATCAGTCTTTCCAATAAGGTTGAATATGCACTGAGTACTTCAAAAACGCCTGATAATATCACATTAACCTTGGCATTTATCAATGCCAGCAAAGCCTAAACCATGCAAAGATTCTATACACTCTTATTTATATCCGTTCTTTCCCTCTCAACATGTTATTCGCAAGTCGTTAAAATCAGAGAATATAATTCGAACAACGAATTGATAGAGGTTTCAAAGCCCTATATCATTGATATTAATGGCAGGCTGAGCATAAATATCGATAAGGCCATTTTGCTAGACACCCTTATTGGTTCCCTTGATCAAAGAGAATACCCAAGTGAAATGCTTGAATTGATCAACCAAGCATTGAGGCTTCAACAAAAAACTTTGATGAGCATGACTACCACAGGCAGTCGTGAAGAACGTTTGAAGGCACTTGATAATTTTAGGGATGGCATGGCGCCTTTACTCATTTATCTTGTTGAGCACCAGGATAATCTGGCAGAAACCCAATTTTACAAGGATTTGGAAGAAGCCTTGGGCAAAACCGATCAAGGTTATAAGCCCTATTTCCAGATTTTAGACCAGTATTATGAACAAGTCACATCACGTTACACAGCGATTGTCAGTAAAAGCTCTGTGAAGTTTAAACTCGGTGGATGGCTCAATACAGAAAAAGGCGCTGAACCTTTCCACATCGAAGGCTTTGATTCCATTAGCAGCAAAGGCATCATCCAAGTACCACGATTTGCGACAAGCATTCCTCAGTCGGAAGTGGATAATTTTAATGAAGCCCGAAAACTGGCTGATTCACTTCAAAACAATACCGAGGTTTTGATTGACTACATGAAAAAGAGGGCATCAAATACGATAGACGAACTAAAAACCATCGAAACCAAATTGAGCGATATTCTCGACAATGGATTGAAAAGCTTCGAGTCGCGATTGGATAGCACCTCCGCGAGTATTCAACAAAAGTTCAGGCAACCTGTAAATGACCTCAAACAATCACTGAACGATTTTAGGGTAGATTTAGCCATTGTCAAGAATGATGTGCAAAATATCACTTTGAATAAGGCATTGGATATCGCAATCGAAGCTGATTCATTGATCAAAGATGCAGGTCGACTCAAAATTGAGGCCGAGCAACTTTACAAAATGGTGACTGACGAAATAGCCGCAGCACCAAGCATTGCCCAAAAATTGAAAAGCGGACTCACCAGTGATATCAGCAATGTTCAAACTCAAATTAAAAATTTGGCTACGGAGTATTTGAACGAGCTTAAAGCTTCACTCGCAGTATTCAACGAAAGCAATATCACGGAACTGACCGAAACTGCAGCCAAATTCACTTCAAGCACTTTTGCCCTTGGTTATAATGATGTTCCAGCCAGTACAATTCTTGATGTTAGAACCGTTGGACAAAGAGAAGTGGGTGATGAAATCTATTTTAAGGCTACGATTGTTCGAGATTCAACTTCTAATGCTTTTGATGAAACCGTGTTCTGGCAAAAATATAGCCTTTTCCATATTGGTTTGAACAGCTCTATTAGGGCTTCTCTAATTTTTGCAGACAAAGTAAACGGCAATTTCGCCAACACTTCCAACGACTTTCAATTGGCGCCTTCCTACAGCGCGATCTTCAAAATTGGCTCCAGAAAGAGCATGTTTTACAATAAATACTTTACTCCTGGGTTGGGCGTAAATGTTTCGACCTTAGACTTTAACAACGACAATACACCAGAAATTGGCATCGGCTTGACAGCCGCATTTTTCAAGGATTACCTTCAAATTGGTTATGGTAGAAACATGGCCACGGATGATAATTTTTGGCTTTTTGGATTAAGACTTCCTTTGTTTGGCTGGGCAACTACCGGAATTGAATCAGCACCAAGCTCAACGGCCATTCAATCGAATTAAAGTCTGCTTCAAAAAACAGGGATTAAAATTCAAGGGCGATCTTATTCAAAATAAGATCGCTCTTGGCTTTATTATTGCCCAATCCCCAGTAGATTTTCTTAAATTTGGTTATGCAAAAAACTCTAGTTTTTACCCTTTTCGCCTTTATTCATTTTCAACTTTTAGCTCAAATCGATCAAGCCGCAGTAAAAGAATTTGCGCAATCTTATTCAACCAAAAAGAATGTTCCGTTAGCTGAAATTGAAGCTATTCTGAACAGCGCGAGCTATAAAGAAGACATTATTGCTAAAATCTCGAAGCCAGCAGAAGGCACAATGACTTGGGGAAGGTACCGCAAGATTTTTATCACCGATGCGCGGATTGATGCTGGGGTAACTTTCTGGGAAGAGCACAAAGCAAGTTTGGCCAAAGTAAGTGCCGAAACTGGTGTGCCTGAGCACATAATTCTAGGAATCATTGGCGTAGAAACTTACTTCGGTAAGCTAAAAGGAAGCTACAAAGTGCTTGATGCCCTTTACACTTTGGGGTTCGGTTATCCTGCCCGTTCAAAATTCTTTAAATCGGAGCTTGAGGCTTATTTGGTATTGGCCAAAGAAGAAAAACTAGATATTGACAGCGTTAAAGGTTCTTATGCTGGCGCTATGGGTTACAGCCAGTTTATGCCAAGTAGCTACCGCGCTTATGCGAAAAGCTTCGAAGAGAATGGAACACGAGATTTGATCAACTCACCAGAAGATGCAATTGCTTCTGTGGCCAATTACCTCAAGGTTCATAAATGGAAAAAAGGCGAACCCATTGCATCCAAAGCTACAATGACCCGAAAAATCACAGGATTGAGAAAACAATCTTTGAAGCCGAAAAACAAAGTGATAGACTATACCAAAATCGGATTTAAGCCCGCAGATAAACTGGAGCCGAGTTTAGCGGCAACAATGATCATTCTTGAAAATGAAGATGGCGAAGAGCATTGGTTTGGGATGGATAACTTCTATGTCATCACCCGCTATAACCATAGCCCCCTTTATGCCATGGCAGTTTATCAATTGGGCGAAGCCATCAAGGCAAAAATCCAATAAAATAAAAAAGGTCCGATTGTAGTCGGACCTCCTTATGCTACCAAAACAGATTAATCTTTTTTATCTACGATCATTTTCTTGTGCAGGAAGAAGGACACGACAAAGCCCAAGCCTAGCATTAGCAAAATCATTACAATGTAACTCAGTTCATCATCCATGAAATGTCGCTCTAATAGTGCACCAAAAACAAAACCGAGCGATAAGCAGATCAGCAAAATGCCTATGAGCATGGCAAAAAAGTAAGATCCCCTTTTTGGTTCTGTTTTGAACAACTTGGCGTCTGCTCCTTTTTCGATAAGCAAAATGCGCTCTTTGTGGCGTGATAAAAGGTAATAATAAAGTACTCCAAAAATTCCTGCAAAGAGGACCAAAAATACTACTGCAGCTTCCATTATGATTGATTTAAATTAAATTCCATTTTGTAGCTATGACCACGGCTTTCAAAATGAGGTTACAGCCAGGCTGAAATTATTCTTTCAGCCATTACGCTTTCCACAACTCATACTTAAAATGCTACGGTTGAGTCATATTGTTTTTCATGCCTTGTGCTAATGCCCCAAATTTGAATCATCAATCAAAAACAAAACGAATATGAAAGCACTATTGATTACACTTTTATCAATTATCACATTTCTTCCAATTCCTAAAATGGAAAAGCCAGAAACTGTAACCATTACCCTAACAGTGGAGGGAATCAGGAATAGCAGAGGTACAATCGGTATTGCCTTGCACAATGAAGCGAAGACATTTCCTGATGGCGAGGCATTTATCACTAAAGAGATTTCGCTTAGTTCATCTGGAAGTATCGAAGTAGTTTTCGAGCATGTGCCCGCTGGAAATTACGCCTTTGCCATAATGCATGACGAGAATAACAGCGGTGAAATAGACTTTAATGAATATGGAATGCCCTTAGAAGGTTTTTGTTTTTCGAATGAAGCGATGGGCGAGAATGGCCCTCCAGATTTTGATCAGGCCTCCTTTTCTGCTGATTCAGACACCAAACTTTCAGCAACCTTGATCTATCTGCTTTAAACTCAAACTCAGATTTTACCCAGCCCCGTACTCCTTGCGAAAACCAAGCGGTATGGGGTTTTTGGTTTTGTTTTCGCAGGCTCGAAGACTACTAGAAAAGAAGCATTTACTTCACCAATTTTCTCGGATATACTGGCGATCAGTCCTAAAATTTTTGAGTTAATCTCATATAGCGGCCTCATGATAGTATCATTTGATAGTATCAAAGGCAGAGTTTTCTATGAAGTTTGTGGCGGACATAACTTCCGAAACTTTGGTCTACAGAGGTAGACAAGAACAAGCCATTGCTTTGCAAGAGTGTTTTTAGTTCAGACTTGTCATGCCAAATTGGTTGATTGCTTGTTTTTTGTTTTTGGCAAGAGAAAATTTCAATTCGCCCCAAGCGGTTCCTTCGATTCCTTTCAATTCAATTCCGCGTTCTGTTTTAATTATTGTGAATAAAAAGTCTGCTAGATTTTTGTCTTTATTTCCCGATAAGTTTTTCAAATCAGCCATTCCGTACTCATCAACCGCTTGAGGTTGGTAGCTATTCAAATTAAACGATAAGTCAATCCAAGCACTTCCTTGATCGCTTTTCATTTTAATTCCTTTGTCAGTCTTCTCTATTATAATTTTAAAGTCTTTCAAATCGGCCTTTTTTTCTTGCGCAACTAGTTGAGCGCTTGTAAGCACGAATATTAGCGCCATTATCCATGCTGAGCAGGCTGTTTTTAAGTTCACTTTTGTTCTCATATCACTTTATTTAAATTCTATTGGGCTTAGTTTAAAACAACACTTTAATAAAATGAATGCGCTCACCATTTGCAAATGATTTTGACCTTTCTATTCACCAATGAAGTATTTGAGAAGAAAGAAAGCGCATTCATTTTATCTACTGTTGTGGGGAGTTCTTCCATTTAGCAGCCATTTTCTCAAGATATCTCTGCTCCTCTTCCAAGGTCATATCTTGAATGTCTTTGTTGAACTTGTCCCTGATTGCCCTCAGTTTAGTAACCAAGCCCTTTTGCGTTTTGATTTTTTCCTTAATCATATTTCTTAATTTCTTTAGGTGTCCGTATCTCAATGGTATTATAGCCCATCAGCAGGTTAATACCATTATACCACCTGATTCTGTCAAGGTTCACAATATGGCCTATGTCCGACTTAGATTTTCAGGCCATTACGGCTACCAGCTCTAGTACTTTGTTTGCAAGTTTTTTGTCGCCTTTAATCTTTATTTGACTGAGAATTTCAGCAGGGCGGATGCTCTTAGAGAAGAGTATCCAAGAAAGTTCGATTGGTATTGTGACAGAAGCTGAAGGTTCTGATTCGCAAGTTGAACGAAGCTCCCATGAATTTTGGGACTTCGCCAGAAACCAAGTGCCACCTGCTGCTGAGGTTATTTTTGTTTCCACCACAGTTCCTTCTGCGGCCTCCACATCACTAAAAGTATGCGGTAAGGCTTGAAAAAAAGTGTTTATCACGGGATTAAAAAACTCTTTAGTCATGATTCCTTCTTTACCAACGGCTTCTCTAATTTGTTGTTGATGATGCCAATACTCCGTGTATTCCCTTGCTACATGCATCCAATTAAAGCTAGTCGATTCGCCTGCCCATGCCACAGGAAATATTGCTTCGTTCCATGGATCAAGCGATTGGTAATACTCCGAAACCAAATCACCAATGGATTCAAGTAGCAGAACAATCACTTGTGGGCTTAACCTTTTTGAAGCACTTACCCAATCGTGATTAAGTTGATTTAACCAGCGAATTAAGTCAAGATATTCTTTTATCTCTGGGGCTTGTTCGCCAAAATACCCATCTCGCTGAATGGATAAAGTCCTTAATTGACCATCTAAAATGTGACTAGCAACATCCTTCACTTTCCATTGCTTAGCAACGGTCTGTTTGTTCCAATCCTCTTGATTCAAAGACTGCAACAGCTCTAGCAGCTTTTCTTGCAGCGGTTTGAAAAGATGTCTTGTGTCGATTGGGATTTCTCGTGGAGTCATGCGGTGATAATCTTTAACGGTTTAGCTAATGTGCGGCTGCCGCTTTCGTGTTTTGTTTTACTGTAACGAAATATAGCAAAGTCCGAGAGACTTGAGCATATGAGAGATGCACCGCGTAATATAAGATCAGGATTGGCCTAATGGCCAGCACTTATATAGCAGTTGCTTGCGCCACGAAGCTTTGCGGTAAGGCTTAGATAAAATGGTCTTTTTGAAAACAGAATCTTTATAAGGTGCTGCACTTTAGGTTTTGGTGGTGATAGATTTATTAAATTCATATTTCTCTTCACCAAGACCAATTATTGTCGGTATTCCTCCTTCAATCAACATGAAACTCAGATCAAAAGGTTGTTTGGAGTTCTTGCCCTTAAACGAAAAGTAGACTTCTGCGGCTCCATAAAAAATAGTTCTCAAAGCTATAAGTCCGTCCTTATCTGGTTTATGAAATTCATACTGGAATACTTCTGGATTATCACCTTTAACGCCTGAATTGAGTTCCTTTTCTACCTCAAATCTTCTTTTTAAGAATTTTTTAAGAGTTTGAGTATTGTCATCTTGATACTCAATAAACTCAAGTATCATTCTAACCTCGCCATCAAACTGCTTCTGAAATTCATGATAAAACAGACCATATGCGATATGCTCTAGACAATTTGTAAGTCTTTGAATATTAGGGTTTCCAATAGATACAAGTCTATACTTTCCACTACTATCTGGGATTTTTGTAGTCTTAAAATTGCGTAAGATTTCTTTCTCAATAAAATCTTTATTTTTTCTTCTGACAGCTCTATTCCCTTTTGTAATTTGATGAAATGTTCCAACTGGATTATTCTTGATCAGACCAGAAAGAGATAACATTAGGAATTCATCATCATTCGATTTTTTTGAATTGTGTAAATCGCAGGAAGGGACAGTGATGAGATTTTTTCGAAAATCTAACCCTTTTGTGTCTTTCTGTTCTGGAAAAAGGCAAGCAGGTGGCACATGCTCTTTAGATGTGGCTGCTTTGGAGCACATATAGCAGGTTTGTTGCTTTTCCATTTTTTAAATTACTACCAACGTTTGCGTATGAAACGTGGCTGGGTTTACGAAGCATTGTCCTGTCCCACGTGACCAAATGTAATTTGAAAACTAAACTACAAATTTACACTGAACCCCAGCCATGTTTTATACACTTTGTTGGTGGCTGTTTTTTTTACACCTACCTTTAATATTGTCCTAATAGCTCAACTAGTAGAGCGTCTGTAAAACTTACAGAAGGTCGGGGGTGCAAGTCCCCCTTACTTTTACCCCAATAAGGTACTCGATTACTAAACTTCACCGAGTCCTTAGACACTAGTCACCCCCAGTTATATTTTTTAACATCAGTGGAGGTAAAGGGAATCGCTTCTTTATGGTCTCAACTCATCAGGTTGTCGCTGGGCACCATCTAATATTTTTGTTGTTAATCCGTCACACCTCTCGAATAGCTCATTCCGCCATTCTATATTGTTTACTATTTCGTCAGGCTCAATTTCTTTACCAAGATAATATCTTTTGTTTTCATAAATCACTCCAAAATTCTTCCCGTTAAATCGATTATATAGTCCGACTAACTGTGGAGAGCCACCACATTTTAAATCTTTCATCTTTAGCAAACTATGAGTCAAACATTGGAATAAGGCTCTGCTCGTCTTTCCATTTAGTCCTCGGTAGTAATCCAAATATCTATTATAAAATTCACTTTCGCCTGTTCCTAGAATTATTACCTTATCAGAACTACCTAGAATTTCTTTAGGTATTATTTCCCATCCTTTACTCTTTGTCCATTTGTAAACATTACAAAGAAAGTCAGTCTCACCTTGTCGCGAAACATGAATTATTTCAAGCGAGTCATCCATCACACCTTTTGAAGGGTAGGTGTCAAACTTTTTTGTTAGCTCTTTGTAGATAATTCTAGACCTCTCAATGTTTGTTGAGTCTTTTGGGAACAAGATTCCGTCTCTGTCCATATCCAATATCTGATTCAGAATCAAGGTCGGATAAACTACATCTCCACAGTAACCAAGTATGTTCGGTGAATTCGTAAATGCGAACACCTTTCTCCCATAGTCGTATTTCAAAGGATTTGCCCAAGTGAACCGGCTGTCACTCGCGATATAGAAACTCGAAATTTTCCGTGAGTCCGTTCCTATCCAACTTATTATTAGGGTCATCTCTTTTTTTAAAAAATCGCCACCAACGTTATGTATCACTCACATTTATGACCGATACATCTCCAATAATTCACTAAAGTGACCATTAGCGACCCAAAATTGGCAGCTATCAGTCACAATGTTAAAGAATATAAGTTTAGTCAAAGTGGATGAATAAATCACTATTGGCCATTTTTATTTTGAATGAATACAATTTGAGTTAAGGGTGTAGTGCTTTTGAGGTTACGACAGTTCTTTTAGGGATGCTGAAACACTCCGAAACATCGGAGCAGCATGACTGTTCGAACAGGCTTTGCTCAGTGCCGTCACTGCGAGGCACGAAGCAGTCTCACTGTCCGATAAGCGACTGGTTAGTTAATTCAGTTTTAACCATTAGCTCCTCTGCGAAACTCTGCGCCCTTTGCGGTAAAAATACTCTGGCCCATTCTTTTTACGGTTCATCCCTAAGATGCTACGGTTCGGTAAGTCTCTTTTTTATGGTCTCAAAATCCGTTGCAGATTTGAATCAACATTACAACAGCAACTCAAAACCTTAAATAATTACGACATGAAAAAGATCACAATTTTAATCGCACTATTAGTTTTAGGGTTCGCCCTTCACGCTCAAAACCAAGAGGCTTATATGAAAGCCATGATGAACGCTTTGCAGTCTATGAGCGCTGCACCTAATGCAGAAAATCTACAAGCCTCTGCCAGCCAATTCGAGCGCATTGCTGCCAATGCAGGCAGTGAGTGGCATCCTCATTACTATGCAGGCCTTAACTATTTGAACCTTTCTTTTCAGGTAGAAGGCATCAGCTCAAGAGATCAATACACTGCCAAGGCCAAAACCTTTATCGAAAAAGCCAAGGAACTTGCCCCAAACAATAGCGAAGTGGTGGCCCTTGAAGGTTTTCTATACATGGCCCAATTGGCGGTAGACCCTGATACTCGTGGGCAATCTCCCCTACCTGGTCAGGCCATGCAAAGCTTTGGTGAGGCATTAAGGCTCAATCCAAATAACCCAAGGGCAATGGTGCTTTTGTCGCAAATGCAGTATGGCATGGCCGAATTCTTCAACGCACCTACTGAAAATGCCTGCGCATTGAATGCCAAAAGCATCCCGGTTTTTGAGGCAGAAGAAAAAGGCAAAAGCTTTGATCCAACTTGGGGCTTACAATTGGCCCAGCAGGTCGCTTCGAGATGTTCTAAATAATCAAAAGATGGATGGAAGGGCCTGGCAATAGGTCCTTCTCTTTTTAACTTCAAACCATAATTTCAATGGAAAAGGCACTTATTCTCTCTCATGTGTTTGCGGGTGGTTTAACCCTGCTCACTGGCCTTCTTGCTTCTTTTGTGGGCAAAAAAGGGGGCAAACTTCATCGTTTGGTTGGCAATATCTTTTTTTGGTCGATGACATGGATTTTCATCAGTGCTTTGCTTATCGTGGCCTTTGTAAGGTTCAATTTCTTCCTTACCATGATTGCGGTTTTCAGTTTTTACATGACCTTTTCTGGGGTAAGGGTATTGAAAATAAAGAAGACCATGAAACCCCTCAAAATAGATTGGATTGCCGCAATCATCACCCTGCTCTGTGGCCTCACCTTTTTGTTTTTTGGGATTCGCGTGTTCGTCATCAATCCATCAAATGCTGGTTTTGGCATTCTTTGTCTTGTTTTTGGTTTCTTTACGGCCAACACGGCTTGGTTAAACATCCAGGGTTTTAGAAAGGCCGATCAGCAGGATAAAATGTGGTGGTGGTTTGCTCATATGAATCTAATGGGCGGTTCCTTCATTGCGAGCGTAACGGCATTCTTGGTGCAAAACGGCAGGCTGTTCGAAATGGCAGGAAGCTACGGCTGGGTGCTTTGGCTTTTGCCCGCTGCCATTGGTTCGCCACTGATGGCCTATTGGGCCAGAAGGTACCGACAGCAATTCGGAATTGGTAAATATGCAAAGCTTGAAAAAGCGCAAAATTCAGTACTTTAGTTTTATGGGATATTTAGAAACCGTCAACTGGAAAAAGGAAATCAAGACCACCTTTTTGATTTTTATCCTCGGTGGTGCAACTGTTTATTTCAGCTGCGGAGATTGTTTTGATCGCTTAAATGTAGCGATTGTCGCCTACATCGCGTCTGGTACTTTATGGGTTTTACTATGGCAAGGCAATGCCCATCTTTCTGATTTTCTAACTTATAAACTCCCCTGGCTCGAAAATCCGAGCAAACGATTCTTATATGGGGTGGTAGCGGTGGTAATTTATACGCCAATTGCTGTTTACCTCCTCTTTTTGGCCCTCAATTGGTTTTTCAATGTCAGTTTAGAAAATATAGAAGTCACTTTAGGGATATCGATATTGATTACCTTTTTCATTTCATTTTTTTTGAATTCAAAGGCTTTTTTAAGTAACTGGAAAAAAGCCGCCCTCGATACCGAAAAGCTGAAAAAAGAACAAATGGCCACTAAATATGAGTCGCTCAAAAATCAAGTCAACCCGCATTTCTTGTTCAATAGCCTGAATGCACTCACCAATTTGGTGTATGAAGACCAAGATTTAGCAGCCAAATTCATTCGAGAACTCTCCAGGGTGTATCGCTATATTTTGGATACGCGATCGCAAGAACTGGTGACGCTAAAAACAGAAATGGATTTTGTAGAAGCTTATGTTTTTCTTCAAAAAATACGCTTCGATGATAAACTTCAAATCTCGATTGATGTAGCAGGATTCGAAAAAAAAATGGTGCCTCCCGTGGCGGTTCAAACTTTGATAGAAAATGCCATCAAGCACAATATCATCGCAGAAGATGAACCGCTGCATATAGAAATTTTGGTCGATGAACATGAAATGCTGATCGTGAAAAACAACCTCCAAAAAAAGAATATTCCTTTAGAAGAAAGTGCTGGGATGGGATTGGCCAATATAAAGGCCCGCTACGAATTTCTAAGCCAAAAACCCGTGGAGATCATCGATGGACCAAAGGAATTTACTATAAAACTCCCACTTTTAGATGTTGAGCAATGAAGGTATTGATTGTTGAAGATGAAAGCATAGCAGCCAAAAGGCTCACCAACCTATTGCTGGAAATTGATCCTGAAATTGAGATTTTAGCACGACTGGATTCTGTGAAAAGGGCCGTGGCTTGGTTCCAAGAAAATGAACGTCCCGATCTCCTTTTCTTCGATATACAATTGGCCGATGGCCTCAGTTTCGAAATTCTCGAACAAGTAAAAGTCAATTCGCCCATCGTTTTCACCACGGCCTTTGACGAATATGCGATCAAAGCCTTCAAAGTGAATAGCATTGATTACCTGCTCAAGCCGATCGATCCTAGTGAGCTGAAAAATGCTTTGGCTAAGTTCAACGAGCGGTTTCAAAGCAATGCCCCAGCCGAAACCTTAGACTTGGGCGTACTGCAACAAACCATGCAAATGCTGACCAAACAGCATAAAGAACGATTTGTAGTGAAGATTGGGGAGCATATTAAAACGGTAGCCGTGGCGGATGCAGCTTACTTTTTTAGTCAAGAAAAGGCCACCTTCCTTCAAACTTTTCAGACCAACCGATACATTATCGACTATACCATGGAACAAGTAGAGCAGCTGGTCGATCCCAAAAAATTCTTCCGCATCAATCGTAAATACCTGGTTTCGTTGGCAGCGGTTAAAGACATCATCTCTTATACCAACAGTCGACTGCGTTTAGTTCTTGTCCAAACCGATGAAACAGATGCGATTGTAAGCCGTGACAAAGTGCAGGATTTCAGAAAGTGGTTGGATCAGTAGTTTAAAGACTGCTTCATGCCTTCGCAGTGAAGGTATTAGGCAAAGCCCATTCGAACCGTTATGCTTGGATGACTCCTACTTTAATCACGCCCGTTCAAACCGTAATGCTGAGCTTGTCTCAGCATCCCTCAAAATTACCAGAGCACTAATTGGGGTTTTCTGAATTAAAACGGACAGCGTCCTAATGTGCATTATATCCTCACTCATTCTTCAAACAGTCCACAGGATTAATTCGCGCGGATTTAATCGTTTGAAAACCAACAGTCAGCCAAGAAATCAGCAAGGCCGAGCCACCCGCCAAAGCAAAGAACCACCATTCTAATTCAATGGAATAGGCAAAATTGTGCAGCCATTGGTTAGCAAAATAATACCCAATGGGAATGGCCAAAAAGATGGAGATCAACACGGTTTTGGTAAATGTGGCAGAAAGCAATTTCACCACTACCAACTGACTTGCCCCTAGTATTTTTCTGATTCCAATTTCCTTACTTCTTCGTTCTGCGGTAAAAGTAGCTAAGCCAAAAAGACCAAGACATGAAATCAAAATAGCGATGCCCGCCATGTAGTTGGAGAGTTGGGCCACCTTATCTTCCGAACTATAAAGGGCACGATAATTATCTTCTAAAAATGAAGGCTCAAAGTCGTATTTTGGATTGAATTTGGCATAAACCGCTGCTATTTTTTCCAAGGTTTGCACTTCTGTTCCTGCCTGCAACTTCACAATGAAATCATCTCCTCGATTTCTGAAACGGAAAAGCATAGGCTCTATTTTCTGATGCAAAGAACCATATTGAAAGTCGCTTAACACGCCAATAACTTCCTTGAAATCATTGGGTGATGCTTCCAATTTATAACCAATCGGATCTTTCAATCCCATGAATTTCACCGCGGCCTCGTTGAGCATGATTTTGCTTTCATCATCGTTCAATGCTTTAGAAAACGAGCGACCAGCCACCAGTTGTAGCCCGAGCGTTTCCACAATATGGTAACCGAATTTAGGCGATTTGAACAGATGATTATCGTCCACATCTCCTTCTTGCCAAGAGTAGCCGCTACTGTTGTCATTTCCCCAAAGAAATTCACCCTCCATATTGCCTACACTCGTTACACCGGGAATGCTCTTAAGCTCGGTTAAAAACGGAGCAGGGTCAAAATTTTCGGTTCCCTTTCGAGTAAACATCAAGATGTTCTCACGGTCGTAGCCCAACGGTTTATTGTAGCTGTATTCCATCTGCTGATTGATGGTGATTATTCCAATGATGAAGATGACCGACAAAGTGAACTGCACCACCACCAAACCTTTTCTGACCCATTCTTCCCCACTAATATTGATCATTTTACCTTTGAGTACCGCCACGGGTTTAAAGCCTGAAAGGTAGAAAGCCGGATAACTGCCCGCCAATATGCCCGTGCCTAGTACAATGGCCAACAGCGGCAAAATGAAATCGCCTAAATTAAATTCAAGCTGTTTCGAAGTGATTTCATTGAATTGCGGAAGCAATAAAATCACCAAGCCAATGGCCACCAAAAGTGAGAGCAAAGACAACAAAATGGACTCTCCTAAAAACTGAAAAACAAGATCGCTGCGGTTGGCGCCAATCGCTTTTTTCACGCCCACTTCTTTCATTTTTTTAGAAGCTTGCGCTGTGGAGAGGTTCATGAAATTGATGCAAGCAATCAGCAGAATAAAAATGGCAATGACAGTGAAAAGCCGAATGTTTTCTATTCTTCCACCTACTTGAATTCCATTGTCATATGTGCCATAAAGGTAATTTTTGGCATACGGCTGAATAAAGAGCTTCTGCTTATTGTTGTCTGTTTTTCCATCCATCAAACCAACAATTTTTTGGTTGAAATTGTCTGCATCCACTCCTTCTTTCAAGAGTAAATAAGTGCGTGCATAGCCTCCTTTCCAATCATCGGCCCATTCATCAACATCAAGCAGTATTTGGTAATTGGCAACAATGTTGAATTGCTCCGTGGCATTTTTTGGAGGATCTTTAAACACGCCTGAAACCACAAAAGATTGATTGAAGAACGAGTTCTCCCATTCAATGCTGTTGCCAACTGCTTGCGCTGCAACACCAAAAACAGTGATGGCCAATGACTCTGAAATGGCAACCGAATTTTTGTCTTGAATGATATTGTAAGCTTGTCCAGCAATCAAGGGGTAAGTCATGACTTGGAAGAAGTTAGGACTGGCGAAAAGGCCATTTACTTCAAAAGCTTTTTCACTGTGGCTAATAATTCCCTGAGGCCTGAAAAAGTGATTACCGACCCTGACGGCATCCTCCACTTCTGGAAATTCCTCTTTCATGCTTTGTGCCAATTTGCCTGAAGTATAATCCCAAGTGAGGATGCTTTCAGGCAAAGTGAAATTGGTAAAAACCCAATAAAGTCGGTCGTTTTTCTCGTTGAAAGTGTCCACCGAACGTTCATCATTTACCCAAAGAAAAATGAGCAATGAAGCGGCCAAACCTGTTGAAAGCCCGATGAGATTGATAAGAAAAGTAGCCTTATGTCGCTTAAAACCTCTGAGTGTAATGAGTAAATTGTGTTGTAGCATACCGATATAATTGAGTTGATGATTTCCGCCAAGCCCTTTAACCAAAGCAGGACGCAGCAGTTTTAAAACTTCGAGATTGTAAAGCCTTCTAGATTTATTGACCGAGAACTGTTCCAAATTTTCTGCGAATACCTCTTCCATATCGCCTTCGATTTCTTCCAAAAAGTCCCTTTTCACAAAGCATTTAAGCAAGCGAAGTGACCAGCGAGGTGGTTCAATATCGTTTTGGCGCATATTTGACATTAGTTCGTGATGATATTAGGCATGGCAGCCCAAAGTTGAGAACGGACATCCTTTAATTCTTCCAAGACTTTTTTCGCATAAGTGGTTGCACTATAAATGCGCTTGCGCTTTCCACCCCTTTTGAGGGTCGCCTCTCCAAATTCTGAAGTCAGAAACCCTTTTTCTTCCATTCGCTTTAAAGCGGATTGAATGGAACCTACGCTTAGTTTTTCTTTGAGGCGGCTTTCCAATTCTCGTTTAATTTCTACCCCATAAGCGTCTGCCTGAAGCACAACTACCGTCATGAGTACGAGCTCTTCAAACTCTCCTAATTTGGTTTTCTTCATGTGTATATCATTCGTAATTGCAGTAAATATAGAAAAGTATTTTATTCGTGATTGCAGTTTTTATAAAAAAGTAAAGGGTTTTGAGAAATGGGTGATGGGATAGAAACCGCAAAGCACACTGAGGATCGCAAAGGGTAAATTGGAGGCAATCGCTCGGTTGCACCGAGTGATGACCAGTCTTTTGACACTCGCAAACCAGAAGACTTATATGGCTAATACTTTCTAAAATAAGCCATGATTATATCCCTAACATCGTTTTTGATGCCATTGAAGTCTTGGGGTTTTACAGCTCCAGCTTGGTAGGCTTTGATGAAATCTAAGTTGGCTTCACCTCCGGACAATAGAAAATCGGGCATGGCCATTTTATAGGTTTTGGCTAGCGATAGCTTTTCTCCTTTGATGTACCAGCCATCGGACTTCTTTTCAGCATTGGCCAATTGCAAATAACCGCCAAGACCAACATTGGTCACAGTGCCTGTTTCTAAAATGCGCTGAACGCCTTCCCCTTGAATACTTGCAATGGAAATACCTCCGCCAAATGGAAAAGAGCGGAGAATGTCATATTCCGTGATCGTACCCGTCAATTGATCATCTAAACGTATTGAGCCCGAATTGAAGGCTGCTAAATCAGCTTCGGGCGCTACGAAGAGGAAAGACTCGGCTGTCATGATCGGGTAATTGGTTGGCCGGTAGCGAATACTGCTTTCGCGGCCATCTAAAGTGTCTGCTGTAGTGATTACTACTTTATTGGCATCATAGCCCATTGCCACCATGCTTTCGTTCGAGATGTTTACCCATTTGTCTACTACGGCTTTTACCTCAGGGTCTTCTGCTACATTTTCATCAATATCAACCAATTCAGAAGCTATATTCAACTGCTTGGTCGCCTTATTGTAGCTCAATCGGTGGACATACACGGTTTTTGCATTGGCATCCGCCTTGGTCATTATGGTCTTACCGAAAGTGTACTTCATATTGGAGTGATCGTGACCTCCCAATATTAAATCAAGCTGAGGCACAAAATAAGTAGCCAGTGAGTCATCCTCAACTTCCTTTAAATGAGTGATCCCTATAAATACTTCTGCTTTGTTCTTTACAGCTTCATAAACCGCTTTTACGGACTCGTATTTATCGGTATAGTCTAAATAATCCTTTTGGGTAAAGGGCAAAGTCGAGCCAAAAAAAGCAATGTCAACGCCATCAATGGTGTGCATAATATGATCAGGGAAGGGTTTGCCATTTTGTGTCCAAGAAATACTTTCACCGTTTACGATATGCCACACATTGGTGGTTGTCCATTGAAATTCTGATTCATCAATTCTCGCTTGTATTTCACTTTCCTTTAGGTCGAATTCATGATTACCAGGCACTACGATATCGACCCCAAGGGCATTCATGACTTCAACCATTTGTTTGCCTGCGATTTTTCCACCTTGATAATTTAAAGTACCCGTTAAAGAAGGACTTACAAAATCACCAGAAAGGGTCGTAATCACATTGGGGTTCTCGGCCAAAAGCTGCTTACGAATAGTGGCTACTCGCGCCATTCCACCCACTTTTCCACCTTCTAACGGAGCTATTTCATAGACATCATTGAGCTGAAGAATGATGAAATCGACTTGATCGGCTGATTTTTCTGAGGAGCAAGAAAGATTAATAAGTAGAATAAATCCTAGAGCAAAAAAGTTAAAGCGCTTCATAACAATGTGATTTTAGAATTGAAATAAAGTTAGTAAAAACGAAGTTTAAACTCACAGACGCTACAATACTTTAATACCCTTTTTTGACCGCAAAGAACACAGAGGAACGCGAAGCTTAAATTGGAGAGCAATCGCTCGGTTGCACAGAGTCATGATTAGTGTTTTGGCTTGAAGCCAACTTATTACAAGTCACTCGGCAATACCAAGCGCCTGTTTTGAGACTGCTTCGTGCCTCGCAGTGACGGTGCTGGGCATTGACTGTTTGAACAGTCATGCCGCTCTCAAGCTTCGGAGCGTTTCGGTATCCCTCAAATTACTGGAAAACTGATTAGGGTTTTATTGAATCAAAACGGACAGAGTCCTTGCTTCCATATTAGGTAACAGGTTCGGAGAACCCGCGACAGCAGGGTTGAGTTTTAATTCTAAAATCTAAATTCTAAAATCTAACCTCTAAACCTACCCCGCCCATCCGTCTCTATCCAAACTGCGGTACTGAATGGCTTCGGCCAAATGCTCGATTTTGATTTCATTGCTGTCGGCTAAATCGGCAATGGTGCGGCTTACTTTTAGGATTCTGTCATAAGCACGTGCAGAAAGTCCAAGTCTTTCCATTGCGGTTTTCAGCAAAATTTTACCCGCATCATTGATTTGGCAAATGTCTTTCACCATTTGAGAAGGCATCATGGCATTAGAGTGCAAGCCTTTGTCTTTGAACCTATCGGTCTGAATTTTTCTGGCCTTGATCACTCTCTCTCTGATCGATGCACTATTTTCTGATTTACGGTTCTCCGTCATTTGATCGAAAGAGACAGGAGTAACTTCCACATGCAAATCGATGCGATCTAAAAGTGGCCCACTGACTTTGTTCAAGTAGCGCTGCACATTGCCCGAACCGCAAACGCATTCTTTTTCAGGATGATTGTAATATCCGCAAGGACAAGGGTTCATGCTGGCAATCAGCATAAAGTTAGAAGGGAAATCTACCGAAACCTTGGCGCGTGAAATGGTCACTTTACGCTCTTCCAATGGTTGACGCATGACTTCTAACACTGTTCGCTTGAATTCTGGCAATTCGTCCAAAAACAAAACCCCATTATGCGCCAATGAAATTTCACCTGGTTGTGGATTTCCACCCCCACCGACCAAGGCCACATCGCTGATGGTATGGTGTGGCGATCGGAAGGGCCTTTTGGCGATTAAATCGCCATGTGCGCCCAATTTACCCGCTACTGAGTGGATTTTGGTAGTTTCTAAAGCCTCATAAAGGCTGAGTGGTGGCAAGATAGATGGAAGTCTTTTCGCCAACATGGTTTTGCCAGCGCCCGGAGGCCCAATCATAATTACGTTATGGCCGCCAGCGGCTGCAATTTCTAAAGCCCGTTTGATATTTTCTTGCCCTTGCACATTCGAGAAATCTGCTTCATAATCGTTCAGATGGGTAAAGAACTTGTCGCGCGTGTCATATTGGAGTGGTTCAATTTCTCGCTTTCCTTCTAAAAATTCGATGGCTTCTATAAGATTACCCACGCCAATAATATCCAAATCATTGACGATGGCCGCTTCATTGGCGTTTTCCATGGGAAGGATAAAACCTTTGAAACCGTTATTCCTAGCTTCAATTGCGATGGGCAAAACTCCCTTGATGGGCCTTAGGTTTCCATCCAAAGCCAATTCCCCCATGATGACATATTTCTCAATTTCATTTGCATGGATTTGGCTCGAAGCATTCAATACACCTAGTGCAATGGGTAAATCGTAAGCGGAGCCTTCTTTTCTAATATCGGCTGGCGCCATGTTCACCACCACTTTTTGGCGGGGCATCCTGTACTCAAAATGCTTAAGGGCCGATTCTATGCGGTGCTCACTTTCTTTGACAGCACTATCGGGCAAGCCACTGAGCCAGAATTTTATGCCCTGCACAATATTCACTTCAATGGTGATGATCCTCGCATCGACCCCATAAACTGCCGCTCCGTAGCCTTTAGATAGCATTGATAGTTCCCTTTTCGATCAATTGAATAAGAATATGAATTACTTTAATGTGGATTTCTTGAATGCGGTCGGCATAGCCCATGTGGGGCACGCGGATTTCAACATCGGCCAATTCGGCCAGTTCTCCCCCATTTTTGCCTGTCAGGGCAATTACTTTCATTTTTCTTTGCTTGGCCATTGTGGCGGCCTTCAAAATGTTTTTGGAATTTCCGCTCGTGCTTATGGCCAAAAGCGCATCTCCTTCTCGTCCGAGCCCTTCGATATAGCGCGAGAAAATAGATTCGTAACCAAAATCATTTGATACGCAGGTGATATGACTTGGGTCGGAAATGGCAATGGCCGGCAATGCCCTTCGATCTTCGCGATAACGACCCGTTAGTTCTTCGGCAAAATGCATGGCATCGCAATGAGATCCACCATTCCCACAACTGAAAATCTTTCCCCCATTATTGATGGTTTCGACAAAAGCCTTTGCGGCCTTTTCAATCACCGCTATGTTGTCATCATTTTTTAAAAAGCCATCC
>Ga0210009_1000501_pt1 | contig 43300 bp, 42 predicted proteins | sample CryGeyCG2114_065_FD_185457 | JGI IMG/M metagenome (GOLD analysis project Ga0210009, IMG submission 185457) | Groundwater microbial communities from aquifer - Crystal Geyser CG12_big_fil_rev_8/21/14_0.65 (SPAdes) (version 2) | ecosystem: Environmental > Aquatic > Deep subsurface > Groundwater ...
CATACGAAGTACACCCTTGTCTTTCAGAAGACGTGCAGTAAGCCAGAGACAGCCGTGGCTCGGATATACAAATGCAGCCTTTGGATAAACAGCTTTGTACCAGTCCGCATCTGCGTTATCTTCCGGTAATGGGCCGTGAATGACGAAGCAAGGCAACTCACGACGATCATCTCCGGCATCATATGACAATGGATTACCCTGCTCGTCTCTCTTGTGCCGATGGAGCCTCCCGGCACGTTGAATAAGCAAGTCCATTGGCGCGAGGTCTGAGATAAGCAGGTCAAAATCAAGATCAAGGGATTGTTCGACTACTTGTGTCGCTATCAATATTTTCCCGTTTCGGTCCTTTTCTTTACTCTCTCTTCCAAAGTAGTCTTTAACCATGGTTTCTATATCCAACCGATCACCCATTGCAAAGCGGGCATGAAAAATCATGAGATTGTCTGAAGCATCCTTTTCCCTAAGACTTTCAAATCCGGCTATCGCGTCTTGCACAGTGTTTCGTATCCAACAAACGCATTTCCCTTGCCCGGCAGCCGAGATGACCATTCGTTCTACATCATCAGGGTCAGCTATAATTTTCACGTCTACACTCGTTATACGTTGTGGGGTTGCTTCTACAGGAACTTCTAACATTTCGTCATTACGCGTCAGATGAGTTGCCAGTGGATAGGAAGCAGATTTAACATGAGGAGTTTCAAACATGCCAATCCCTCCATTAAAGCTTGAAATAAACTCTTGACGCACATGATTCGGCAATGTTGCTGAGAGAAGAATTGCACTTCCACCCAAAGCCGCATGAAAAGAAAGTAGAGTTTGAAGAAGCTTGTTCATATACGGGTCGTATGCATGTACCTCATCGACAATAAGAATATGACCGGCCAACCCGAAAAGCCGTAATGATTGAAAACGGGACGGCAGAATCGCCAAAAGAGCCTGATCAAGTGTTCCAACTCCCGCGTCAGCAAGCAGCGCCTTCTTTCGATTATCCGACAGCCATGAAGCACATTGAGCAGAAGCTGTGTCCTCGTCAGTTCCATACTGTTTCTGTGCATGAGAGGAATCTGCAATTGAGCGCATAAAGGTATCCGAAAGATGTCTCGCCCCATGGGCCAATACGAGAGATGGAGAAGAATCGTCAGAAAAAAACTTGCGGTACACCTTTGCAACACGATCGTACATCGCATTTGAAGTTGCCATTGTGGGCAGTGCCATAAATATACCATTCCCAAGGCCGTGCGCCATGAGACGTTTAGCCAGAAATAATGCCGCCTCCGTTTTGCCGGAGCCTGTGACATCTTCGAGAATGAATAACTGAGGAGAGTCAGCAATCGGACATTCGATTACATGTCTTTGTAATGGCGTAGGTTCAGTTATATCGGGAAATAAATTTGTAAATGGACTGGCAGTTGCTTCTGGACTTGCGGCATTTATGCCCGCTTCGCGTATAGCATGTTCCGCCTGAGGAATGGCGTGGTTTCTCCAATATTCGTCAAGTGGTATGACGCTTTCACAAAATTGAAACCATTGACTGTTTGACCCGATCCAGTCGCATAGCACAGCAAAACCGGCCATTAGCCAGGAAGCAATCGGGATGGAATTAGAATCATAGATATTTATTGGTGAGGGCAGTTGAGGAATAATACCAATCTCTTTGTTTAGAACAACTTGAAGATCATGCATATATTGTGATGCACAGGTTACTTCCTCAGTTGAGAAAAATGCCGAGAGTCTTAACTGAAGATCGTTGAGCCCGTTTCTCCGTGGGGGTTCCCCGTGATGACCGGTAAATGCATTTGCAATATATTGAAAAAGTTCCTGCCAGTATTCAGCGGCATTTCTAAAATCAGGCACACTGGCAGAAGTTGCGGCCTCAAATGAGTGCCAAAGAGATTCTATCCATAGCAGATTTCCAAGACTGTCATGACGGACGGAATAATAAGTATTGCCAGATTTCTTCCCTTGCAGTTTCTCCCGCAGATCAGGCCGCAGATTCTGAAAGCTCTCTGAGAATTTGCCGATATCATGTAGTCCAAGAAATAGCACTATCCATTGACAGCAAATCGTCTCATCAAGCCCGGAGATTGTAGCAAAGCGTTTTCGCAAGTCGTTGCGCTGTGAAAGCAACACATGCCCCACCGCCGCCACATCCAGACAATGATACGGCAGGAGATGATATCCTGTCCCATCCTTCTCCGCCTTCCCCCAATAACGAAAATAGAGCGGAATGGACTCTGTGTTCATTCAATATCCCCTTTTTTCATGCTTCTATTATACTACCCGACCTCCCCCAAGGAGTGTCCTATGTTATACGCGGCCGAATTCATCGGCAAAGGATTTCGCAAGTTCAGCCGTCCCCTTCAAGTTCTCCATTTCAATTTCCACCACATAATCACTCAATCCCCAGCCTTTGTGGTGGAAAGTCAATCACTTCACAGGAAGCGCGCAGCGCCTGACTGCATTATGACAGGGATATACCCAAGATCAGTGATGACTTTCTCAAGGTCTATCTTTTTATGCCTGTCGGAATAAACGAACTTAACTGCAAAATCAATATCCAGCGTGCGAAGAGTATAATTCATGCCAAATGCTTCTTGATACAAAGGCATTACCCAGCTGCCGATGAACATGGACTCCTCAAAGAAGCCTGCTGAGTAGAGGGCATGTAAAAGCTCCCGAACCTCAACAGGAAAAATGTCTTTATTTTTGACTGCGATTTGCATGACTTCGTCTTTTGTTATCACCAACAATCTTGTTCAAATAGGAAATTTTTTTTCTATAAGACTGTATCTCTTTTTCATATTTCTTCCTCATCGCAAGCTTTTTTGATACCTCATGCACTTCCTCGCGAGATATATGTTTGTTGACAACCTTATCCCCTTCACGGTATTTCAGGTAGGGATAGGAATACACCTTGTCCTTGTATCGTTTTTTCCGTTCGTTTATCACGCCTCTCGGAAGCTCAGATACAGACTTCTCAAGGCTGTCAAGCATCTCCTGACACCGCTTTAGTTCGTCACGGAGCATGCCGCTGATGACTTTATCTTTTTCCACCACTTTCATACTCTTATTATCCTATTTGTGGTGGAAAATTGCAAGCCCTCATTAGTTAAGAATGTCTGTTTAAGATTTAAACCTTCATTATATTTGCTACAGAAAGATATTGTTTCATTTCACGTCTTAAAAATAAATCCAGTCATTACACCTTCTTGTAATATTTGTCACACACCTTTTTTGTCCTGTAGCACGCTCTCCAAAAACCTCTTTCCATATGCCTTTGTTTTAATCCTCTCATCGCAAATAATAATCCTGCCTTTATCTGTCTTTAACCTTATCAGCCTTCCAAATCCCTGTTTAAATTTAAGAACTGCCCTCGGCAGTGAATATTCATAAAACGGATTTCCGCCGTTCTTTTCAATATCTTCTGTCCGTGCCAGTACAATGGGCTCTGTCGGGACCTCAAAGGGCAGCTTTGTGATAATAAGGCATTTAAGCGAGTCGCCCTTTACATCAACCCCCTCCCAGAATGAGTCCAGACCGAATAGGACACTATCTTTGCCTTCCCTCATTATGTCAAGCATGGTTCTGCTTGGCATTTCTCCCTGTATCATTGGGTTCAGCCCCAAATTCCTTAACTTTTCAGCGGTAAGTTCCCATGTCTTTTTCATTACATCTCTTGATGTAAAAAGAGTAAGAATGCCGCCATCTTTCTTTGACGCCTCGTCAATGATAACTCCGGCAAGTCTTTCTATGCCTTCGCCATTGAGCAGATTTATTCCTTTTTTAATCTCCATTGCAACCTGATTTCTGAGGTCAAAGGGAGAAGGAACAGATAATTTTTTTGAATCCTCAAGTCCGAGAATCTTTTCAGTAAATCCAAAATCCCCTGAGACCGAAAGAGTGGCGGATGTTACTATCACCGAATTATACTCAGGGATTATGTTCTCCCTGATAAAATCCCTCGGATAAATAGGAGACATCCTGAGGGCGATTCTTTTTTCTTCTATCTCAGGCCATCTTACAAAACCATCCATTCCTTCTGATAATGTCTCCAGTCCATCTGCATAGGTCTTAAGCTTGATTATTGACGCCTTAATCTCCAGTTCCTCGTCCTCTTTAAAAAGCCCCATTGTTGAGGTCCTGATATCTTCAATAAGGGACCTGATTGAAAATGAAAGAGCAGATGAAAAATTAGCTAATGCAAATGTGCCTTTAATAGTTTTTCTATGTTCTAACTCTCTTTTCACAACGTCCCAGAAAAGCTCCATCTCCGTTCTCAGGGATTCAACAACTGAGAAAAGATTCTGTGATTTTGAAAGAAGCCCCTTATAGTTTCCTCTTTCATCGGGTTTAAGGAGTTTGTTCAGGATATTTTCAAAGCCGCGTTTTGAGAGGTTTATCCCTATCTGCTCTGAAAGGGCATTATCCAGCGCATGCCCTTCATCTATTACCAGAACATCAGCCTTCGGCAGTATCTTTGAGTCTTCTGAAAGCATTGCATTGATGCCAATTAGCGCATGGTTTGCAACTACAATCTGCGCCTTTCCCCATCTCTGCCTTGCCTTGAAATAAAAGCATTGGTTGTAATAACTGCATTTTTTACCCCTGCAGGCGTCCGCTTCCGAGTATATGTCCTTCCATATTAAGGGTTTTTTAAGTTTATAATCTTCCGCATCCCCTGTTTCGGTTTGTGACGCCCAGTTAACCAAATCAGTATACTCATCTGCTTCTTTGTCGTTTTCTGCTCTGAAGGCATTGAGCCTTCTAAGGCAAAGGTAGTTACCCCTGCCCTTGGCAATTGTATAACTGAAAGGGACTAATTCAGAGAGGAAGTTTAGGTCTTTTGAGGCAAGCTGTCCCTGGAGGTTTATTGTCCTGGTTGAAACAATCCCTTTCTTTCCGGAGAGGATTAAGGGGATGAGATAGGCAAATGTCTTGCCGGTTCCGGTTCCCGCTTCTGCCATGAGTGCGCCGCCCTCTTCTATGGTCTTTGAACAGGACTCCATCATATCTATCTGCGGATTCCTAAGTTCATAATCCGGCATTGCCCCTGCCACATCAGCCTTGAGAAAATTTAATGCCCTCTGCGCTAATCTTAAACCCATGATATATTTCCTATAATAACCTTAGTTAGGCTCAAGAATTTAATGCAACACTTTGGTATCCTGAGAAGGAAACTAAAGGAGGGCATTAGATATAATGAGTCAACCCGAAAAATGCAATTGATTCGTATATGCAAAGGCATGAATGCCCTTGCTAATGAATTTTTGGAGTTATTCAACCCACCTGAGTATCCTGCCTGTCTCCACTCTCGTAGTCATACAAGTATTAATCACATTCTCCGCATCAGGATAGCCGATTGAGATGCCGAGAATAAGCCTCTTTGATTCAGGGATTCCGAGAAATTGTTTTATTTCGGACGAATAGTCAATAAGAAACCCCTGCGGCACCGTGCCAATGCCGTGTGCGTGCGCCGCAAGCATGAGGCTCTGGGCAAAAAGTCCGGCGTCAAATATAGACCATTCATTGAGAGATGAATCATGGAAAAGGAAGATTCCATGCGGTGCGCCGTAAAAACGGAAATTGGCCGCCTTGGATTTTTTCTTTATCTCAGGGCTGTTTAAATCAATGCCCAGCAGAGAGCCTCTCTTTTTCATGGTCTCGTTAATCCTCTCTGCTATGTCAGCGGGCCAGGATACTGCTTCAGGAATGTCAGGCTGAGGAACTTTACCTTCTTCAAGAAGCCTGATGAGAAGTTCTGAGAGTTCTTCCTTCTTCTTCCCAGATACAATCACAACCTCCCACGGCTGGCTGTTTTTATATGAAGGACTCCTTTGCGCAGTATTAATTATCTCTGTCAGTATATTCTTCGGCACAGGCTCGGGCTTGAACTTCCTGATACTCATTCTTGTTTTGATGCATTCAACAGCTTCCATAATTTCTCCTTCTTCAGGGATTTTCTGACGCCTTTATCTTTGATAATGCCTCTTTTGCGGCAGCAGTCTCAGCCTCTTTTTTGCTCCTGCCGCTGCCCTTCCCAAGCCTGTCTCCTTTAATATAGACTTCAACCGTAAAAATTTTTTTATGCTCCTCGCCTTCCTGTTTAACAGTCACATAGCGGGGAAGAACCCCGAACATTACCTGGCTTTTTTCCTGAAGGTCTGTTTTAAAGTCGTAAAACTGCTCTGACGACACTGCCGCATTAATCTTATCCTGCAAAAGCCTTAATATCACATCCCTCGCACGCTCATAGCCGCCATCAATATATATAGCGCCGAATACAGCTTCCAGGGCGTCTGCAAGTATAGATTTCTTCCCTCTGCCCCCTGTTTCCTTCTCGCCCTTCCCCAGTCTGAGGTGCATCCCGAGCGATATGCTCTCTGCAACATTGAACAGAACCGCCTCTTTTACAAGATATGATTTTATCTTTGACATAGTTGACTCAGAATAATCCTTTTCCAATTTAAACAGATATTCCACAACCACAAAACCCAGAACCGAGTCTCCTAAAAATTCAAGCCTCTCATTCTGGGAATGAGCCGTATCAGGATTTTCATGATAAAACGACCTATGGGTAACAGCATCCAAGAGAAGCGCCTTATCCTTAAAATAATACCTGAGGCTATTTTCCAGTTCTTCAATATCTTGCTTTGACATTACCAAATATAATACACTTGTAAACAGTAATGTCAATATGACCGATACTCAAGTTGTTGAAAACATAAGCGGCGTCTACAGGCGGATTTCCAATGCAGCGGAGAAGGCGGGAAGAAGGCCTGAAGATATAAAACTTATTGCTGTAACAAAGACTGTTGGCATACAACATATAAAAGAGGCGATAGATGCGGGGTTAAGGATATTCGGAGAAAGTAAAGTGCAGGAAGCAAGAGAGAAGATTCAAGATTCAAGATTCAAGATTCAAGGTGCAGATATTCAATGGCACCTGATAGGACATCTGCAAAAGAACAAGGCAAAGACAGCAGTTGAACTCTTTGATTTGATTCACTCTGTTGATTCAGCAGAGCTGGCAGAAACTATTAATAAATATGCTGAAAAGGCAGGGAAAACACAGAAGGTTTTAATTCAAGTAAAACTTTCAGATGAGATAAGCAAATATGGGATATTAAAGAATAATTTAGTTGAATTAATCAAGGAAATCGGCGGGCTGAAAAATCTAAGCATTAAGGGACTTATGACAATCCCGCCCTTCTTTGAAAACCCGGAAAGTGCAAGGCATTATTTTAGAGAATTGCGGACACTACGGGATAACATTAACGAGTTACGAGTTACGGGTTGCGAGTTACGGGAGTTGTCCATGGGCATGACAAATGATTTTGAGGTCGCAATAGAGGAAGGCGCTACAATGGTAAGAATAGGGACTGCTATTTTCGGGGAAAGAAAATACTGCTGCAGGGAGGCATAATGACAGGTTTTATCGGCGGCGGAAACATGGCAGAGGCGTTGATAAAGGGAATAATTCAAAATTCAAGGTTCAAAATTCAAAGTGAAATAATTGTGTCCGAGCCAAGACAGGATAGGAGAGAATATTTAGAGCAGGCTTACGGCGTAAAGACAACCATTTCCAATAAAGAGGCCGCATCTTATAGTAATATAATAATCCTGGCAGTAAAGCCTCAAATTATGGGGCAGATTCTTGAGGATATAAAAAACTCTGTAACGAATGATAAAACAGTTGTCTCCATTGCGGCAGGCATAACACTTTCATACCTCCAATCAAAGCTGAATACAAAAAAAATAATCAGGGTGATGCCAAATACCCCTGCCCTTGTTCAAGAGGCTATGTCAGTCATGTCTCTGTGCGAATGCTTCTCCGACAAGGACGTCTCCTCTGTAAGACAGATATTCATGTCCATCGGCAAAGTGCTCACGCTGCCTGAAAAATATATGAACGCAGTAACAGCGCTCTCGGGAAGCGGCCCTGCGTTCATAGCTTTTTTCATTGAGGCAATGGTTGAAGGCGGAATAAAATCAGGATTAAGCAAAGAGAATGCCTCTGAACTCGCAATACAGACCCTGCTCGGAACAACAAAAATGCTTGAAACCGGGATGCCGCCTGAAAGGCTCAGGGAAATGGTAACATCCCCCGGAGGCACGACAGCGGCAGGGTTAAAGATATTTGAGGAAAAAGGATTGAAGGATATTGTCTTAAGCGCTATAAACGCCGCAGCAAAAAGAGCAGAGGAATTAGGGAGGAAGGAATAATGTTTATCGTTGGAGATTTAATCATCACAGTTGCAAAGATTCTTGACATTGTCCTTGAGGTTTATAAATGGGTTGTAATAATTGCAGCGTTGATAAGTTGGGTTAGCCCTGACCCATATAATCCAATCGTAAGATTTTTGCATACAGTCACAGAACCTGCGTTCAGACCCATAAGAAGGCTTATCGGTTATCGGCTTGGCCCCATAGATATTTCACCTTTGATAGTAATTCTTGTTATTATATTTGCACAGTCGTTTCTCATAAGGTCTTTAATAAAACTCGGCTATAAATTAGGAGGTGGTTAATATGAGAATTACACCGTTAGATATTCAGCAGAAACAGTTCCCGATGAAGTTCAGGGGATTTGATGTTGAAGAGGTCTATGCATTTCTTGAAGTGATACGCGAAGAGATGGAGGAACTGCTCAGGGAAAATGCCTCTTTGAAGGAGGCCGTACAGAGGGCTGAGAGCCAGATAAAAGAGTTTAAGGACATGGAATCCACGCTCAGAGAAACGCTCATGACAGCGCAGAACATGGTTGAAGACTACAAAACAAACGCAAGAAAAGAGGCGGAACTGCTGGTAAGAGAATCAGAGCTGCGCGCAGAGACCATGTTAAAGGAGGCTCAGGAAAAGGTCATAAAGATACATGAAGATATCGTGGACCTGAAAGGGATAAGACGCCATTTCAAAGAGGAACTGAAGAGACTGATAGAGGGCCACATGAAGATGCTTGAATTTGACAAGGAAAGAGAAGGAGAAGAATCCGAGGAAGGCAGACAAATGCAATGAGGAAAAGAGAGTGAAATACACCGCTCTGAAGGGCGTCCACGACATACTCCCGCCTGACATATATATCTGGCAGAAGGCTGAATCAACAGCAAGGGAAATATTTTCCGCATACGGATTTCAAGAAATCCGCATTCCTATAATAGAGTCAACAGATATATTTGCAAGAAGCATTGGAGAGACAACAGACATTGTTGAAAAAGAGATGTACACTTTTCCAGACAGGGCTGACAGGAGCATAACGCTGAGGCCTGAAGGCACCGCTCCTGTTGTGCGAAGTTATATAGAAAACCATCTCTATAACCTGCCGTCTCCGCAGAAGTTCTTTTACTCAGGCCCCATGTTCAGATATGAAAGGCCGCAGAAGGGAAGATTCAGGCAGTTCTATCAGATAGGGGTTGAGGCCTTCGGAACAGCAGAACCAAAACTTGATGCAGAGATTATCTCCATGCTGAAACTCTTTCTTGAAAAACTTCAGCTGAAAGAACTTAAGTTTGAGGTTAATTCCATAGGCTGCTCAAAATGCAGGCCTGATTACAAAAAAGCGCTCCTAAATTTTTTATCCGACAAGGTTTCAGACCTCTGCCCGGACTGCAGCAGGAGATACATCAATAACCCCCTGCGCATCCTGGACTGCAAAAACAGTTCATGCGCTGAAATAAGAAAAGGCTCGCCGAAAATAACGGATTATCTGTGCAAAGAATGTAAGTCGCACTTTGAAGAATTCTTATCGCTCCTGAATATCCTTAACATCTCTTACAATATTAATCCAGACATGGTCAGAGGGCTTGATTATTACACCAGGACCACATTTGAAATAACAAGCCCCGAGCAACTCGGGGGCGCTCAGAAAACAGTCGCCGCTGGAGGAAGATATGACAGGCTTGTTGAGGAATTCGGAGGGCCTCCGACTCCGGCAATAGGCTTTGCAATAGGCATGGAAAGACTTGTTGAAATACTTAAAGCGCTGAACTCTGATTTTTGCATCCCTGCGCCAAAGGTCTTTATTGCAACGATTGGTAAGAATGCAGGACTTGAAGGACTTTTAATTGCAGAAAAACTGCGTTCAAAAGGCATACGGGCTGAGCTCGGCTATGACAACGCCTCTCTGAAAAGCCAGTTAAGAAGGGCTGACAAACTCGGCTCAAACTATGTCTTTATAATCGGAGATGACGAATTGCAGTCAGGCATGGTCAAGTGGAAAAATTTAAAAGACGGCTCACAGGGAGAAACAGGGATAAAAGATGCAACAGAGTTTAAAGGATTATACTGAGCAGGGCATTGACTTTTGAGTTTTTGGAGTGATAGATTAAAACATGACTATTCAGTTAAAAGAAAAAATAGATATCTTGGAGAGAGAAAAGAGCTTAACCACTAAAGAACTTCGGAGATTGTTAGTTATCAATGATCCATGGGCAGAGGTACGGGGTATTCTAAAAAACAAAAAAATTAGCGCCCTTGCCTATCAAAAGAAAATGCGCAGAGAATTGGAGCGGTAAACCCATCAGTGTTTACCCTCGACAGCAACATCCTGATTTCTTACCTGAACGATGACCCCAAAATAGCAGAACAACTTTTAAAGTGGCACGCTGACAACGAGCATTTCTTCATCTCTGTTATTACTGAAATAGAAATACTTTCTCTTCCTCGTTTGACCGACGAAGAACTAAGCAGGATGCAAAAATTTCTCAGGGAATTCACCATCATTTCAATTGATTCTCAATTAGGCAGAATCGCTTCTGAAATCCGCCGCAGGTGCAGGCTGACCCTCGGCGATAGTATAATTGTCGCTACAGCTCAATTGACCAACTCAATCTTAATAACTCAGGATAAGGAAATAATTCAAAAGGCTAAAAATCTGGTCAGATTACAATCAATCCTGTAGTTTGGCGCAGTGCCACGCGAAGAATGATTCTGAATTCATTTTGCAATAGAGTTGTTCAGGTAATTTTAACACTGCCAGTTTGAATGAGCTTAAACCCCGAAGATTATCGCCCTCTCTTCCATATCAACCTTATCAACTCTGATATTCAATTCTTTTCCTATTGTGAAGGAGCGTTTTTTATTTTTGCCGAACAGGGTCATTGTGCGCTCGTTGAATTCGTAAAAATCATCCGTCATAAACGAGACATGGAGAAAACCCTCAACATAAAAATCCTTCAGCCTTATCTTCAGCCCGTAAGGCGTGACATTGACAACTCTTCCTTCAAACTCTTCTCCAACCTTATCTTTCATAAACCACACCCTCATAGCATTAAGGACCGCATTCTCTGCCTCGCCGGAGAGACGCTCCGTCCTTGAGGAGTTGAATGCGATATCAGGCAGCATTGTCTCCAGTTCCTGCTTTCTTCTTTCTGATATGCGCTTCTTATGCAAAACCTCCCTTAATATCCTGTGGACCACGAGGTCAGGATAGCGCCTTATCGGAGATGTGAAATGGGTATAATATTCGGATGCAAGGCCGAAATGCCCTGCGTTCAAGGAAGAATACCTTGCCTGCTTAAGGCTTCTCAATACCATATAATTCACCATTTCTTCCTCGGGCCTGCCTTTTACTTCTCTGAGCAGCGCAGAGAAATTTTTCGGCTCGCAGCGCACACCATGCACCGCGCCGCGCAAAGGTTTTACATATCTAAGAATCCCTTCCATTTTTTGCGTGTCCGGCTCTTCATGTATCCTGTAAAGAGTCGGCGTTTCGAGTTCCGCAAGATATTCTGCAACAGCCTCGTTTGCCGCAATCATAAACTCCTCAATAATGATATGCGCAAAATTTCTCTCTGCCCTGACTATTGCCTCCGGCCGGCCCTGCATATCAAGCAGGACTTCAGGTTCCGGAAGGTCAAAATCAAGGCTTCCTCTGTCAAGCCTCTTTTTTCTCAGGACGCCGCACAACTCAGCCATAAATTCAAAATCACTTAAAAGGCAGTCATATCTTTTGCGTTCATGCCTGTCATTATCAACAAGAATCTTTCTTACGGATGTATAGGTCATCCTCTCACTGCTCTTTATAAGGCTCGGATAAAATTTTGCATTTAGTTTCTTGCCTTGCCTGTCAAAGTCCAGCTCAACTGTAAATGCAAGCCTTTCCACCTCAGGTTTCAGGCTGCATAAATCCTCTGACAGCTCCTTCGGAAGCATGGGAATTACCCTGTCAGGGAAATATATGCTTGTGCCTCTTTTCCTTGCCTCCAGGTCAATAGCCGAGTCCCACGGGACATAATATCCGACATCTGCTATATGCACCCAGAGCTTATAACCTTGCTCTGTAAGTTTAATGGAAACTGCGTCATCAAAATCCTTTGCGCGCTCACCATCAATCGTTACAGTAGGAAGGGCAGTTAAATCCTTTCGTTTTACATCACCCCCCTTTAATTCCCCCCTTAGCAAGGGGGGACATAGAGGGGTTATCCTCTTTGCTTCTTCAGCAACATTTTTCGGAAATCTTCGCGGGATACTGAATTCATCTATTATTGCCTCTACTTCCGATGCGGGGTCTTCGGGCTTTTCTATTACTTTTACAATTCTTCCCGAAGGAGGCTTTCTGTCTGCAGGATAATCAAGAATCTCAGCAACAACAGTATCGCCGTTTCTGGCGCCGCCCCTGTCATTAGGCGAGACATAAAGGTCAAATGCAATGGATTTGTTTTTGGGCTTCACATAAGATACCGCTCCTGCGAGGTCAAACCTGCCGGCGACTCTCGTGTGCGCTCTTTCAAGTATTCTTATTACTCTTCCATCCCGCTTTTGGCGGTTCTCCATCCTTACAACAACCCTGTCATTGTCCATTGCTCCGGCTGCCGCCCGGGCAGGTATGAATATATCCCGCTCTCCCGGCTTTTCTGTTATAACAAAACCGTAACCATCCTTGTGAGCCTCAAAATAACCTGTCGTCAGATTGACGTCAGACGCCGGGACATAAAGACCTTTTCTTGTGAGCACGATATCGCCGTCCTGAAGCATTCGTCTGAGAACCTTTTTTAATGCGTGGGCTTCGGAACGGCTTAATTCCATGAGACCGGCAATCTCCTTAAAACTCAGCGGCTTTTTTATTTTTTCTCTGAAAAATGAAAGGAGGGTTTGTTTATTTACCATGAGGTTTTAGAGCGCATTTTTTTGACGCCGTTATCAGTAAAGTTTTTCAAGTGGATTGCTAAAGAGTACAAAGAGAGGGCATTATCCCTCTCTTTGTGTCATTTTTCACAGCCTGTACATTTCTTTTTTATAGCTTACTCTAATATTTCAAGAACGCAGCGCTTGCCTATTTTAGTGCCTGATGCGCTGAGTATTGTTCTCATTGCACGCGCCGTCTTCCCCTGTTTTCCTATGACCTTTCCGAGGTCAGTCTGCGCAACTCTAAGTTCAAAAACAGTGGTTTGCTCGCCCCCAACCTCTGAAACCACGACATCCTCCGGCTTGTCAACCAGAGCCTTAGCCATTCTCTCAACCAATTCTTTCATCCTCGCCACCTCCATAGGAATTTAGAGCTGCCTACAACTCGTAGCTTAGAGTTATAGTCCAGCCCTTTGCAAAAGCTTTTTAGTAACATCGGTAGTTTGCGCTCCTTGCTGCAGCCAATGCCTTGCCTTCTCCAGATTAATCTTTATTTCAGAAGGCTCCTTGAGCGGGTCATACGTTCCAAGAATTTCTATAAAAGGCCCATTTCTTTGTGTCCGTGAATCAGCTACAACTACTCTGTAAAACGGTCTCTTATGGGCGCCTAATCTTCTTAACCTGATTTTTACCAAAACTTCACCTCCCCTTTTTAATTAAATCTACTAATTTTAAAGCTTATCAGAAAGAGTGTAAACTGTCAACCTCAGAAAGGCAAAAACTTAGGCAGCTTGAACCCCTTTCCCCCTTTAAACATCTTCAACATCTTTTTCAGCTCAACATATTGCTTAACTACCCTGTTGACATCGGCTGCCGTGGTTCCGCTTCCCATAGCAATCCTTTTCCTTCTGCTGCCGTTCAAAAGGTTATGGTTTCTTCTTTCAGCTAATGTCATGGAGTTTATTACCGCCTCAACCTTTATAAGCTCCCTGTCATCTACTGCAAGCCCCTTCATTTTATTGGCTCCGGGTATCATATTCAGAATATTTTCAAGGGGACCCATGCCGCGTATTTTCCTTAACTGTTCCTTCAGGTCATCAAAGGTAAATGATTCGGCTGCAATCTTCTCCTGAAGTTTTTCAGCCTCTTTATGTTCAAATGTCTTCTGCGCCTGCTCTATGAAACTGAGTATATCGCCCATACCGAGAATTCTTGAGGCAATCCTATCCGGATAAAACGGCTCAAGCATATCAACCTTTTCGCCAACCCCAACAAACTTAATCGGCTTGCCTGTTATGGCCCTTATGGAGATTGCGGCGCCGCCCCTCGCATCGCCATCCATCTTTGTAAGTATTATCCCGTCAACGCCAATCTGCTCGTTGAAATTCCTTGCTATATTCACCGCATCCTGTCCTGTCATTGCATCGGCGACAAATATGGTCTCCTTCGGCAAAACAGCATCTCGCAAGCGCCTGAGTTCTCCCATAAGGCTGTCATCAATATGCAGTCTGCCTGCTGTATCAATTATCAATACATCCCTTGCATCAGCCTTAGCTTTATCTAAAGATTCCTTACAGAGCGCAGCAGGGTCTTTCATATCCCTTGAATGAAAAACAGGTATATCTATCTGGGAACCAAGCGTTATAAGCTGGTCTATTGCCGCCGGACGTTGGAGGTCGGCGGCAACAAGCATCGGTCTTCTGCCCTCTTTCTTGAAAAAACTTGCAAGTTTTGCCGAGGTTGTCGTCTTTCCTGAACCATGCAGGCCCACCATCATAATAACGGTCGGAGGATTCGGGGAAAGCTGTATCCGGGTGTTAGTTCCTCCCAGAAGAGCGCAGAGTTCCTCGTTCACTATCTTTATTACCTGCTGTCCGGGAGTAAGGCTTTCAAGAACTTCCCTGCCAACTGCCTTCTCTTTAACTTTAAAAATAAAATCTTTTACAACCCTGAAATTGACGTCAGCCTCGAGAAGCGCGAGACGCACCTCTTTTAATGCGGCGTCAACATCTTCCTCTTTAAGAAGACCCCTGCCTCTCAGTTTCTTAAATATTGCTTCAAGTTTTTCGGCAAGCGATTCAAACATCGTTTTAAAGCAGTTTTTCTATTTCAATTTTAAGTTCTTTAACAAAATCAGGAGTGTACATGTGCCTGCTTACTATTGCGCCTTCCCTGTTAATAAGAAAACTCACAGGAATACCGATTATGCCGTATTGCTTTATTGTCTCTCTTGCCACAATAAATACGGGGTATTTCACTTCATGTTCCTTTATATAATCCTTCACAGTGCCTGTGCTCTCGGGCGTGAGGGCCAGGATTACAAACCCTTTGTCTTTATATTTTTCATAAATCTTATTAAGCTCCGGAGTAAGCTCTCTGCACGGCGGACACCATGTTGCCCAGAACTCAACCAGAACCACCTGGCCCCTATAATCAGAGAGACTTACGGTATTTCCACTCACATCTTTTGCTCTAAAATCAGGCGCTATATTCCCTATGGTAGGGGGCCCTGCCCCAACTCCGGCTTCTTTTTTCTTGCATGCAGACGGTAACACCAGAAATGCGATAACAATAACCGCAAAAATGCTTTTCACTTGATTTATTCCTCTATGGATTAGACTTTTCCGCCCCGAGCAGCTCGGGACTAAGCGCTGAGCAAAGAATCTATCTTGGATTTAAGCTGTGTTTTAGGCACTGCCCCTACAATCTGGTCTACTCTTTCGCCGTTCTTAAAGAACATTATTGTCGGAATGCCCATTATTTTATACTTACTTGCAATATCAGGGTTTTCATCAGTGTTCAGCTTTGCCACCTTTATCTTCCCTGCATACTCCTTAGCCAGCTCTTCAACTGTGGGCGCTACCATTTTGCAAGGCCCGCACCATACTGCCCAGAAATCAACCATAACCACTCCCTGACTCTGAAGAACCTCTTTGTCCCATGTAGAAGTCGTAACTTCAACCATACCCTCTCCCATTACAAGCCTCCTTAAACTTTCAATAATTTATTAATTATATTGTTTGGCTGCAATCTTTGTCAACGCTACGTTTCATAGCAACATTCATAATGATTTCTATTTGAGGCAACATGCGTTAAACGAATATTCTTCTCCTCAACCCATAACTATCCGCATGTTTGGCATGTCCGAGCCAGCTTTGAACAGAGGCGTTGAGTTTTATTACTGTCAGTATCTTGTGACCCGATTCTTATATTACTCCCCTCCTTACCAAGGAGGGGTTGGGGAGGTTATGAAATATGTTTCACAACACTCGTTAAAACACCCTCAATATTTTCACAAATTTCTTTATTTGTAAATCTGAAAAACTTAATTCCATACGCTTCTATAATTGCCTGTCTTTCCTTGTCGTAATCTTCTGCGCCTTCAATAAAATGTGAATCGCCATCCACTTCTATTGCCAGTTTCAATTTCGGACAGTAAAAATCTATCACAAAACTGCCGATGCTGTACTGTCGTCTGAATTTATATCCCATTAATCCTTTGCCTTTTAGTTTTGACCACAATATGACTTCAGCCTTAGGCATATTGCTTCTGAGCATTTTGCGCTTTTGCTTTTCACTCGCTTTGTTGAATGCTTTTGTCATGGAATACTCTACCCCTCCCAACCTCCCCTTGTAAAGGGGAGGATTATTGGAAAGGAACCTTGTAAATGGGAGGGGTTCAGGCGGCAAAGAAGGTTATGCAGGTGGAGGGCGAGGTCGTGTTTAAATCGTGACATTGTAAAAGGGAGGGTTTCAGGTTTGAGATTAATTTTCTCCCCTTACCAATGGGAGATTGTAGAGAGGTCATCTTTCTATTTATTCTTTAGAAAACGGTCGCTGTTGTACTAGCTCAACAGCCTCATTAACCCTATTTTCCCCTATTCTTGATAGTATACGTACCAATGATAATCTTTGCCAAAAAACTTGAATAAGCGAGGTCCTGATGTAAATTCTTTTTTGTCTCCTTGTTGTTTGCCGTCGACTATAGTTACTGTGTAATAATTGCCGGGTAAAAGATAATCTTCAACCCGATATTTTGGACCTAAAACATAACTTTTCACTCCGTCTCCGTTTTTATCCGTAAAGTTGATTTGCACCGTCTTGTAATTACTGAGATTTTGCACCACTCCTTTGTATCCCTCGCTCTCTGACGAAGGTGTCATTGTTGTTACAGGATCCTTCTCACCCATGAGCTTCTTCACAAGTCTTTTGCTTGAATCTATCAGTTCGTCAAGCTCGCATTTGCATTTGTCTTCTGACTGCGCCTCTATCTTTCCTGTCTCTGCGTTGATAAGGGAAAGCGATAGATAATATGTCTTTCCAATTAAAGATACCGAGCCTGCGACTATCTTCCCCACTCCAAGCATCTGCCCTGCCTCAACTATGCACTGTCCTGTTACACAGCCTGAAAGCTGGAATTTCTGCTCTCCGAGCATTTTGTCCATGTTTCCCCTGTCTATGAGTTCCCATTTGCCTGATTTAAAGACTTCACGTCTGATGCTTTCTGATAGGGGATATGATATATCCTTGTCAACTTTGCCCCTTGCCTCGAGGTCAAAGACCGCAATCATTGTATCAATGCGTTTTATTGGCTTTTGGGTTTCGGTTTTTTCAGAGTTTGATGATTTGGAGAGTTTTGATGGCTTTTCAGCCGCCTCAAGATTCTCGCCGAGGAGAGCGGAGAAGAACAGGGATGTGAAAATGAGCATAGAAATAAATAAAACTACTGAAATCTGAAATGTTTCCTGCTTACTTTAAGCATTAACCTTCTCTTTAAGCCATTCATTTATTAGGGCGTCTTCTTGTTTATGCAGTTTTTTGGCCTTGCTTTTAATCCTTGAGAATAAGTTGACATCAATTCCAACATACTTTTTCTTTTTTAGAGAGAACATTATCTCTTTTGTTTCTTCTGCGTCGCCGAATTCTCCAAAATCGCGTTCATCCCAGAAATCGGACGCCTCATAAATGCTCATGTCTTTTATCTTCTTACTTTGTTTCATGTCTTTTCCTCTCGGCTTTGTTCATATCTCTTGCTGTAACTATTAAAGCCTTGTTATTAAGCTTCATAATAAAAAAGACTGACATATACCTGCCGTTGTTAGTCCTTCCAAGGGCATTATATAAATGCTCGCCTTCAACTCTGCCCTTTTCTTTTTTGAAAATTCTGCAATTCCCGCCCAGAACTTCTTCCACTTCAGAGGCCAGAACATTATGCTTCCATGCAAGCTTTTCAACTATCGTATCAAGCCATATTATATCATCTATTATAAACACATAACCTTCTTTTATCTCAAAAATTTTCCTGCCTTTTGCCTCAATACCTTCTCAAAGTCAGGCAGTTCGCCGGGAATGATGTCCCTTATCTTTCCGTCCGAGCTTATGAAAAATGTCATCGGAAGGCCTTTGACGCTGTATTTCCTGCCTACCCAGCCGTGAGGGTCGCTTAAGATTAACGGCTTGTCAACTTTTAATGTCTCAAGAAACTCCATTACCTTGTCAACGTCTTCCTGATAGCCTACGATTACAATCTTTATCTTCTTCTTTGCAAATTCGTCAACAAGAGAATTTAGTATAGGCAGTTCTCTTTTGCAGGGTATGCAGGTTGAGGAGAAGAAGTTCAGGATTATACCTTTGAATACACCCCCCTTACTTCCCCCCTTGCCAAGGGGGGACTGAGAGGGGTGGTTTCCTTTAGCAGGAGGGGTTATATTGTCGCTTAGATGAAAAAACTCGTTGTTTTTGTCTCTCAGGGAAAATAATGGCGCATCCTGATTGACCTCTAAGGCAGAGGCTGTTGAAACGAAGGCAAGAACAAACAGGGCTGTTAAAATCTTACGCATCTTAACCCTCCTGACTCTTTTTTATGCTGAAAAAACAATACCTAAAGGCAGTAGTGACTGTCAAGGTAATTTTCACCTCAATACCCTCCCCGAACGGCTTCCGGTAAATTTGCCTTTCCATACAGCAGGAGTTCCATTTACAACCACATAATGAATCCCTTCAGACTTCAAAAACGGCTTATCAAAAGTAGCCCTGTCAATTATACTCTCAGAATCAAAGACAACAATATCCGCAAATGCGCCTTTCTTAAGAACTCCTCTGCCATTTATTCCAAACGTCCTGGCTGGAAGCATTGTTATCTTATGTATTGCTTCGCTCATGTTCATAAGCCCTTCATCCCTGACGTATTTTCCAAGAAATCTCGGAAAACTTCCGAATCCCCTCGGATGAGGCTTGCCGTCATAAGTAATGCCAGACATACTCCTTGCAGAACTGTCAGAGCCTATCATTGCAAACGGCAGAGAGAGAAACCTTCTGAGATTCTCCTCACTCATCGTTGAAAATATTGCGCCGGCCCTGAGCTTTTCATCAATTATAATTTCAAAAAGCGCATCAACCGGATTTTTATTAATCTTCCTTGAAATATAAGATAAGGCCTTGCCTTCCATCCACTTATTTTTTTGAGATGATACAGAAGACACGCTGACCTTGGTCCAATAATTTTTATCCGGATGTTTGTATAGTATTTCTTTTCTCATCTTCCCCTGTATTTTCTGATTTCTCAACCTCCTCAATTCTTCCTCAGTTCCGCCATCGTATGCCCATGTCGGCAATATCGCGTCAAGGTCTGTGCTTGATGCTGTATAAGGATACCTGTCGCAGGTAACTTTAATGCCTCTTTTTTTAGCGCTGTTTATCAAAGATATTGCCTCATCTATCTTATCCCAGTTTTCTTTTCCGCTTGTTTTTATATGCGATATGTGAACCCTGATATTTGCTTTTTCCCCGATGCGGATTATCTCCTTTATTGATTCAATAAGCCCCTTGCCTTCGCTTCTCATGTGAGAGGTGTAGATACCACCCCCCCATCCCCCCCTTACCAAGGGGGGGCGAGGGGGGGGTAAAACATTGCAGAGTTGGATAAGCTCTGCCGTATCTGAATAAATTCCCGGCGGATAAATCAGTCCTGTTGAGAGGCCTATTGCTCCGGCATCAATCGTCTTCTGCAATAGAGCCCGCATCTTCTTTAATTCAGAAACGGTTGGTTTCCTGTCTTTATAGCCTATAACGGATGCTCTGATATTTCCGTGGCCTGCAAGCGTGACAAAATTTAAAGCAATCCCCCTGCCTTCAAGTATCCTGAAATATTCCTCAAAGGTGGACCACCGCTCTTTTATTCCAAGTTCAGCGAGGTCTTTTTCACGGTGTTTAAATGCCTCTCTGTAAAGCGGGGCAGCAGAAAGCCCGCAGTTTCCGTTTATCTCTGTTGTTATACCCTGAGATATTTTCCCCTCTGCACGCGGGTCGGCAAGCAATGTGAATTCCGAATGAGAATGCGTATCAATAAAACCCGGAGAGACAGCCATCCCTTTTGCATCTATCACTTTTTCTCCTCCGGTCTTTGATACCTGATACCTGATACCTGACACCTTATTTATGAAAGCTATCTTATCTCCTGCAACACCGATATCAGCCTCAAAAGGCTCTGCACCTGTCCCGTCATAGACAATGCCGTTTTTTATCAATAAGTCTACTTTCACCGCTATCAACCTCCTCGCAATATTCTATCACATCCACGGCGTTAAACATTCTTAACGTAATGTGAAAATTACCTTGACAGGCTTATCCTTAGCCTGTATATTAGGTTGCAAATACGTTTTTACGGATGATAAATGGGGCTAAGTGAGCCAAGACAAAGGGGAAAAGTAAACAGCAGTATATCTATGTTGAACCAGCGCACCATTCAATCTATTCGCAAGTATAATATTATTGTATTTCTGCTTGTAATATTTCTGTTTAATGCCTGTGCAGAAATAGAAATAAAAACTACTCAGCCTCCGCAATCACCCAAGGTGCGGGTCTATATCGTGGCATTTATAGAGCGCCCACCTAAAGGCATGATGAAGGGGTCGCCCGAGGGATTTGTTAAAAAAACCTACAGAGGAACTAGAAGATTTTTAAGTGATACTGGTATCTATGAGATAGTGCCTCAAAAGGAAGTTGAAACAGTGTTGAATGGGAAAACGATACCGCTCTGGCATTGGACAAAAGACAACTATAACTTTACTAAAAAGATTGGCAGGGCTCTATATGCTGACTTTGCAATGATGGCAGTTCGTACCCCAAAATCTATTTACTATGAATTTATCAATCTGGAAACAGGGAAGGTATATGAAGCCCGTCATAATGCGTTGCTTGGGATGAACTTAGGACCATTCGAGGGGATAACGATGTCAGAAGAGTTATATTATCAGATTTTCAGCCATGCTAAAGAAGATTTGATGTCTATCGCAATTCGTAAAGGAAAACTCATTAGTCAAATAGGAACAGAAAAGAAAATTGTATCTGAAAAAGCACCGGTCGCTTCACCTCCCGTAAGCTCCCCTACTCCTTTAAAACCAATTCCCGAGAAGAAAGTACTGCCTTCAAAGGAAAAGGAGCCGACAATAAAAGAGGGCCCGAAAAAACCCGAATATAAGATATATCCCGAGCCTTCTGAAAAAACTCCTCCTTCTATTGAAAAGAAAAAAACGCAGCCTTATCAGAAGGAAATCTATGAGATGCCTGAACCGCAGAAAACAAAACCTGAAAAGACGCCGGATTCACTTGCGGAGAGTCAAAAATTCAAATTTGAATTAGCGAATCCTTTAATAGAAAAACCTACTGAGCAAGATAAAACGAGAATCATTGTTTATGACTTTAATTCTGTAAACTGGCTCACTGTTCCGGCACTTATTTTATCAGAAGCTCTTCGTGAGGAGCTATATAAGCTTGGTCGTTTTAGGCTTGTCAACCGTGAAGATATTCAAAGGGTATTGAGCGAACTTAAGTTGCAGCAATCAGGTTTAGTAAATGAAACACAAGTTATGCAGATTGGCCAATGGCTTGCTGCGGAAAACGCTATCACAGGAAGGCTCTCGCCACTGGGGAATACTATTGTGCTGCAAACTAAACGAATCAATATGAAAACTATAGGCAGTGAGGGACACTTCCCGTATTTTTAATGAATGAAGGTGCTCTGATTGTCGCTTTAAAATAAAGTACGAATTTGCGGCATAATTCACGTCGTCTTGTCCTGCGTTTCTTCCCGCTCCTGAAAAAATATCTCCGGTGACTGTATGCTCTGTATGAACATAGGCAAAAGGAACAAAGAGATTACCCTTGCATTTTTTACAAATCCCCCCACCCCCCCTTTACTAAAGGGGGGCAAGGGGGGATTACTTTTCTTATGATTTCTGTAATTCTCCGCCAGATAATCTTTGAGCTTCGGGAAGCATTTCAGCGTAAGCCCCATGGTTTCAAAAAAATCACCCACAGGCATGCCTGTCTTTTCAAAGGGACTGAGAATCTTCCTGAGAGTTTCCACCATAGCATCAAGAGGCGTTGTTGCTGTAAGTATCTTTGCTCCTGCGACCATAAAAAATATCCGCAGCGTCCTTACTGCGGCAAGACGAATGCCTTCCTCTGTGATTATTATTGAACCAATGCTGTATAAAATCTTCCCATGACTGAAAAAGATATTACTCATAAAAGTAAAGGCAAGAAAAAGGCTTATGGGGAGCCATCCTCTTTTAAGAGACGCAATGGGGATTCTCAGCAGCAATAACGACAACGCAGTCAGTATAAGAATATATACAGATAAGTTCTGGATTAAGAAGATAGAGACAATAAAAATAACATACAGAATAATTTTCAACCCGGGAGACAAGGTTATTTCCGCCCTGCTATTTTCTGCATCTGAGGCGCTCCGGATGCATAAGTATCAATACCGTCAGCAATAGCCCGCGCAATATGCTCTCTGTAAGATTCTTTTGAAAGCCGGCTCTCCTCCACAGGATTGCTTATAAATGAAATCTCCGCCAGAACAGAAGGCATTCTTGCGCCGAAAAGCACATAAAAAAGCGCATTCTTAACGCCGATGCCTTTTATGTCATTATAATTTTCGCCCAGCGTTGATACAATAGAACTCTGGACATAGTTTGCAAGTTTTATTGATTCGTCCCTCTTAAGGTCCCTCCTCAAATCACTCAGCATTATATCAACGTCGCTCTTGTACTTTTTCATCTGTTCTTTCATCTTCTTCAGGGATATTGCATTCTCCCTCGCCGCAACCCTTATGGCTTCCTCATCGTTTGTCCAGTTAAGAAGATATGTCTCAATGCCCTTTGCCGTCTTTTTAGCGCTTGCATTGGCGTGTATTGATACAAACATATCTGCATTCTTGCTGTTCGCAAAGGCAGTCCTCTCTACCAGAGGAATAAACACGTCCTTATCTCTCGTCAGCAATATTCTGAATCTCTTGTTTTTTGAAAGGATAGTCCTCAACTGCAAGGCAACGTCTAAAACAACGTCTTTTTCATAAAGCCCGTTGGGGCCTACTGCCCCGGGGTCATGCCCCCCGTGTCCCGGGTCAAGCACAATGATTTTTACAGCAGGAGCCGCATCCTGAGTTTTAGAGATTTTCTCTTGGCCATAGACGTCAATAACGAGCTGCGCAGGGTCGTCAAGGATAAATGCCTTAAAATCCTTTATCTCCTCTAAATCCAGAACCACCCTGACAGTATCCTGATTGAACTGCCCAGCCCTGACTGTCTTTAATATCCCATCTCCCACAGGAAGCGCAGTATTTATCTCTTTTGAGATTCTGCTGTTTTTCAAATCAAAATAAAGTCTGTCTGGATTTGAGATGCGATTTTTTAAAAATTCAACAGGAGCGGAAAGGTCAACAACAACTCTTGTGTATCCCTTAGACGTCCAGTGTCTCAGACCGAGAACCTCAATTTTATCTTGAGAGCCGGCAATGGAAGGCAGCAGTACTATAAGGGAAACCAAAAGGATGCGCAATACATAATGCAGCTGCCTAATCATACTGCCTGAACAGCGGTAATCTCAGGAATCTCCCGCTTGATATTTGTCTCCACCCAGTTCTTCATCGTAAGCGTGGACATCTGACAGGTTCCGCATGCGCCCTTCAGCCTTACATACATGACATTATCTTTTATATCCACAAACTCTATATCTCCGCCCTCAGACCTCAGGCCTGCCCTTACTTTTTCAAGAACAACTTCAATCTGTTCCTTTGCTACCATAAATCCCCTCCGTTATTATCTATAATTATAAGGGATAGGAGCCCTTTTATTCAAGCGATTTAGCAAGCAAACATTCATAACGCTCCCAAATCCCGATTTAGACTTGCTAACGGCGCGTCTTTGCTGTCATTGCGAGAACCCGAAGGGTTCGTGGCAATCTTTCTGCAAAGGCTTGAGATTGCTTCGCTTCGCTCGCAATGACAATTTCTATATCGGGATTCGGGACGCTAATATTCCATATCCCGTCAATCGCACTTTATGTTAAAATTTACTCATGAAGAGATGGAAGAGCATCTTGTTAGTCATAGCTCTGGGAGCAGCTACATGGATTGCAGACTCACTCATTGACGCCCTTCTTTTTCGTGAACGCACTATTACATCGCAGATATTTATTCCTGCCCCTCATGAAATATGGATGCGTTTCTTAATATGGGGCGGCATTTTATTACTTCTTCATATCAGATTCACGGTTGCGGCGCGCAGGGCTGCAGAACAGGCCATAACGGAGAGCGAGGAGCGCTACCGCATCCTGTTTGACAATGCCCATGACATGATTCAAAGCGTTGCCCCGGACGGCAGGTTTATATTTGTAAATCCCGCATGGTTGAAGATACTGGGCTACACGCCGGAAGACCTGAAGGCTGTTGCCATTTTTGATATTTTACATCCTGACAATAAACAGCACTGTATGGAAATCTTCAAGAGAGTGATGTCAGGAGAAAACGTAGATAACATAGAAACAACATTCATAGCAAAAGACGGGCGGTTTATAGATGTTGAGGGCAGTGTCAGCGCAAAAATGTCCGGTGAAACAGCAGTAGCTGCAGAGGGCATATTCCGTGACATTACCAGACGCAAGAAAGCAGAAGAGCAGCTCAAAAACCTTCTTAGAGATGTGACCAGGGCTAAAACCGAATGGGAAATGACCTTTGATAATTCCATGGAGATTATATTACTTCTTGACAAAGACCTCAACATCACAAGATACAATAAAAGATTTACAGACTTTGTGGGACTGCCGCCCCAGGAATTATTGGGGCGCAAGTGTTACGACTTCTTCACCTGCAATCCTGCGGAAACAGGCCATTGTCTGGGTAAAATACATGATGGAGAGCTAAGAGAGTGGACAGAGGTAAAAACAAACTCAGGTCACTGGTTTTATATCAGCCACTGCCCGATTATTGATGAAAAAGGTGAATTTCTTCACTCAATAGTGATAGCAGCAGACGTCACATCGCTAAAAAATACACAGCAAAGACTTCAGGCTTCGGAAGAAGAACTTGACTCTCTATTCATAAACTTCGTTAAGGTAATGGTCAATGCCCTTGACGCAAAAAGTCCGTGGACAAAAGGCCATTCAGAAAGGGTTGCAAACTACGCTGAACAGATAGCAGAAGAAATGGGACTTGCTGAGGATGATATAAAAGACATCCGGCTCTCCGGTTTACTGCACGATATCGGCAAGATAGGAACTTATGACTATCTTCTGGACAAGCCTTCAAAACTCACAGAAGAAGAATTTGACGCTGTAAAGAAGCATCCCGTTCAGGGGGCGGCAATTCTCAAAGAGATAAAGCAGTTAAAAAATATAATTCCTTTAATAAAGTATCACCATGAAAGGGTTGACGGCAAGGGATACCCTGAAGGGCTTAGAGGCGAGAGAATCCCGCTTTGCGCGCGAATTCTCCATGTAGCGGATTCCTTTGACTCAATGACTGCGGACAGGCCGTATCGCCCTTCGCCGGGCAAAGAATACGCCATATCAGAACTAAAACGGTGCAATGGCACGCGCTTTGACCCGCGGGTAGTTGAGGCATTCCTAAAGGTGATTTCAAGGTTATAGGAACAACTTCCAGCCCGGGAATAAAAAACCATCGTATCATGTTTCCTTGAAATCCGACAGCATTTAATTTTACTATAAGCTATGGTTAACGTATTACTTAAGAAACTATTCGGGACAAAAAACGAGAGGGAGATAAAACGCCTCCTGCCGCTTGTTGCACGGATAAACTCGCTTGAGCCGAAAATAAGCGGCCTCAGCGACAGCCAGCTAAAGGATAAAACTCCTGAATTCAAAAAACGGCTTGAGCTCGGTGAAACGCTTGATGATATACTGCCGGAGGCATTTGCAGTTGTCCGTGAGGTTTCAAAGAGGACACTGAAGATGAGGCACTTTGACGTCCAGCTCCTCGGCGGCATAGCGCTTCATGAAGGGAAGATTGCGGAGATGAAAACAGGCGAGGGAAAGACGCTCGTTGCCACTCTTCCTGTTTATCTGAATGCCCTTGAAGGCAAAGGCGTCAATATAATCACAGTAAACGACTACCTTGCGACAAGGGACGCCCGATGGATGAGTCCTATTTATAATTTCCTCGGCATGAGTGTGGGCGTTATTGTCCACGGCCTCACAGACGAACAGAGACAGTCCGCTTATAACTCTGATATAACCTTCGGCACGAACAATGAGTTCGGCTTTGATTATCTCAGGGACAACATGAAATACAATATTTCCCAGTATGTCCAGCGGGAGCTTAACTATGCAATAGTTGACGAGGTGGACAGCATCCTTATTGACGAGGCAAGGACCCCTCTCATAATCTCCGGGCCGTCTGAGGAATCAACGGATAAATATTACAATATAAACAAAATCATCCCGAAACTCCAGAGAGACGCCGACTATACAATTGATGAAAAGGCAAAAACCGTTATCCTTACAGAGGAAGGAAATATAAAAGTTGAAAAGCTGCTCGGCACAGGCAATCTGTATGACCCTTCAAATATAGAACTGGTACATCATGTGCTTCAGGGACTCAAGGCTCATACCCTCTTCAAAAGAGATATTGATTATATCGTCAAAGACGGAGAGGTAATTATAGTTGACGAATTTACAGGCAGGCTCATGCCGGGCAGACGCTGGAGCGATGGACTGCATCAGGCAATAGAAGCAAAGGAGGGGGTAAAGATAGAGAGCGAAAACCAGACGCTCGCCACAATTACCTTCCAGAATTACTTCAGAATGTATAAGAAGCTCGCAGGCATGACAGGAACTGCCGATACGGAAGCGGAAGAATTCGGGAAGATATACAACCTTGACGTTCTTGTAATCCCTACAAATCAACCTATGATAAGGGGAGATTTCCCTGATGTGATTTACAAGACCGAAAAAGGTAAATTTACCGCTGCGCTAAAAGAGATAGAGGAACTCCACAAGAGAGAACAGCCGGTCCTTGTCGGAACGATATCAATAGAAAAATCAGAAGTCCTCAGCCATATGCTTAAGAAGAAAGGCATAGCTCATTCCGTCCTGAATGCAAAATATCATGAAAAAGAGGCGGAGATAATAGAGCAGGCAGGCAGAAGCGGCGCTGTCACGATAGCAACAAATATGGCGGGAAGAGGCACCGACATAGTCCTGGGAGGCAATCCCGATGGACTTGCAAAGGAATTTTTAAGGGATAAAAAAGATTACACAGAGGAAGATTACAAACAGGCATTGTTAAAGGCGGACGAGATTTGCAAAAAAGACAGGGAAAAGGTAGTCAGTGTGGGGGGGCTGCACATACTCGGCACAGAAAGACACGAAGCCAGAAGGATTGATAACCAGTTGAGAGGGCGTTCCGGCAGGCAGGGAGACCCCGGCTTTTCAAGATTCTACCTGTCGCTTGAAGACGACCTTATGAGGATATTCGGCTCTGACAGAATTTCAGGCTTAATGAACAGACTCGGCATGGAAGAAGACATGCCGATAGAAAATAAGCTGGTGTCAAGGGCGATAGAGAACGCTCAGAAGAAAGTTGAAGCGCATAACTTTGACATAAGGAAACAACTCCTCGAATATGATGACGTCATGAACAAGCAGAGGATAGAAATCTATTCATTCAGGCGTGAAATTCTGCAGGAAGAAGGGTTAAAGGACAGAATATATTATATGGCGGAAGAGACCGCTGCTGAGATGCTAAACATATACTGCCCCGAAGAAAAACATCCCGAAGAATGGGATATGAAAGGGCTCCATGACGCTGCATACGGAACATTCTCCATAACATATTCTACCGCTTCAAAATCCCCGGAGGAGATAAGGGCGTCTCTCATATCTGCCATAAAAGAAAGTTACGAAAAGAAAGAGGCGGAGATTGGAAGCGAGATGATGAGATATATAGAAAAAACTATCATGCTTGAGGTGGTTGATGCTCAATGGAAGGACCACCTCCTCGCGATGGACCACCTCAAAGAAGGCATAGGACTCAGAGGCTACGGGCAAAGAGATCCTCTTACCGAATATAAGAAAGAGGCATTTGAGGTCTTTGTTGCAATGACAGACAGAGTTTCGACTGAGGTGCTTAACAGGATTTTCAAGATTCAGGTCAGAAAAGAGGAAGGCCTAAGAGAGATTCACAAAAAACAGCAATTGATTTACAATAAAAATGAGACTGCTGAAATGCAGCAGCCGGTCAGGAAAGGCAAAAAAACCGGAAGGAATGACCCGTGCCCATGCGGCAGCGGGAAAAAATATAAGAAATGCTGCGGCGCAAATGCCTAATGTATTTTTGATAGGTCCGGGTCTTCACAAAAGGGATATTGAGGATATCCTGTCTCAGAACAGGTTTGAGGTCTCAAGATTTGCCTCTATTGAAAATGCCCTCTCACATCTTAACCGGAAGGCAGACGTCCTGATAATTGAAAAAGAGCAGTACAGAAACAAGGCCTTTAAAAAGTTTCTAAAGGCGTCCGCCGGAACGCCAAAACTTATAGTATCTTTTGATTATTCTTTCCGCGGTTTTGCCGCCTGGCTGAAGGACTCCCTCGCCTGCCCTTGTTACAGCCCTTCAGAAAAGGAACTGCTGTATTTTATCAACCGAATCCTGAAAGAAAAAAACACAAGGGAGGAAAACAAGACACTCCGGCAGGAACTTGATACTGCCAGGAAGGAGATTAATTTTTTTGAAGATGTAGGAAAAACCCTTACATCATCTCTTAAGCTTAATGAAATACTGGCTGCTGTGATGAGAAAGACAAAGGAAATGACAGCAGCCGAGGCCTGGTCAGTGCTGCTCGTTGACGAAACAACAGGAGACATTATCTTTGAAAAAGCAAACACCAAAAAGGTGGAAAAGTACAGGCTGAAACCGGGTGAGGGCATCGCAGGCTGGGTTGCTCAGGAGGGAATCCCTGTAATTGTTCCTGATGTCTCGCTTGACAAGAGATTCTCTCCGAAGATGGACAAGCGGACCCACTTCAAGACCAGGTCATTAATGTGCGTCCCGATAAAAAGTCAGGGGCGTGTTATCGGAGTGCTTGAGGTTGTGAACAAAACAACAGGAGAACCCTTCACAAAGGAAGACCTGGACCTCCTTATGAGACTTATTGACCAGACAGCGCTTACGATAGAGCGCACAACCCTCTATCAGAAAATGGCGGAACTTGTAGTAACAGACGACCTTACAAAATTATTTAATACAAGGTATCTGAACAGGACTATTGAAACAGAGATACAGCGCTCAAATAGATACCATTCATCCATATCATTGATATTCATAGATATTGACCATTTTAAAAACGTAAACGACCAATACGGGCACCTTATCGGCAGCAAGATTCTTGTTGAGATAGGGCAGTTAATTATAAAAAGCCTGCGCGGCATTGATATCGTTGCAAGATATGGAGGAGATGAATTTGTAGTCGTACTTCCACAGACGCCTCCTGACGCAGCAGTGCAGATAGCCGAAAGGATAAGAAAATCTGTTGAACACAATACGTTTCTTAAAAAGGAAGGCTATTCACTCAAATTAACCGCAAGTTTCGGAGTTGCATCCTATCCTGAAAGCGCAAAAACCAAGGAAGACCTCATTCGCCTCGCAGATGAAGCAATGTACAGAGTAAAATATACCACCAGAAACGGGGTTTATGCTATAACATGAAAATAATCAAAGTTAGAATTTAGAAATATGGCTCTCTTTAATTACGCTGCAAAAGAGCTTACGCTCAAAATCGTTTATTACGGCCCGGGGCTGAGCGGAAAGACAACCAATCTCCAGCATCTTCATTCAGCTCTTGCACAGGGGAAAACCGGCAAATTAATTTCATTGGCTACAGAAACCGACAGGACTCTGTTTTTTGATTTCCTCCCTGTTGAACTGGGGAAGATAAAGGATTTCACTGTCAGGTTTCAACTGTATACCGTACCCGGCCAGATTAAATACAATCTGACAAGAAAGGCGGTGCTCAAAGGCGCTGACGCCGTTGTGTTTGTTGCCGACTCACAGAAGGAGATGAGAGAAGCAAATATAGAAAGCTTCGCTAATATGAACAAAAATCTCCTTTCAAACAACATAAATCCTGATAACATTGTCCTTGTCCTGCAATACAACAAAAGGGACCTGCCGAATATATTTTCCATTGATGAGTTAAATAAAGACCTGAACAGCAGCGGGTATATATATCTTGAGGCAGAGGCCGTCAACGGCAAGGGCGTGCAGGAAACTTTTCAGACCGCTTCAAAGCTGCTTATCAACGACCTCTCTCAGAAACATCAACTTGAGATTCAACCGTTAGCGCCTCCTGAAGAGACGTCCCATGCTGTTTTAGAGGAAACGGCATTTTCTTCATTTCCTCATGAACCGTTAGAGCCTGCTGCTGTGGAAGAATCTGCACAAGCTGCTCTGTCTTCTCAGGAACAGGCATTCACAGAAGAATACAGTGAAGAATCTGAAAAACCAAAAACCGGCGAGCCGCTGACATATTCATCAGAACAGCTTGACAGGATAACAGAAAGCCTCAGAGAAAATACCCTGATGCTTGCCGGCATAAAGTCAGCAATTAATGAACTTCTTGATGAACTGAAAAAATCAAGAGAAGAGCAGAAAGAGGTTCTGGCTATACTCAGAGGGGTAAAAATAAATGAGACAATAGAAAGAATGAAAGAAAAAGAGAAAGTAAAAAAAGGCTGGTTCACAAAATAAATTTAGGCCCTCTCCAACGTCCTTATCAGCGCCTCGGCCTTTTTAAGGCTCTCATAGTATTCATTTTCGGGGTCAGAGTCTGCGACAATGCCTGCGCCTGCCTGAACATACGCAAATCCATCCTTTATGACAAATGTCCTGATAACAATATTCAGGTCCATACTGCCTGAGAACCCTATGTAACCAAAGGAGCCGGTGTAGGGGCCCCTTGAAACAGACTCAAGCTCGTCAATTATCTCCATGCACCGGACTTTAGGAACGCCTGTTATTGTCCCGCCCGGAAATGCCGCTTTTATCGCGTTAAAACACGTTTTCTCTGAAGCGAGCTTGCCCTTTACATTGGAGACGATATGTATTACATGGGAATAGTCCTCTGTTATCATAAGCTCATTCACATGAACGCTTCCGTAATCGGAAACCCTCCCGATATCATTCCTTTCAAGGTCAATGAGCATAATGTGTTCCGCCCTCTCCTTCTCATTCAGAAGAAGCTCCGTCCGCATGAGCTCATCTTCTTTTATATCCCCGCCTCTCGGTCTCGTGCCGGCTATCGGCCTGGTCTCAATTACACCGCCGCTTATCTTTAACAACCTTTCAGGGGAAGAACTAACTATCTGATAATCGCCGAAATCAATATAACCCGCAAACGGAGACGGATTGATTGAACGGAGTATTTTATAAAGACTCCATGGATTTGTCTTGCCGATTTCAGCCGAAACCCTGAGCGAAAGATTTATCTGAAAAATATCTCCGGCAGCGATATATTCTTTTGCTCTTTTTACCATGCCCATGTATTGTTCCTTGGATAAACCGTGCTTTAGTGAGGAGATACTACCCCTCCTATCCTCCCCTTGCACCTCCCCTTTGTCCCCTCCTTGCCAAGGAGGGGATGGGGGAGGTAGGTTTTCTTTTGAACTTTGACACTCTGACACTCTGACGCTTATTTTTTGAATTTCATCTTCCGCTTCATCATATTTTTCAGCCCAGTCAACATCCACATCTCCATAACCCAATTCCGTATCCCGGGCCCCGGGGCAGACAATTATCCATGCCTTTTTCTTTTTGTGGTCAAATGCAATCAGCTTATCAATCATAAAAAAATGAGCATCAGGAATTTTAAGGTCGTCTTTTGTTGTTTTTGGAAGCTTCTCAAGATACCGGACAAAGTCATAACTCAGCAAGCCAACCGCACCTCCCTGAAAAGGAGGAAGCGCTTTCAGGGGAGCCTGCCTGTACGCATCAACAAGCGATTTAAGTCTGGCAAGCGGATTAGCGGAAGATACAGCCCTTTTGTCTTTAGTGTTTATCTCTACAGTGCCATCCTTTACCTTGAATGTTAAGTATGGAGCAAAACCTATGAAAGAATAGCGGGCAATATTTTCAGGCCCTTTTACACTCTCAAGAAGAAAGCTGTTTGGAGATATGAAAGATTCATAAACCTGATGCGCAGGAGAATAAGGTATTTCCCAGTAAACCGGAGAGATGCTTCCGGCATTTGCAGATAACAGGAAATCTTTTTTAGCAGGCTTTATCATCCTGCTATTTTAACTTATTTTGAATGACTCATAAGCAAGACTTAAAACTTGGCTATGCCGTGAGCATCTCTAAAGAAACCAATTCTATCGCCCTGAGCGGGTCGCTGTAATTTAGGATTGACCTTCCCATGACTATATAGTCAGCGCCTTCTCTCAACGCCTGCTTCGGAGTCATGGTCCTGTGCTGGTCATCGGGAGGATGCCATGACGGCCTTATGCCCGGCGTAACAATAATAAATCCCTTGCCGCAGTGATTTTTTATCTTTGACGCCTCATGCCCTGATGCGACAACACCATCCAGTCCAGCCTTGAGCGCAAGCGCAGAAAGATGCCTCACATGTGTATTCAAGCTGTGCTGGATTCCGAGTTCGTCTTTTAAAGCCTGCTGCGCCATGCTTGTCAGAACAGTAACGCCGAGAATCTTGGGCTTTTGCAGATTCTCTTTAAGACAGAGTTCAACCACAGAGTCCCTGCACATCTTCATCATATCAAACCCGCCTGAGGCATGGACATTGAACATGTATACACCAAGCCTCGCGGCGGCAACAGCAGCCTTTGAAACAGTATTGGGAATGTCGTGAAATTTGAGGTCCAGGAAAACCCTTTTATTCCTCTTGTGAAGCTCTTTTATAATCCTTGGCCCGGCTGACGTAAAAAGCTCCAGCCCGACCTTGTATATCTCTATCTGCTCTCCGAATTTATCAACAAGTTCAAGAGCATATTCGGAATCAGGGACATCAAGAGCGATAATTAATTTTTCTCTCCAGTGCATAACTTAACTTTCCTCATTTTGCTGTTTTGTTGTTCTGTGTATGCGCACACCATCGGCAGTTATAATCACAAGATTCTTACTGATGTCTTTTTCCCCAATGCTCACATAATGCCTCTTAAATAACTCCAAAGTTTCCTCGACTGTGCGCTTGTAAATTTTAACCACAATAATACCGGCGCATTTATCGGGCGGGAATCGGAATATCCTTGAAAAATCCTTATCCATAGTAATAATCACCAACTTTTCTCTACATGCCCGTTTATAAACCTCATCGTCAGAAATACCAGAAAATCCTTCCCTGACGCTGAGCACATCGTGACCAGTTTTCCTCAGGTAATTAATAATAGGTTCAAAGAGATTTTCGTTGGCAAATAGTTTCACGCAGGAACCCCGGCCTCTTCATCTGCAAGAATAGAAGCGTAATTCAGACACGCCCTTATGTCTTCATCAGTAACATTCGGATATGCTTTTTTAATTCCCTTGAAACTTTCACCAGCCGCAAGAAGATCAAGTATTATATGAACAGGAATTCTTGTACCTCTTATGCAGGGTTTGCCGCTGCATATCTTTGGGTCACAAACTATTCTGTTAGTAAGCTCTTTCATATTCAACCCTCCTTTGAGCGCTTTTAATAAAAATGTATTATTGATATATCATAACAAACTTTGTTTGCTTCCTACCCTTTTACTTCTTCCCCTCCACAATCTCAATCTCCTCGTCTGTTAAACCATAGAGGGCATAGACCATTTCGTCGATCTGTTTTTCGAGGGCGGAAATGTCCGCATTGGGGTCTTTCTTTTTGGCGGTGAGGATTTGGTCAACGAGGGTGATAACAACGGCTCGATGTTCGGAAGATGGAAGCGGAATCGGGAACTCTTTTACAAAATTATTTATCCACCGGCTTGTTCCCATTCCACTGGTTTCAGCTATTAAGCCGAGGTAAAATCTGATTACAGTTGAGTTTAATAGTCCGAGAAGATATTTGGCATCTATACCTTTTGGAGGGAGAAGGAAATAGGCGCTATTTAGCAAATATACTTCTTCTCTGCAAAGTGCAAATCTTCCGACATCAGCAAGCTCTATCCAAATGATTTTCTCTTCCTTGAAGTCATCAAAAAAAGAACACGCCCTTAGATTTGTCCAGTGTTGTCCTCGTGCCCCTCGTTTTTTAAAGCTCTCTCCATATGATTCTAAATGTTTGTATATATGTGGATAGTCTTTTTTGACGTTTATTCCATTCTTAGCAAGTAAGATATGGAGGGCGGGGAGCGTATAATTAAAGCGAGCGATATCTCGACCTCTTAAGATTGGTTTGATTATTTCTTCATTACTTGCCTGTAATCTACATAGTTCCCTCTTTTTAGCTTCACCAATAATAAAAGCTTCATTATGACCAGTCGCCAATCCTAATCTGATTTTTGTCCCGAGTTGTTCCAGTGTCTTATTGTTGCTTTCAATTTTCTTCTGAATTAAGAATAGTTCTGGCGTCGATAAGCTCCACGGCTTGTCGGAAAAAACATCCTGTGAATAATTAAATCCTTCCTTTTGTACAAACTGCTCAAAGCTTATATGACCATTATATGGCGAATTAACGACATGACAATTTGGTCTTTTAAGGTGTGCACGACTTGCAGAAATAAGTATGGCAACATTGACTATCGCGCTGTCAAATACTTGCGAGTCTTCAATGTTAATAATATTAAGGAGATAGTTTTTCTCCTTTAACAGTTTTCGAAGAAATTTACCATAAGCTGCTCTTAAATATGAGTTGGATGTTATATAACAGAGTAAACCCTGCTCATTCTGCAAATTTATTGCTCTCTCAATGAAATAACAATAAATATCGGCGAATGGCTCATATGACAAATACCGAGACTTTATTTCAGCCTTTTCTTTAATCTTATCATGGCTCACATACGGCGGGTTTGCTATTACAACATCAAAACACCCACAACCCCCTGTATCCCCCTTTTCTAAGGGGGAATTTGAGGTAATGCCGAACATCCACTCAGGGTCAAACCATGACGAGGCTTCATCTGCAAATGGATTCCATTCAGATAGCTTATAGGTCTGGCTTCCGGTTGCCTGCCAGTTCAGGGCATGCATAAACATCCTGTTTTGCGTCTCTTTGAATTCTTTCTCTATCTTTCTTTTCTCATCCCCGTAGGCTGTAAAATAAGCATCACGAAGCTCTCTCAGCTTTTCAATGTCCTTAGGCGACTCCGCAAGCCCGCCCTCTGCCTTTGGGAGCCCGAGAAGACTATTGGCGGCTACAAACTTAAACTCAAGATTCGGTAAAGGCACAATGCCCCTATTTGGCTTTTTGTCGTCAATTTTTTCATCAACTACTAATGACAAAAAGAATCTGAGTTTTGAAATCTCTACTGCAATGGACTGGATGTCAACGCCATAGATGGAGTTCTGAATAATGCCAAGCTTATGCACATAATCCCAGTTCTCTGATTTAAGCTTCGCTTCCAGCTCTTTTCTGAGCAGTTTATTGTCAATTCTTGCAAGCTTTCTCGTCAGCCACTTCTTGGACTCCGGATCTATCTTCTGAAGTATAAGAAGCATTTTGTGAAGTATCCCCATTGGGAAAGCTCCGCTGCCACAGGCAGGGTCAATTATTTTTACCCTGTCGAGGGCGTCTATGATGAGGTCTTTTTCTTCTTCGGATAAATCAATATCACTTTCGGCATAGGAGAGAAGACGAGAGATTTTGGTTTCCATTCCGTTGTCGTCATTCCTGCGGAGGCAGGAATCCAGTCCTTTTTCTTTCTGGATTCCCGTTTTCACGGGAATGACATCCTTACCTGCACTTACTTGCGTCAACAAATATTGCTTCAGGCTTTCGTCAACCATATACTCAACAATCGGTCTTGGCGTGTAATAACTGCCTGTAGATTTTCTTGCGGTCTCGCCGGTCTGGGGGTTTATCTCTGCAAGGAGATTTTCAAATATCCTGCCGAGCATTTCAGGGTCAACAGAGATATCCACATCTATTGTTGTGCTTTCGTCTATGGTGAAGTTGAACAATTCAAAGATTTCAAAAAGCTCTTTCAGCCATTCGTCGGAGACTATTAAAGTATTCAAATGCTTTGAATGGTTAAGGGCATCAATCTCATAATAATCATGGCGATGCGGTTCAAAAAGTCCGCCGTTTAAGAAAGGAACCTTGGGCCAGGGATCATGGCTTGCCTCCTTAATGCGTTTGTTATGTGGAGTATTTAATACCTGAAAGAACAAACGCTCCAGCATGTTGTGATAATAGCCGGTAACTTGTTGTACAGCTCGTGACGAAATGATTATATTATCCAATAGAGGAACACCCTTTTCAGACTTTTTCTTCTTCAGAAACCAGCAGAAAAGAAGCCTGCCTATGAGCCTCACAGCAAATTCCTTCTCGATGGTATCATCATCTGTAGAAGGAAGCCTGAGACATCCTTTTTCGACCATCTTCTTCGAGCCGATTTTCCTTTCACCGCCTACAAGCTCCGTAAACTTCTTTGCTATCTCTGTGTAAAACTCCTTTGTGACCTTCTCGATGCTGAACAACTTTTCAATCTCATCAATTGCAGGAATCTTCTTATCATCAAGGAGTGGCAAGAGCTGTTTTTGTGCCGTATGGCTCGGCTCCGTCTTGCCGACAAGGAATGAATATCTTTTTGGGGGTGTGCCTATCTCGGTTTTAACGCCTTTTTCATCAAGCCTGTAGTCCACCTTCACAAAGGAAAGCCGCCAGTCGGGATTATCCTTTGAATAGAACGCGACAAGGGCAGAGTCTTTGAGATTTGATTTCAGATACTTCCCGATGAGATTTCTCTGAAGGCTTCTTGCGCGTTCAACCTTGGTTCCGCCTTTTAGTTCAGCAATCAGGACATCAAGTTTTTTGTTTTGGGAATCCTCATAAGTACCGAGATAGGTAAAATCATTGAGAGCCCGTTTTTCAGCTTCTGTGAACTGATGCTTTAAGGTATGTCCTTTGGAAAAATCAAAGCGGTTGAAAAGATTGAGGATTACTTCTTTATAATGAGATTCGTTAAATTCGCTTTCAAATGTCCGTTTTAATAAATCTTTCATCTATTCAATCGCCTATTAGGTATTCTGAGAGAATCACCTCTCTTGGCCCTGAGGTCTCGGCTGCGGATTCAGAAATATGCTCTTTGAAAAACTCCTGCGGAATCCCACTTCTAAAAATGGACAATATTTTCAATGGGTCTTTAATGCCAGTAGAAGCATTTACAAGTTTCTTTGCTGTTTGCTTCGGGAGCGCCCCTTCTTCTACAATTTTTAATAGTTTATTAAGATATTCCTCATCGTCTTCTGTGAAGCCTTTATAGTCTTTAATTGCATTGATGATCTGGAGAAGTTTCGATTCATAACTTCTGCTGCCCGGGTGTGTTAAGCGCCTTACCTCATCTGCTGTTGCCAGCTCGAACTCTTTTTTATTCGCATCCAGAAATTCATAAAAGTCTTTTGGCAGCTTCTCTTTTGGCGTGTCTTTTTCTGCCTTTAATATCTCTGCTGCCCTGAAAAAATCTACTTCCCCGACATCATTCTTTGTTGAAAGAAACATCTTGCGAAGCTTTCCTTTGCGGAAGAATGTTATAACCCCTGACAGGTCTCCGGGATATTTTCTTGCTGTTCTTGCTTTCTTCGGCAAACGTTTTACCTTTTCAAAAAGATCAGGATTGCTATCCCTAATCTCACGGATAATCTTTAAATACTTAAGTTCGCTCTCTTCCTCTTCATCCTCACCCGTTAGCAATTTCTTTGAACTTAAGCGGTTAAATATCTCGTGCGATTTAATGGGTTCGCCATCAGTAAGCAGCTTTGCATCAGCACCGAGCATTTCAATGAATGCATTAATCTTGGTTTCTGCCGCAGCTTTTAATCCAATTTCAGATTCGGCCTGAACTGTAGGGAAGAAATTATATGCATAGATTTTCTCAAATTTTGTATCTACACGGTTGATTCTGCCTACACGCTGTATAACCCTTGTGGGATTCCATGGGATATCGTAATTGATAACAGTATTTGAGCGGTGAAGGCTGACGCCTTCTGAAAGAACTTCTGTTGTAATTAGAATCCTGTAATCATCCTTGGGATTGCGTGCCCTCGCATCAAAATTCTCAATTACCTTTTCTTTTTCAGCGGCGCTGGAACGCCCTGAGAACCCAAGCACAATATTTCCGAATTTCTTGCTTATATTTTCTACAACGTAGTCTGCTGTCTCTTTAGATTCAGTAAAGACAATCAGCTTGTTTTCTTTGAGAATGTTGTCACTCCCGAGCAGATTAAGGAATTTATTGATTTTAGGGTCGTAGTCTATCTCTGTCCACATATCATTGACTTGCTTTAGAATCTTCAAATCATTCTCTAACTCATCTCTAAAGTTTTTCTCAAAGTCCCCTGACTTATATTCTTCTGCCTTATCTTCATCTATTAGCCGCTGGATTGCATCTTCATCATTATCTTCCAGAAACTCAAAAATCTTATTTATGTGTTTTTTGCTTACAAAAACCCTTCCCTTGTCATACTCCCTTATGAATGCTTTATATGACCCTATAAACCTGCCGAGGGTTTTTTTGAATGCATGGAAGCTGCTTTCAAGGCGTTTGACAAGGAGTATCTTCATAAACTTTCCCATATTAATCTGAGATAACTCTTCTGGCTGACTAATTCCGGCCTTCAAATACAAAAGAGGTGTGTATCTGGAATATCTGAAATCAGGCGCGGTAATCAGCCTAATGGTTTCAGTGAAGATTTTATCCAGCTTAGCGTCAAACTCATAAAGGACGGGAACAGGGTCTGCAACTTCAGGAAACCTTAAACCCTGCTTTTTAAGGTCATCCTCAAAATATTTTACAATCTCGTTTCTGGTTCTTCTTACCATTAGATATTTAAGAATATTTTCCCTTATCTCTTTTGCATTCTCCTTGGTTATCCTGATAAATTCATCATAGTCTTCAACCCTGTCAAGATTTTTGAGCCTTTCATAAAGACGGTTAAAGAACTTTTCAAGGTCACGGACTTTTGGATTAGGCAAGGTACAATTGCGCGCCTTCTGGAATAATTTCAATTGGCTTAAGATGTCCTTAGGCGTATTATTAAGAGGTGTGGCTGAAACAAGAATTACCCTTTTCCCTCTGCAAATCTGAGCAAGCATTTCATAGCTGATATTTGTCTCTGTGCGGAATCGGTGAGCCTCATCAATAAAGACATTGGTATATCTGTCCGTTCCTTCTTTGATGATATCATCCAATTTGCCGATAGACCTGAAATATGTCCGGCTGATTCCAAAATCACGGAATACATTTGTCCATGAGCCGGGGTTTTGCTCATCAAGAAGAGCAGGCGGGGCAATCACAAGATGTTTGCCGCTTAGCTGCTGAGCAAGAAGCGCTGAGATATAAGTCTTGCCCAAGCCTACGACATCAGCAAGAAACACTCCGCCGTATTCCTCAAGCTTTGATTTAGCATCAACAACTGCTTCTTTCTGATACTGATATTCAACAAAGTTCTCAGGCAAGTATGTGGAAGATATATTTTCAGGCGTCCTGCTAATCTTTTCACCGAAATACTCATAGAGGAATTTCAGATAAAGTTCGTATGGTGTGATGCTGTTGTTGAGCCAAGTGTTGTTGTTAATCGTATCTACATAATCTTCTGAAACAGAAACTGATTTATTCCAGAGTTCATTGAATTTCTTTAGGGCAAAATCATAATCAGCCCTGTCTTTAAGCTCTACATTAAATTCAAGATTGTCTATCAAACCTGCTTCGGTAAAGTTGCTTGAACCTGTGATAACCCTTCCGACATCCCTGTCACCCTCTCCAAATGTCATTATATAGACCTTTGCATGGATAGAGGTATGTGGATATACCTTGATCTCCAGTTTGCCGGATTTAATCCATTCAATGAACTTCTCGACGCCTTCCTGAACTTCTGGCTTATCAGGAGAGGTCTCCATTTCAGAGATTACATTTTCTTTAAAATCATCCTTTGCCTCACTGTGGGATAAGTGTAACGCTAATTGTTTTTCATGTTCGGCTTTTTTCATTAATTCGTAGGCATGTCTGTTGAGGCTTATACCGACAAGGATTCTGACCTTCTCTGTTTTCTCAAGAGACTTATAGAGATTGAAAAATCCGCTTGTCCTGAAAAAACCGACAAGAACATCAAAGAAGCGGGTATTGTGTTCAATGGTTACTTTAAATCTGTCTAATAAGGAATGCTCAGGCTCGTTCGTAAAAAAGGTAAGGTCTGTGATTGGTTTATGCCTTCCTGCCTCTTTTTCAGACATAGAGTAAGGTATCAGGATTTATGCATTTTTTCAATGGTTTTATTCGATAAACCATCAAAAAGTCTTACGTCTTTGAAAGCGTTATATTCTTCTGCGCCTGATATTTCCCTTTTTTGTCGGCATAAGAAGTCTCGCACAGCTCCGATGCTCCAAGAAATATAAGCTGGGCCAGCCCCTCATTTGAATATAATTTTGCGGGGACAGGCGCCGTGTTTGATATTGAGATAGTTATGTACCCTTCCCACTCAGGCTCCAGCGGCGTTACATTCACGATAATTCCCGAGCGGGCGTATGTTGATTTGCCAAGACATATAACGAGAACACCCCGTGGAATTTTAAAATATTCAAGAGAGCGGGCAAGGACATACGAATTCGCAGGGATTATACAGACGTCGCCCTTGAAATTAGCAAAATGCGTCTTGTCAAAATTCTTAGGGTCAATCACGGCATTTTCCTTAGCGTCAAAAACCTTGAACTCATCATATATCCTCATGTCATAGCCGTAGGAGCTCACGCCGTAAGAGATAACCCCTTTTCTCACCTGATTCCTGTCAAAGGGAGCTATCATCCCCTTGTCAGCCATTTCTATTATCCATCTGTCGTTCTTTAGCATTGTTACAACCAGTGATTAGTGACAGTGAATAGTGTCAGTTGAAAAATTACTGACACTTACATTAAACACTGACACTGAATAAGCTGTCTGAGATTAACATATATTTTTTCTCTTTTCAATACACCATTGTTTTCCCCTCTTAAGACCTATCACTTTTACCGAATAACTTTCATATTATGACTTGACAAGTCTTACGAATATGACTATATTAGTCATATAAATTCAGATATGGAGGTAATCAATGAAAACTGCGGCAGTTTCCAGATTAAAGGCATCTCTGAGCGAATACCTGTTAAAAGTGAAGTCGGGCGAAGAGGTGATTGTAACAGACAGGGGAAAACCGGTTGCTAAAATCATTCCCATCAAAAGAGGCGAAGCAGGCGAAATGCCGCCGCATCTCTTAACTCTTGAAAAGGCAGGTTTAGCGCGTATCGGCAGAAAAACGCTGCCTGCAAATTTCTGGGATATGCCGCGGCCAAGGGACAAAAAAGGACAGGCTCTTTCAAACCTCATAAAAGAGCGTGAGGCCGGCAGATGAAATTTTGGGACGCCTCTGCAATAATTCCTTTATGCATAGATGAACCCCAAACAAAGATTCTTCAGGATATCGCCAAAAAAGACAATGCCATCGTAGTATGGTGGGGGAGCCTTGTTGAATGCTATTCAGCATTTGCCCATCTGCGGCGCGACGGTGCGCTTAAGTTTGAAGAAGAAGATCAGCTTAGAGGAATACTTGCCTCTCTATCAGATACATGGACAGAGATAGAGCCAAGCGAGGACATAAGGGATATAACAGGCAGGCTGCTCTTAAACCATCCCTTGAGGGCTGCTGATTCATTGCAGCTTGCCGCTGCTATTGTCTGGGCAGATAAAAAACCAGGGGGACATTATTTCGTATGCCTCGATCTCAGATTGAGAGAGGCTGCAAGGAAAGAAGGGTTTTCAGTGCTGCCGACAAAGGGCAGATGAAGGAAACAGGCGCTGACTTGATTTAAGCTATCAGAAGCCATTTTGTAAAATCGTATGTTTTAACAAAGATTGGTGATTCTTTCATTCCCCTCTTTTCTAAAGAGGGGTTAGGGGAGATTATCATATATTTTTTCTATGACTCCTCCAATATTCTTTAAAACCTCTCTATCAGAAAATCTTAATACCTTTATCCCTTTCCCTTTTATATAATCATCTCTAATTTTATCCTTAGCTATTCCTTCATCTGTATAATGTTGTCCGCCGTCAACTTCAATTATCAGATTTGCCTTTGGACAGTAAAAATCTACTATATAATCCCCGATAATTCTCTGCCTATAAATTTGTAAGCCCTTTAATTGTTTTCTTCGCAGTTTTGACCATAAAAGTTTTTCTGCGTCTGTCATGTTTCTTCTAAGTCGCTGAGAATATTCTTTTAGCTTAGTATTATAAAACAGCATGTTGGATAATCCCCCTTAATCCCCCTTTAGAAAAGGGGGAAAGAGAGAAGGCAAAAAACCAGAAAATAGAATTTTAGAAATCAGCAAATAACTACCTAACAGGCACGACCAAACGGAAACCCTTGTCGCTGTTCCGTAGCGTGGGCACGCTCCCGCCTGGGAGCGTTGCCTCCGAGTAGCTCGCATTGTTGTACCAACTACCGCCGCGAATAACGCGGTTCAAGCCGCTGCTTGGCCCTGTAGGATTATTCTTTGGGCTATTCTTATAATAATCACTATCATACCCATACCAGTCATTTACCCATTCCCATACGTTTCCGCTCATGTCATATATTCCAATGCCGTTAGGTTGTTTTGTTCCAACGGGATGTGTCTTGCTTCCTGAGTTTTTGTCATACCACACATATTCCCCAAGTTCCGATTCATTGCTTGTGCCTGCATATTTTTCGCTCTTGCCTCCGCTTCGTGCAGCATATTCCCATTCCGCTTCTGTGGGAAGACGATACAACCCCCCCGCCCCCTTTGTTAAGGGGGAA
>Ga0210009_1000504_pt1 | contig 43102 bp, 32 predicted proteins | sample CryGeyCG2114_065_FD_185457 | JGI IMG/M metagenome (GOLD analysis project Ga0210009, IMG submission 185457) | Groundwater microbial communities from aquifer - Crystal Geyser CG12_big_fil_rev_8/21/14_0.65 (SPAdes) (version 2) | ecosystem: Environmental > Aquatic > Deep subsurface > Groundwater ...
CCTGCGTCACTTGAATCACCTTTTTTACATCAACGTGCCGTCGGGGACTTTCATTACACTCATATATGGCGTGCTGGACATCCAGACCGGGAAATTCACGTTCGTTCGGGCCGGACACAACCCGGCAATCCTGCTGCGTGCCGAAAGTTCGGAATTCGCGTTTCTCCAGCCGGCAGGGATGGCGGTAGGCTTCGTCGACCGCGGCCTCTTCGACAAAGGTATTAAGGAAGAGACCGTGTTCCTCCAGCCGGGGGATATGATTGTACTGTACACGGACGGCTTCTCGGAAGCCATGAATACCAAAAGGGAGCTGTACGGTGACGAACGATTGGCTGCAAAGGCTGCACGCGTTGGTTGTGCCCGATCGGCGTCGGCCATGCTCCGTATGCTGACCGAGGATGTGTATCACTTCATCGAGGGCATGGGACGCGCCGATGACATGACCATGATGGTCATAAAAAGACGACCGGAAGCATGACAATGCAACGCGCTCTCCAGCATATCCGCACCCGCACCCGGGCGCATCCCCGACTGGCACTCGTTCTGGGCTCAGGCCTCGGGAGCCTGGCCGACGCGGCAGATGAAGCCACGGTATTTGCGACCTCCGAGATCCCGGGCTACCCTGCCTCTTCGGTTGTCGGCCACGCCGGCAAGTTGATATTCGGCGCCTTGGGTGGCGTTGAGGTTGTTTTTCTGCAGGGTCGGTTGCATAGATATGAGGGACACGACCTTGAAAAAACCACGTTCCCCATCCGTTTGTTGGCCGCATTGGGCATAAAGTACGTGTTGCTTACAAACGCAGCCGGCGGAATAAACCCGGATTTTGCACCGGGTTCGTTGATGTGGATAACCGACCATATCAACTGGGCATTTGAGGTGCCAAAGCTGTCGGCGACCGTTCGGCACCCGGTTTTCAGTGCCGCATGGACGGTCGAGGCCCGCACCACAGCCAAAAGCCTGGGTATTGACACCGTGCAGGGCACGTACGCATGGACTCGTGGCCCCCAATATGAAACACCTGCGGAGGTACGGGCCCTGCATGCCATGGGCGCCGATGCCGTGGGCATGAGCACCGTACCGGAAGCACTCGTAGCCAACAGCCTCGGGATGCGTGTCCTGGGATTATCCACAATCACTAATGTTGCTGCCGGGCTCGGAACCGAGCCACTGAACCATGACGAGGTGCTCGATACCGGGAGGCGCGTACAGCAGGGCCTGCAACGATTGGTTACAGGCATTGTCAAAGCTTTTTGACTTGCGGGATGTGGCCAATAACACGTTATTGGTGGTATGATCGCGATTCTGATGCTTTTTCTGCAGTCCGTAGTGCCCCCGGGCCAGACTGGCGTACGCCTGCAGGCCGAGGCGGACAGGGCCGTATACCTTCCGGGCGACACCATCCGTGTCGAGTTGTCTGCCTATATCACTGCGCCGTCGTCGGCCGACGCACTCCGTACGGGACGTGGGCTTGACAATGTGGCCGCTCACGCCACGGAGGGGCCCGTGCGCCGCCTGTCCGATGGCCGCTCGCAGTCCCGTGACGGACATGCCATCATGGATCAGATGGTCTATCGCTACGCCCGCACGGTCCTCTATGCAGCACTTGCTCCCGGTACCGTCACGCTCGGCCCCTGGCAGCTTGAGACGGAACATGGACCCGTTGTTGCAACCGCCCTTCCCCTTCGCATTGCCGATCCTCCTTCCTTCCAGGCCTCTGTAACGCGTGCCGTGCTGCCCCTGAGGGCGGACGTATTCCATCCCGGTGGCGGCATAGCCTACCGACGCAACGGTTATGCCTCCGTGGTCAACGGCATGACGTTGCTCACATCCTGGCACCTGGTTCGAGGTGCCGACCGCATTGAGGTCACACTGCCCTCCGGCCGGACCCTGCCCGTCCGCAAGGGGTGGTCCGCGCAGGCGGAAATAGACGCGGCGCTCCTTTATATCGACGCTGCAGCCGTGGCAGACGAGCAGATATCCCCGCTGTCCATGGCTGCCGACCATACGGTGGCACCTGGTGACTGGGTTTACGCCGTGACAGGAAATCGAATCAGTTCAGGATGGCTCCACGTCGTGCCGGACCAGGCAGATTCACGCCGGTGGCTGGCCACGAACAGAATCCGTCCGGGTGACAGCGGGAGCCCCCTCCTGACCCGTGAGGGGAACATCGTGGGTGTCGTTGCCGCCGGAATGGCGGGCGTGCAGCACCCCGACGTACTTCGCGAAGACCTCATGCTGGCCTACGACCCTCGTCCGCTTTTCGAGCCCGTCATGTCAGGTGCATCGCCCCGATCCATCGACGACCTGAACCAGCCGGAAAATCTTTACAATCGGATCATGGATGTGGAGATGGCACTGGCAACACGAGCACAGGGACGCTCTTCGGACACCGGGACACTGCTCCTGGAACAACTGCTCCTGCTGTTGGAGGAAGCGGAGTCGGCTCCCATCCCCGATGCCGAGCTGCTGCATCGACTCGGACTGCTGGCCCAACATGCGGGAGATCGGGAGCTCGCCCGACAGGCCTACCTGGCTGCGCTCAATGCCGATCCGCAGCACTACGGGGCCAACTATCTGATTGGGCTGCTCCACGTCACCGAACAGGATTGGTCAAGCGCCGATACCCATTTCACGCGGGTGGCCTCGGGCGGTCCGTTCCGGCACCTTGCCACCTATGGAATGGCCCGTTCCGCCATGGGTCTTCACCAGTTCGATCGGGCTGAATCATTACTGAACCAGGTCCTGGCAAGTGATCCGGGGTTCGCGCCGGCACTCTTTGACCTCGGTCAGGTCCAGTTGGCCAAAGGAAACAGGCTGGGTGCCAAGCAGATCACCAGCGCACTGTACAGGTTGGACTCGTACTGGGCGCGTCGTCTCACGCGCTCCATTGAGCATCCGGAATTCGGTCCCAGCGCCCTGTCCGAACTCCCGAGACTGACTCTTGACGATCTGTAAATGGCTGGTGCACAAGAAGTGCGTTGCATATGTGCTGCCTGACGTTGCATATTCCATGCTGGATCAGCATGCAGACAACCATGAGCAACGAGTACCACGAACGTGACGAGGTATTTTCCCGACGCGTTCCGGCAGGAAAGCGGACGTACTTTTTCGATGTCAAGACAACGCGCTCCGGAGAGGACTATTTCCTGGTCATCACCGAGAGTAAAAGGGTCAGCGAAACCCGCTGGGAAAAACACAAAATCTTTCTGTACAAGGAGGATTTCGGAAAATTTGTGAGTGCCCTGTTGGATACCGTGGAGCACGTCCAGGAAGAGTATCTGCCGGATTTTGAATTCCGGAATCTGCCGGATTTATCGGCCATACCGCGTGAAAATCAGGAGGAATGAGTTCCCCCTGAGCGCGCCGGGGAACCTGTTCCCTCCCGACCGGGTGTTGAGGCATCTTCCCGGCACCGCCATCCTACCCCATCCTACGTGAAGTCCCCAGACCCCCGCCTTCTTGATCGCATTCGTGAACAGGTACGCGCGGAAAAGCCATATCTGGTACCCGGCGCCCGGCGTGTACCCCACAAACTCAATCAGAACGAAAGCCCCTACGACCTCCCTACGCCACTGAAGAAGGAACTTCTTGCAGCCTTTCTCGAAGTTCCCTTCAACCGGTATCCCGAGGAGCAGCCATCCGAACTCGTACGTGCCCTTTCCAGACACACAGGCCACCCTGGGGCTGGTATCCTGGTCGGTAACGGATCGAATGAACTGACCCACACGCTCGGCCTCTGCTTTGTGCAACCCGGTGGACACGTTGTGTTACCGCGTCCCATGTTTGCGCTCTTCGAAAGCGTGGTCCGGCTTTTCGGTGGATGCGTAACGGCAGTCGCGCCGCTGCCCACCATGGCATTCGATACCGACGGACTCGTCGCAGCCATTGAAGCCAGAAACCCGGCGCTGACCATCGTGGCCAGTCCCAACAACCCCACGGGGCTGGCCATGTCGGCTGCCGATATCCGCCGCCTGGCAAATACGACAGATGGATTCCTGGTTGTCGACGAGGCCTACCATGAATTCAATCCCCAGCCATCGGCTCGGGACCTGCTCGAAACACACCCAAATGTCATCGTGTTGCGAACACTCTCCAAGGCCTTCGGCCTCGCGGGTCTGCGCATTGGCTATCTCATGGCACACCCTGACGTGGTCGCTGAAATGCTGAAGGCCCGCCTTCCATTCATGGTCAATCGCCTCACCGACATTACGGGTCAGACGCTGCTCCGCCACTCCGACCTCATCCGGGAAAGGGTTGCTTCGATCTCCGCATCCATCCGTGAACTGGTCAACGACCTTGAAGAGTTGCCCGGTGTGGAGGTCCTCCCGACCGATACCAATTTCGTACTTTTCCGCTGCAACCAGGACGCAGGTATGCTGCTTGAAAAACTGGCCGACGATGGCGTGCTGGTGCGTAACATGGGCGGCTATCCGGAACTTCGAGGGTATCTCCGTGTCAATGCGGGCACGCCGTCTGAGAACTCTGCATTTTTGACTGCGTTGACCCGACATCTCTAAGCGGTTTCCCACCACGCCCTGTATGGAATTTATCCAGGTCGACATCATTGGACTCTCGACAAGCCCTTCGAGTGGCGGTGCCTATGCCCTCGTTCTCGGTGAAGTCGGGGGCAACCGTCGTCTTCCCATCATCATCGGTGCCTTTGAGGCACAGGCCATAGCCCTCGAACTGGAAAAAATACAACCTCCCCGGCCCATGACGCATGACCTGCTCCGGGATCTGTTCGAAAACGTGGGCGCGGACGTCGAAGATGTGGTCATTGACGAGCTCCGCGAAGGCACCTTTTTTGCGAAAATCCGCTATCTCCTGGCGGGGGCCCGCAGCCAACTCGACGCGCGCCCGTCCGACGCCGTAGCACTGGCCGTTCGCATGGATGCACCTATATTCGTATCGGCCTCCGTACTTGATGAAGCCGGCATTCCGACAGACGATTCGGCGATGGACCCACCGGTCGGTACCGAGGACGTGCAGGAATCGACGGAAGAGTCGACCACGTCCGAACCGCGGTCCGACCTGGAGCGCCTGGAGGCCGAACTGGACACAGCCATCAAGGCAGAAGACTACGAACGGGCGGCACGTCTCCGGGATGACATCTCACGATTGAAAGGCGAAAGCAATTGAGACGTATACCGTATTCCTCATTCGAATCGTTCTCCACGCTCTTCCAAAACTTCATTTCCAGTCCAGATACGCTCTCGAATTGGTTTGGCGGTGACTACCGTGATACCGAATTCCGAAAGGAGCGGATAGATGCGGTGCTCACCGCAGACCGGGACCGGGCGGCCCTGGTATCGGTCCTGCGACGCCAGGCAGCCGAATGGGGTCTGCTCGACACAAGCGCGCCCTTGATTGCCCGTCTTGAAGCACCCGACACCCTTGCAGTTGTAACGGGTCAGCAATTGGGTCTCTTCGGCGGCCCACTCTACACGCTGTTCAAAACGCTCTCTGCCATCCAGATATCGGCAAAAATGGAGGAAGAGTCGGGCAAAGCATGCGTTCCTGTATTCTGGCTCGAGGGTGAAGACCACGATGTTGCCGAAATTGCCTGGGCTGGCCTTCTGGATGGCGACGATCCCGTACGCGTCGAATACGCACCCGATAGCGCGGAACGGGGCACGGCGACAGGTCGCATGGTGCTCGACTCCAACGTCCTGGACGCCCTGGACCGTGTGGATCAACTGCTGCAACCGACCGATTTCAAGCCCGATCTCATGGAGGCTCTCCGGAGTGCATGGGTTCCGGGTCGCCGGTTGATACACGCCTTTGCGGTTTTCATGGATCGACTCGTCGGACCAGGTCGCGTGGTCTTCATTTCGCCTGACGATGCCGAATTGAAGGCGCTCGGGGCCCATGTTTTCGAGCACGAAATCAACGATTGGTCCGGTAGTCTGTCCCGTCTCGAGGCAGCAAGCAGCCAGATCGCCGAGCGCTGGCACACCCAGGTCACCCCCTCTGCCACCAACCTGTTCCTGCACACCGATACGGGGCGTCAGGGCGTCAAGGTTGTGGACGGCGCACTCCGACTCTCCGACGGTAATCCGGTCACGGAAGCCGAACTGCTGGACAGGCTGGCATCGGACCCGGGTTCTTTCAGTCCGAATGTTGTACTTCGACCACTTCTGCAGGATACGCTTCTGCCGACGGCAGCGTATGTCGCGGGACCCGGTGAAATTGCCTATTTCGCGCAGTTCAGAAGTCTGTACGCATGGGCAGACGTTCCCATGCCCATAATTTGGCCACGGTCGGGAGGTACGCTGCTGGAGGGCCGTATCGACAAGATCCTGCAACGCTACGCACTTGATGTACCGGATTTCGAGGACCAGCTGGAGCGGCTTTTCAGGCGGGTCGTCGTGGCAAATATGGACGTGGACCTGGACGACGCGTTCAGTGAGGCGGGCAAGCATATCCATGAGGCCGTGAATGCCATCAAGCCGGTGGTCTCCGGCGTGGACAAGTCGCTGCTCGGCGCCGCCGAAGCCACGCGTGCGTCGTTCATGAAGGATTGGAACAAGCTTAAACAGCGCGTCGTGAAGGCTGAGCGCAGCCAGCAGGATATAGTCTGTACGCAGCTGAGGCGTGCCCAGGCGAACCTCATGCCCAATGGTTTGCTCCAGGAACGCTTCCTCTCACCTCTTTATTTTCTGAACAAATATGGTATGGATCTGTCCGACCGCCTGCTGGATACGCTCTCGACCGACACCGATGCACACCAGGTAGTTTCGCTCTGATCCGTAGTTTACCGGTAGTGCGTTGAAAAACAATCACACTACTGGCGTTTCCGAACACACTTCCACATTTTTTGCATGGCCGATTACCCCTACCAGGAAATTGAACAGAAGTGGCAGCGCCGGTGGGAACGTCATAAAACGTTCACGACACCTACGCGTCCCGATACCTCGCGCCCGAAGTATTACGTGCTGGACATGTTTCCGTATCCGAGTGGTGTCGGACTCCATGTGGGCCATCCCCTGGGATATATCGCCACCGACATTGTCGCACGCTACAAACGGATGACGGGCCACAATGTATTGCATCCCATGGGGTTTGATGCATTCGGCCTACCTGCGGAGCAGTTCGCGGTGGAGCATGGCGTACATCCCCGCGAGACGACGGAAAAAAATATCGCCAACATGGTTCGGCAGCTCAAGGCGCTTGGGCTGAGCTACGACTGGGATCGTGCCATAGCCACGACCGATGAGGACTACTACAGGTGGACCCAGTGGATTTTCCTGCAGCTCTACAACAGTTGGTACGACGTGGAAGCGGATCGTGCACGCCCCATTTCCGAACTCGAAGTGCGCCTGGCCGCTGAGGACCCGTCGTGGACAGCCAGAACCGAGGCAGAAAAAGAGGCCATCCTGGGCGAATACAGACTGGCTTACCTCGCCGAAGTACCGGTAAACTGGTGCCCTCAGCTCGGCACGGTGCTTGCCAACGAGGAGGTGACGAACGATGGCCGGAGCGAGCGCGGCAACCACCCGGTCTTCAAGCGCCCTCTCAAGCAGTGGATGCTTCGCATTACGGCCTACTGTGACCGGCTGGTCGAGGATCTGGATCTGGTCGACTGGCCCGAGCCGGTCAAGATCATGCAGCGCAACTGGGTCGGACGCAGCGAAGGAGCCCGTGTCGATTTCAGGATAGATGGGCGCGATGACCAGCTGAGCGTCTTTACGACGCGACCGGACACGCTGTTCGGGGCCACATACATGGTCCTGGCACCTGAACATCCGCTGGTAGACGCGATTACGACCGACGCCCACCGGGATGCCGTTGCTGCCTACCTCCGTGATGCCTCCGAGCGCTCCGATGTAGACCGCATGGCCGACGCCAAAAGCAAGACGGGGGTGTTCACCGGCGCGTGGGCCATAAATCCGGCCGGTGGCAAGCGCATACCCATCTGGGTGGCAGATTATGTGCTCATGGGCTACGGCACGGGTGCCATCATGGCTGTTCCGGCGCAGGATGAGCGGGACTGGGCATTTGCCAAAACATTCGACCTGCCCATTGTGCGTACCGTCTCTCCTCCGGTGGACCATGACCAGGACGCACCCTATACCGGCGACGGTCCGGCCATCAATTCCAGCTTCCTGAACGGGCTGCATGTTGTCGACGCCAAGGCGCGCATGATTGATTGGCTCGAGGAAACGGGCAACGGCGAGGGTACGGTGACCTACAAACTGCGGGACTGGCTCTTCAGCAGGCAGCGTTACTGGGGCGAACCCTTCCCCATCCTGCATGGTCCGAACGGAGAAATACAGGCGGTCGACGAGGAAGACCTCCCGGTGAAGCTGCCACCCATGGAGAACTTCCGTCCCGAAGCCACCGACGACCCGGATGCCGCTCCGCGCACGCCGCTCAGCCGCGCACCGGCATCGTGGCGCGAAGTGGAACTGGATGGCGTCACGTGGGAGCGTGAATTGAATACCATGCCCCAGTGGGCCGGTTCGTGCTGGTATTACCTCCGCTTCGTCGATTCCAGGAATGACAACGCCTTCGTCTCGCCCGATCTGGAACGTTATTGGATGGGAGAGAACGGAGTGGATCTGTATGTGGGCGGGGTGGAACACGCCGTGCTCCATCTCCTCTATGCCCGATTCTGGCACAAGGTGCTTTTCGATCTGGGGCATGTTTCCACGCCTGAACCGTTCGGTCGGCTCTTCAACCAGGGGTACATCCAGGCCTGGGCCTACCGGGATGCCCGCGGCGTGGCTGTCAGCGTGGAAGACGTGGTAGACCAGGACGGGCGGCCGGCGGTCGAAGTCCAGGATCAACCCGGAAGGCAGTTCTTTGCCCACGGAGAGCCCGTCACCCAGGAATACGGCAAAATGGGCAAGAGCCTCAAAAATGCGGTCAGCCCTGACGACATATGCGAACGTTACGGCGCCGACACGCTGCGCCTGTACGAAATGTACATGGGCCCGCTTGAAGCCTCCAAACCGTGGAATACGCGCGACATTGTCGGCGTCAACCGGTTCCTGCGCCGGGTCTGGAGAAACCTGGTGGATGCGGACTCCGGTGAGCCCCTCGTCGCCGAGCAGGAGGCACCACGGGAACTGCTCCGGGCGCTGCACAAGACGATTGAGCGGGTAACCGTGGACATGAACCGCATGAGCTTCAACACGGCAATTGCCGCGCTCATCGAGTTCACCTCTGAACTTGTGCCGCTGGACCGCATTCCGCGCACCGTCGCCGAGCCGTTCGTACTGCTGCTCTCGCCGCTTGCACCCCATATGGCCGAAGAGCTCTGGGAGCGCCTGGGACATGCATCATCGCTGGCCTGCGAACCCTGGCCCGAGGCCGACCCGGCGCTCTTTGAGGACGACCAATTGGAGGTCGTCGTACAGGTCAATGGAAAGGTCCGGGGCAGTATCCGAGTTGCAGCAGATGCCGGAAAAGACACCATCCTGTCGGCGGCAAAAGCCGATGAAAACGTCCAGCGTCATATGGAAAACGGCACACTGCGCCGGGAAATCTACGTTCCGGGACGGCTCGTCAATCTGGTGGTGTCATGACGTGCGATGTCGTTGCCTTCGCTGCGCACCCTGATGACGTGGAATTGTTTGCGGGTGGGACCGTGTGTACGCTGGTCGACCGCGGGCACCGGGTGGGCCTGGTGGATCTGACCCGGGGAGAACTCGGATCACGCGGGACGCCGGAGATCAGGGCCGAAGAAGCGCGCAGGGCTGCCGGGATCCTGGGTGCCAGTCTGCGTCTGAACCTGGAACTGCCGGACGGTAACATCCAGGACACGGTAGAAAGTCGGCTCCGAGTCATCAAGGTACTGCGGTCCCTTCGTCCGCGCATTGTACTCATCAACGCACCCGAGTGCCGGCATCCGGACCATGTGGCCGCATCCCGCCTGGTAGCCAACGCCGCGTTCCATTCCGGGCTCACCCGGATTGAAACGCGCGATACGGACGGCAGGCCACAGCAGCCCTGGAGACCGCATCATATACTCCACTATATCCAGTCCATAGAACTTGAGCCCACACTCGTGGTGGACGTATCGGCCGTTTGGGAGCGCCGTATGCAGGCACTGCGGGCGTACGCCTCCCAGTTCCACTCGCCCGACTACGAGGCGGGAGACGATGAGCCCGAGACCTTCGTATCGAACCCGGCATTCATGGACTGGATCGAAGCACGCATGAAAGTGGCCGGCTACCGGATTGGCGCGACCTACGGCGAGCCGTTCATATACCGGCATGGTCCCATCGGAACAGACGACCTGTTCGGTATGCTCGAGAAGGAAAAGCCGTTCCGCTGATTCCGCCTCAACGCCTGTTCCGCGTCAATGCCTGTTCCGCGTCAGCTCCCTGATCCCGTCAGCTCCCTGATCCCGTCAGCTCCCTGATGTGGTCAGCGCCTGTCCCACGTCAGAACGACACGGCGCACGCCGATATCGAGTGTCGGCAGGTGGACATTCATGACACCGGTTTCCTCATTGAAACGGGCAACCCCGTCGCCTCCCGCTACACGCATGTTCCGGAACTGCTCCTTGCCCATCTTGATTTCGAGTACGGCACCGTCGACCACCGATTCGCTGTCGTTGTGCACGTCGATGTGGAGTTCCTGGCCCGACGTCGATACCACCAGCGGACGGATACTCTGCCGCTGTCGCCACCAGATGACGGCATCGCTCACGGTGGCAATCCAGGCCCTCTCTTTGCGCGCTCGGGCAATGGTCCGCTCGAAGTCGGCGGCGCTGACCGAGCGCGCGGAATACGTTTCCGGATAGTACGGCAGAACGTAATGCCCATTCACATCCCGAACCAGGCGGTATGTCTCCTCGAACGAAGGCGCGGCCCCTTCAATGATCGATACCGAGATGACGCGGTCCGGCTCCACACGGGGGGCCGGTGGCTGTGGCGCGTTCGACCGGCTGGCCGCGGCGTCCTGGCCTGGCACGAAGAGTTCAATCTGGGGCTCCTCCGGTACTTCCGCCTCTTCAATGGTCTCCCGGTAGTCAACATATTTCCACCAGTCGACTTCACCCGGTGACCAGCTGGAAAGACCGGGCAGGATCAGGTAGTCGACATCCAGGTCGTCGAGTACGCGAAGCGTGTTTCCGTCGAAGAATCCACCGGGCGGGTAGACGCCGTGAAATGTCTCAATACCCATGTCCCTCTTCGCTCGCAGGATGCGCTCGCGTTGGATTTCCATGGGTTGCCCTTTGAGAACGCGGTCACTCTCTGCAGTGAGCCCCACCTCTCCCATCTCAATGAGACGATTACGCAGATCGTTGAGCGAAGACAACTCGGTCGACGTCAAATAGAAGCTGGCCGGCACCCGGGCTGTCTCCAGCATATCGAGAAGCTGTTGCGTACCGTTCATGAACGAGAGCGGATCGAAACCTACGGTCGGGAGCGCGGCGACGCTGAGCGCCATGGGGGCAGCGTTGGGCCAGGGGGCGACCGACACGCTGAGCCCACCCACCATGTCGACCATGGCGTTCACGACAAGGCGCTGCCACATGTACTGCTGCGTGTCCTCTCGCGACACTTCGTGCGCATGGAACCGCGTCCACAGCACACGGCCATCTCCCTTCTGGTTGTAGACCGCGGTCGTGAGCGAATCGAAGGCTGCTTGGTCGGCAGGCTGATACGTCACCACGCGCCCCAGCCCCAGTGCATTGACCGGTCTGGCAGCCACCAGCGGCTGCTGGGCTGCGATGTTGAGCTGAAAGCCCGGATCTACTCCTGCCGAAACCGGTCCCCGACCGGTCAGGCTCTGCAGGTAACCAAACGGCTGGGAAGGCACGTTTTCCACGTACTCAGACCCCAGCATGGAGCGGAAAAAGTCGCCCCCCTTTCGATTTCCTTCCTCGTCAAACACGCCGAAACGACCCGACACAATCAGGTTGCCGCCCCGCTCGACGTACTCGCGCAAGCGCCTCTTCTGTCGGTCGGAGAGCGCCTCGGCAGCCGGCATGACCACGATGTCCCAGTCCCGGTCAATCCGTCCCGACATGGCATGGTCATCCACAATCTCGTATGGAATGCGCAGACCCAGCAGAAACAGTTCCCAGAAATAAACGGCATCTTCTACCAGACGTGGATTGCCTCCCACGTAGGTAGCCGTCTGGTCGGAGCGGTAAAGTGCCAGTCGGGGGCGCTTGTCTGTCAGCAACTGTGACAGATCGGTCGCTACCGTTCGCGCCGGAGCCTGCACGCTCACGAACTTGTGCACGGGCTGAGCCACAGCCGGCCCGCCCGTAAAGAACAGGGCCACCATCCATACCGTGAAGCAGAAACGGAACAGCCCGCGATATATGAGCGCTACGCTATTCATCGGGAGTCATGGCATCGGCCAACGGGTCACCGAGGAGATCGATATGAAAAATGCGATACTGCTGCGGTTTGAGCTCCCGAATGGAGAGTTCCAGGACCGTACCGTCTTCCCGCAGCCTGTACGGGGGGACATCCACATTGTCCGGTACGGGCTTGAATATGTTGATGAGTTCTGGACGTACATTCACTGATGTTACGCGGCGCCCGAGGGAAATTGACACGGTCGCCTCCTTGGCCGTGTGTCCGTTGTCGTTCGATACCCGCACAAAAATCCGCGATGGACTGCGCTGCTCCACGTCGGCATTCAGCCCCCGCTTCAGGCGCCACCAAAGCGCAACGGAATCGCCCGATGCCACCCACATGTCACTTTCGTCGACCCGTCCCAGAAGTGTCCTGAAAGTGGCCATGTCCATTTTTTCCGGATCATATACCAGATTGTAGAGGCCACCCTCGTATTTGACCCGCTCCAGGTCCTCCAGCATGAGGCCTGTAAGCAGGTCGCGACTGTCTTCTTCGAGTCCCTCCAGAACATCCCCCTGCTGTTTTGCCGTGGTGCCAATACGGGTCAGCGTTTCATAGGGAAAACCCATGATTTTGGGCGCAATACGGCGCCCAATCGAGTCGGGGAGGAAATAGGTGTAGTCGGCCTGCACCAGGCCGCCCATCGTATTGATACCGATAATTCCCCTCTCGGTCGACCTGTAACCCTGTACAGGGGCCCGCACGAGGTCCTCAAGCATGAGACGCAGGCGTCTGAGCCGGTTTCCCTGATCGCGAGGCAGGCCGTCAGCCTCGACACGCAGCGTGTCATAGACGGCTACATCACCCTGTCTGTGCAGACGTTGCAGCAGCGAACTGAATGGAGCAGCCTGTTCGGGCTTGACGAGGTATGTACCGGGTATTCCGGCATCATCGAGGGCGTCTGCAATGGGGCCGAATCGCTGAATGCCACCGGGAGATTCAGCGGCACCAACAACCATGGCCGCCGCATCATAGTTGTACGGCCAGTCATGTACCCAGATCGTCGGGAGGCGGCGCAGGTAGTTGAGTGAATTGCGGAAATAGAATTTGAGCACTTCCCAGTCCTCCACGTCTTCCGGTCCAACACCCATGGCATTGCGTTGAAAGCCCATATACATAAAACGGCCTTCGCCATACTCACCGTAGACAACGCTGCTCGACTCTTCGACCTGATTGAATCCAACCAGATCTTCCGTCGCGAAATCAAACCAGAACGCCGCCGGTTTGGCACGGTCTTCCACGACGCGCACTTTCACACCGGGGTTGTAGACCTGTATCTTGACGCGGTATCCAGGCGCGATCTGGGCAGAAATGGGCGTGCCGGCTCGAATGGTCATTCGACGAACGCCACCACTGGTGCGGGGAAACGGAATCTGATCGCCCAGACCGCGCCCGGTCCACGTGAAGTAGGACACGACGACGGCATCCTGCTCCCGGAGTTCTCCATCCATGTCGCGCAGTTCGGCACGGATCTGACGTGCCCTCGCCCAGTCCACGGTCGGCTGGGCAGCGTTCAGCGTATCGAACCAGACATAGTCCTGCAGTGGCGGGAAGTCGAACGTTTCCGCCCGCAGTCGCTGGGCCTCCTGAAACTGCTCATGCCGCTCATCGCCGGACGTTGGCGGAATGAATCGGTCCGACTCCGTCAGGTACTTGGGCAGGTATATGCCATCGAGCATCTGGCCGGGAAACGTGTCAGCAAAGACACGGAAATTCCCCTGGCCGCGCTCGACAAACCCTTCGAACTGGACACCGAATGTTTCTTCCATGAAACTCCAGCCTCTCCACGAACCATCCGGTCGGTAGAGCCCAGGTGTCCACGTGGCCATCACACTGCCGCCATTCTCCATGAACTCCTGCACGCGCTGAATCTGGAGATCACTCATGGCCCTGGTGGACGGGAGCACGATAACATCGAACTCAGACAAATCGCCGTACTCCAGCTGATCATCACTGATATCCTCGAACGGGATAAGCGGCGTCTGATTCAGGAAGAACTCGCGCCAGGAGATCAACGTCTGATCTACCCACACGGTACTGGTGTCGCGCAGGTTCAGGATACGATGTGTCCGTCGGGTATAGTCGCTGTTGAGCAGTGCAACCCGGGGTCGCGTATCAAGCCCGATACGGGCAGGAGATGCCTCCCGGATACTGAAGGCACCGAGCGCACTTTCGAGCAGCAGGATATACACAAGGATGCCCGCCGCCAGGGAGGTAACTCCGAGCGTCAGAAACCATATCGTGCTGATCTTTTCAAGTCGTAGGGTGCGCATGTGGGCTTAGAGCCAGGCAAAACCATCGTCCTGGCCCTGCTGGGACTGTTTCTTGTTGTCTTCCTTGCGAGGCTCATCGGGACGGACAGGGACAAAACCTTCGTCGGTATATTCCCAGAAGAGTGAGTTCTGCTGCGCGGGCTGAGCCACCTGGGGAGCGTGGCTTGGAACGATCGTGGTCTGCTCCTGCTCGGTGTCCGCTTCTTCCTGACCCGTATACTGGCCTTGGGCATCCTGTGAGCCAACAAATACGTTCGTCTGCGGCTGCTGCTGCCATTGAGGTTGCTGCTGCCACTGCTGCTGCTGATGAGCGCCAATCATCTGTGGCTGCTGCGGAGCAACGAGCACATGGGGATCAGGTGCCACCTGGTGCTGCACGTCACCATGCTGCTGAGCACGACGCTCGCGGATTTTGTAGAGGACATAGGCTGCGACAGCGAGGATGAAGGTCGCGATCGTACCTACGAGAATAATGGTCGAGAGAATCGGAACGAGTTCCATGGCGAAATCTCAGCGTGAGCGTTGAATGTGTGTGTTCAGCCTATGGCAACTATCGTGCCATCCTGAACGAAGCCTCCGAATCAGGCATCCAGGGCTGCTTCAGGGTTATTCTGTCGCGAATTCTTTTCATTTTGGTTTTCATTTTGAGACGCAGAACTGCGACCACGCAACGAGTCGTCATGCCTGACGGGCCCCGGTCCCAATGCGCTCCAGCTTGCCCCAGTTCATGCCGAATCCGAGGAATTCCTCTATGGTAGCGAACGTTTTGCAGACATCAATGATGAGAATGAAAAACAGCCGGTAAAACAGGGAGTAGAAGACAAGACGGATTTCTTCCTTTTCCACAGCTATACAATAGAGTGCTGCCACAAGGTCCAACAGTGTGAGCGAAAGCCACCAGTACACGAGATAATAACTCATGTTGAAGACCACGGCGATGAATATGAAATAGGCGTTCGCAAACACGTTCATGATGGGCCAGATAAGCGACTCGAACGCCATGGACCACATCACGACCGTCCCACCGAAGTTGATCGTGGGGTTGAAGAACAGATCCTTGTGCTTTCTGACGGCCTGGAGAATGCCCCGCGTCCAGCGGTAACGCTGCTTGAGCAGATCCACAATCCGGTCTGGCGCCTCCGTATAGGACTTCGCATCGGGTTCGTATTCAACGCGCCATCCTGCACGCAGGATTTTGAGCGTTATGTCCGCGTCCTCGGCGAATGTATCGGAGCTGTACCAGCCCGCATCCAGAATGGCCTGTTTACGGAACAGGCCGAGCGGACCCGGAATGATATTCACCAGCTTGACAATGGATTGTGCCGAACGCGCCATATTGAGCCCCTCAACGTACTCGAGCGCCTGCAGCGTAGTCCAGATATTGTCCCGATTGAGCACCTTGACGTTACCGGCAATCGCTCCGAGTCGTGGGTCCACGAAGTGGCGGATTGCCTTGCGAAGGGTATCGGGTGAGAGCTGGGAATCTCCGTCCACATTCAGTACAAAGTCGTATCGTGAAATCTGAATGCCGGCATTGAGCGCCGTGGATTTCCCGCCGTTGTTCTTTTCCACAAGGCGGACTTCAACCGCACCGTCCCGGTAGTGACCAACCAGGCGACGCGCTTCTTCGCGCGTGTCGTCGGTCGATCCATCATCCACGACCAATATCTCGAAATTCGGATAATCCATCTGCACGAGCGACATGACGGTCGCCTGCAACAGCTTGCCCTCGTTGTATGCCGGGACGATGATGGATATCCCGGGCAGGAAATTCGCGTCATGGCCCGTTCGCACAGTATGCCGCACGGTGTTCAGGTAGGCCAGGTTCATGAGGGACAGGTAACGGAAAAGCAGAATCACGAGAAACAGCACCAGCGCCACAATGGACGAATACACAATCAGCCCACTGCCGCGCAGGTTCGAGTTCCAACCGGTCAGCCGGAAGAGGTATCCACCGGGGTCGTAGAGAAAAATGTATATCAGCGCGAAAAGGGCCAGCGACAGGAAGCCGAACAGAAAAACACGTCGAAACAACGACTCCTCTGTCTCGGCGGCTGTCGGCAGATCATCCTCACGACGGCGCACGGGCGTAAAGGGCGTACGCGTAACGGGAATGCCGGACGGGGTCACACCCAGGTCCGTAGAGGTTGACGCCGGTTCAGCCGTGCTTTCCGATATGTCTGGGGTTTTGTCAGCCATGCTGCAAGCGGTCGCTCAAAGCGTCCAGTAGAGTGCTCCTGAAAACGTGAATGTGTTGTATTTGTCGATGAAGGAGGTCGCGCCGGAACCGAGTGTCCGGGTCGATGCGCCCATGGACGTGGAGAGCGTCAGAGAGAGTTTGTCGGCTACACGCTTGATGTAGTCCGCTTCAAATCGGCGGGAAATGAAACCGCTGCTCTGTGCAATGATACCCATGGCACCGCGGAGGCGGATGTACCAGTTCTGGGGGAGCTCCTTTTCATATTCGAGGAAGAAGTCGTACACCTGGTAATCCCGCGGCGAAAAATAAATGTCAACGGTCGAGCGGTATTGCTGATTGTAGTAGGTCATGCCCAGGTAGGTGTAATCGACAATCTTGTACCCCGCCTCAAGCTGAATGACCGTACCGAAGTTCGTGTCGCTGTTGCTCGCCGTGTTGCCGAAGTTGTCCCGGACCACGTTGAACGCAATCGAACCGTTCACCCGCAGCACGGAATCGGGCATGATGGCCACGGACGACCCCTTCACATCGAATTGGGTCAACTTCAGGTTGAACTGACCACCGGCTGGCGACCACAGGTCTATCGAGCCCTCACCCGTTCGGAGACCGACAGAACCTTCGTATCTACCCAGTTCCTGCCGCCAATACCGGATACCTCCGTACACCACTGTACGGGCACCCTCATAGTCATAGAGGCCGACCTCACCGGAAATCCGGTTCGAGTATGAAGCCCGTTCAGACTGTACGGGTGGCGTCAGGTCAACGTAACCGCCCGTAAAAATCTGATTGACACGGCCCCGGACAATTTCCGAGCCTGGCACCAAGCGCCGCGATCCGCTGATGAAGTGGGAGGTCACGCCAGCGGTCAACACGGTATTGATGGGTAGCGTAACCTGTGTCTGCATGCCCTGTGCCCACCGGTCGTATTGTGTTCCACCCCCACGGGAGCGGGTCGCATTCGATGTTGGTACAATGACTCCTGCGAAATCATATCCGGTCCACTCGCCACTTTCGGCAACGGCTGCGCGGATATCGCCGTCAATACCAATAACGCGCCCTTCCACGTAGTCGGAGTTTTCGGCCAGGCCCTTGGCTTCATTATAGATGGCCTGCGCCTGTACATACATGCCCAACTGACGCAGGGCTTCCGCCTGCATGAACCGGACTTCGTAATCACGGGGATTTTCAGCCTGCAGTCGCTCGAGCGTTGAGAGCGCTCCGGAGTAATCTTCCCGTGTCAGCTGTGTTCGGGCCATTTCCTTCGCAACAGGATATTCCCATTTCTGCTGCATGAGCGCATGGAAAATGGACAGCGACTGGTCGAAGTCATTTGCGGCAGCGAGTACCTGGGCATATTCGACCAGTTCACCACGCGTGCGTTTTCCGCGCACTTCGAAATACCGTTCGTAGGAGGCCACCGCAGCCTGGTACTGTTTGGCCGTTACTTGCCGGCGGGCCTCATTCAGGATGGCTGTCTGTTCTTCCTCGTTCTGACGCATTCGTTCCCGGGCGACCAGGTGATTGAGCGTATTGACACGCCCTGCATACTCATTCCGATCGAGCGCTTCCAACCGCTGAATCAATGCTTCGGCATCGTCCACGCGTCGTGTGGCCAGGCGGTAGCTGGCCGCTTCAAAGAGGAGTTCAGGATCCTGTGCACCCTGTCCCGCCAACAGGGACGACAGAAACGATTCACCGCGGGCGTCCAGTTCACCGTTGGCAAACAGCGTCATGACGTACAGGCGCTGTGCGTCCGGATTGGCAGGGTCGCGATCAGCGAGCCAGCGCGCCTGTGTCACAGCTTGGGCCGGGTAGCCTCCCAACCTGAGGGCGTCAATGTATGCCGCGCGCAGCGCCAGGTCTTCCGGGCGGAGTTCAATCAGGCTGACGTAAGCACGGATGGCGTCGTCCGTGCGGCCTACAATATTGTAGTTGGCAATAATTTCCTGGAGTGCCGCTGCGTTTCCGGGATTCTGTTCCAGCACGAGCGTGAGTTCATTGATCCGCTCGCGAGCCATTGTCTGACGCGTGCGCTCAATGGATTCGAGTCGACCCTGGTATCCGGGATCGGTCGGGTCGGCATAGCGCGGATCGATGAGCGTATCGTAGGCCTCCGCGTAGCGCCCGGCGGCCACGAATTCATCCACCAGATTGTACCGGACCTGCTTGTTTCCGGGGTCTGCACGCAGGAGGAACGTCAGACGATCAATAGGATAGAGGGGCGAAGTGCCTTCCTGGCGCGCCAGCCCCTGATCTACCTGCACGAAAGCCCTCAACCACCTATCTGTGTTCCCGAACTCCGGCTCGAGTACCAGTAGTTCGTCATAGGCCTCGAAAAAGCGATCATATTTGATAAGCGCCTCGGCAAGGTCGAACCGCACCTCATTGTTCGAAGGCGACGCCGCCACGGCCCGTTGCAGGCGGTCCACAATGAACTGTGAAGGACCCTGCTGCGATGCGGGTTCCGTCTGAAGCCGGTTTTCGACGAGTCGGAAGCGCTCCGACCAAGCCGTCGTTCCACGATGGCGCGGTGCCAAGATGTCGAGTTGCTGTCTGGCTTCGAAATACCGACCGGCGTCTACAAGCAGATCGACCAGGCGGAACCGCGTGTCGTCATCCGATGGGTTGTTGTTCAACTCGCGAAAAAGCACATCTATCGGATAACGGGACACCTGGTTGCCCCCCGTCAGGCCCGGATCCTGCGCCGTGGCAAGACAGTCTTTTGCCTCCCTGTTGCCCGGATTGAGACGCAGCGCCTGGTCGCATGCTTCCTGGGCCAGCTGGTTTTTCAACTGCCATAACCGGAAGTAACCGAGCCGCATCCACAAATCGTCGTTGTTTCTGTAGATCCGCGTGTACTTTTCCGCTACGCGCTCGCCCAGATCATTGTCGCCTTCATAACTGGCAATGGCAATCAGGTAGGATTGTACGATGTCCGGTGTTCCCTGTGTCTCCTCCAGATACGCACCGTACTGGTCTGCAGCCGCACGGAACTGCCGAGCCGAAAACAGGGCATCTGCATATCGGATTTTGTATGCGAGATTCGTCGGGTTGAGCTCGACAAGGCGTCGCAGGCTTTCCAGGTTCGACGCATTGTCGGTCGGTGCGTGCTGGCGCTGTTGAACGCGCCGAAGTCCCGTCAGGGCCTCATTCGACCCCGGGTTGAGTTCCAGGGCCTTCTCGTAGTCACGGGCTGCCGACGGATAGTCTCCGCGCCCCTCGTGCGCCTCGGCCCGCAACAGGAAAAGACGCGCATCGCGCGTATCGGCCGTGATGACGGAGTTCAGTACTACAATGGCCTCACTGTACCGATTTTCCTCAAGCAGTTCCGCAGCGCGTTCCTGGGCCACCAGGTCCTGGGCTACGGCAGGCATCGCTACCGCGAAGCCCAGAAGCGACAGAAAAAGCAGGATCGGTATGAAACGGACCATCTTCATTACTCTTCATCGAGCGCGTAAGTGAGGAAATTCGATACGGTATCGAACGGTTTTCCGTCAGGTACTACAATTGCCGATACCGAATGAAGTAGATGATCGGCCTGTACGGGTGATTCTGAACGGAGGCGCTCCTTCAGGCGCGCAAAAAAGTGTTGTGCTTCTTCGGGTGGACTGTCGGCCAGGAAAACGACCAACCGTTCCCTGTCAGGCTGCACCAGCATGTCATCCTCTGCGCGGAGTTCTTCGCGAACGAGGTCCATCAGGAAATCGAAATCAAACGGCCGGGCCTTCTTGCCTCCTTGCTGGTCCATCCGCAGGGCGAGCAGCAGGAACGGACGGGATGACTCATCCCGCCGGGAGAACAGAGGAGAGAGCCGTGTCTCAAACCGGGCCCTGTCCACGTGCCGTGCGTTCGGATCTTCATCCGAGGCGTCTTCACGTGACGCCGGCGGCTGCAACGGCGTTGGCGGCGGCGGCTGCTGTTGAGGAGGCGGCGCAGGTGCCTGCGGCGTGAACTGCTGAGGCGGCGGCGGCTGCTGTTGAGGAGGCGGCGCAGGTGCCTGCGGCATGAACTGCTGAGGCGGCGGTGGCTGCTGCGGTAGCTGCTGCTGAGGCGGCGCAGGTGCCTGCGGCTGCGGCCTCTGCGATGGCCATGATGGCACCTGGGATGAGGGCACGAAGCGCCCCGTTGTATCTGTCGAAGAAGTATCGGAAGACGCATCGGTCGACATGTCATCGGCCCAGGATGGGGGCTCGTCCTGCCAGGAAATCGGTTCTCTCCTGGTGGGCGTCGGCGGAGGGGCTGGCGGCGGCGCGGCAGGAGCATTGCGAAAATCGTCTCCGTTGGCCTCAATCAGGTCTTCGAGGTCCCAGTAGTCCACCACCTGACGCTTGATATGGCCAATATGGGGTACGAGCGTAATGCGGCGCTTCGTGGTGGACGGGTTGTCATCTGCCAATTCAATATGCATGGAGCCCGTCATCTGGCTTGCCATGAACTCGATGACGCGGCGCGACTGCTGGTTTGCAGGCTCGGGCATGACCAGCATGGTGGTCGTCTCGAGTGAGTCGATCTGCTCGAGAAACTGTATGAACTCATTCCGGAATCGATCAAACGAGCGGAATGCCACGAAAGGCATGAAATCATTCATGATGAGACGCGTGGGCCGATGCTGGCGAATCAGATTCACCAGGTCCCAGAGCGCCCCGGACACACCGTCGTCACCCATGTTCTGCAGGTTCATCAGCGGCGGTACGCGCATGAGGCGCACGACACCCGACTCATATGCATCGCGCAGGTTGAACCCGATCGATGCAGCCTGGATCATCAGATCCTTATGTCTGTCCGGCGATACGAAGAGCACGGGCTCACCGAGTCCTGCACCCATATGCGCAAACGCCAGGGTAAGCAATCCCCTGCCGCTGGCAGCCCGCCCATACACAAGGTAGGACCCGCCACGGTAGAGACCGCCCCAGGCGTTGTCGACAACGTCGATTCCGGACTGATGTTTAGGAGCGAAGCTCACGGGTGAAATTGGCGATGCGTTCATGGCGTATTGGGCAGAATGAAGTCTGTCGCATGACGTGCATGCGCAGGTGCAGGACTTGTTTTAACAAAAGCCGTGCCATAAGTGCCCAATATGCCTTGAATGGTTGAAAAGGCGTGCTGAAAGAGACTTTCAGTACGTTTTGGAATCCCGATTTGAGACGCCTTCCGGGTCATGTATCGCCCATGAATCGAGGAAGTAAAACAGGGGCGACCACGAAAACCCATCCACAGGGCACGATTCAGCATTTTTTCTGCACGAAGGGGTTACGCTTGCGCAGTTTGGTCCGATACTTGTAAGGAATCAGAAAGAATCGTCTTTACCCATATCCGCATCATGTCCCTGTATTGCTCCATCCTTAACCCGATCCGGCGCCTGTCCGTGCGCCCCAGGATTGCTGTTGTCCTGCTCGTGGCAGTTGCCGTGTCGGGGTGCGACATCTTCGGCACTGCGGTGGATGAAAGAGCCCCCCGCCTCGAAATCCTCAAACCCACCGATGAGTCAACGGTTGCCGGGCGAAACGTACTGGTTCAGCTCGAAGCCGAGGCCCTGGGCGACGGCAACTTCATATCGTTCATCAATGTGAACATCAACGGCGTCCGCGCCGGGGAAGCACAGTTCGACGGTACGTTCTTCAACTTCAGGTTCAACTCCTTCGACTTTCCGGACGGCCTCTACCGTATTGAAGCCGTGGCGTTCGACAAATTCCAGGCCCGGGGTATCAGCTCGGCCATTCTGGTCACCATCCAGAACGAAAGCGATGGCGTCGGGCCGCGCGTGACCATTGTGGACCCGGAAGTCGAGGATGAGGTCAACGGCATTACACGGGTCGTGGCCCGCACGGAACCGGGAGAACCCGTTGTGACGCGAGCCGACCTGCTTGTCAATGGTGTGGCGATCTCATCCCGCAATGAATCGGTTGGTGGAAACACATTCATATTCGACTGGGACACGGTCGACCTGCCGGTCGGTGAGCACGTCCTTGAGATCAAGGCCTTCAGTGGAGCGAACGTGTTCCGTATTTCCGAGCCTGTCACCGTACGCAAGTCGGAAGGTGCGGACGGCACCGACGGTGGCCCCGGCAGTCTCAAGTGGCGTGCGTTCGGATTCAACGGCCAGGTTGAAGGCGCCCCCGCCATCGGCTTCAACAACGACATATATATAGGCACAACGTCCGATACGCTCTACACGTTTACGTCAGACGGCGCCCTGAAGTGGAAATTTGCCACATTCGGTCCCATTCGCTCATCATCGCTCGTCGGCAACAACGAAGACGTGTTCACGGTGAGCGAGGACGGGCGGCTCTATGGGCTCACCAGTCAGGGTAACCGCCTGTGGAATGCATCTACCAGTTACAACTCGAACGCGGCGCTGCGATCGAGTCCTACACTCGGCGTGGATGGCGTCATTTACTTCGGAGACAGTGAAGGTCGCGTGCACGCGGTGGGCTCGTTCGATGGCCTCTCGCTCGCAGGCCGCTGGCCGAAGAAAGTGTCCGATGCCGCCATTGTCGTCCCACCCGTAATTGCACGGGACCGGACCATCATCGTGGCCTCTACCGATGGTCACCTGTATGCGCTCGATCCGCAGGGTCAGCTGCTGTGGAAGACCACGCAGAACATCGGGTCGGTCATGGTCGGTATGGCCCTCATCGAGAAAGACATCTCCGTCACATTGCCAACGGGCGAGACACGGACAACGACGGCGAACGTGGTGTATGCCGTATCGAACGATGGCCTCATCTATGCCATTGCCGGTGAGGATGGTTCCATTCTATGGAGCTACCCATTGACCGGTCCGCTGCGCTCGGGGCCCGTGGTAGGCCCCGACGGCACGGTATACGTCGGCACGAGCACAGGCCTGATTGCGCTCAACGAAGACGCAGACTCCTTCACGCCGCGCCTGCGCTGGGTGTTCGTTGCCGAAGATGTAGGCACCCCGGCCATTGACGCCAACGGCATCATCTATTTCGTTGGCCGCAAGACACTCTACGCCATCAACCCGAACAATACGCCGTTCTGGACCTATGACCTGAACACGGAGTCTGACGGCCCGCTGACCATCAACCGGTCAGGAGAGTTGATTCTGGCAGGCGAGAACGGTGCCCTGTTCGCGTTCGAGACCGGATCGGTGGGCCTGGCGCGCGAGAAGTGGCCAACCTTCCAGCGGAATGCGCGTCACACGGGACGAATTGGAATCGACGCCACCGACGGCTGAAAGGCCCGGACGTGTTTTGACGGGTAGTCGGTGTCGACTTTTTGACGTCCGGTGTGCATATTGCGTGCATGGACACAGATCTTTCTTCCATCCAGGAGGCCCGAACGCTCGTAACGCGTGCGCGTGACGCCTTCTCGTCATGGCACGCATTTGACCAGGATGCCGTCGACCACGTCGTACGGGAAATGGCCCGTGCCGGCGAGAAGGCTGCGGCCGACCTGGCGCGCATGGCACACGAGGAGACCGGATTCGGCCGCGTGGACAGCAAGACGGAAAAGAATCTTTTCGCCACACGCACACTTCTCGGACAGATAGAGGGCATGCGGACGTGCGGCATCATTGACCGGAGCGGGCCCGTCTGGGAGGTTGCGTCGCCCATGGGCGTGGTAGCCGCACTCATCCCGTCGACGAACCCGACATCGACGGCGCTCTACAAGGCCATCATCGCTGCAAAAGCGCGGTGTGCAATCGTCATGAGCCCGCACCCGCGCAGTGCCCGCTCGACGGCCGAGGCCCTCCGCGTCGTGGCCCAGGCCGCGTACCGGGCCGGCGCCCCGGAAGGGCTGTTCGGTTGCCTCACCGAAATCTCCCTCGAGGGCACGAATGCACTGCTTGAGCACCCGGACACGGATCTGATCATTGCCACTGGTGGAAACGCCATGGTCCGCGCCGCCTATTCCAAAGGCAAGCCGGCCTACGGCGTGGGCTCGGGAAATGTGCCCGTCTATGTGGACCGTTCGGCCGACGTGGAGAAAGCTGCGCGCGACCTGGTCTACGGAGCATCGTTCGACTGGGGTACGCTCTGCTCGACGGAGCGAAGCGTGATCGCCGATATGCCCATTGCCGCCGGGCTCAAAACAGCCATGCGTTCGGCCGGAGCCTGTTTTCTGAATGAACGTGAAACAGATGCCCTTCGAAGCCTCGTGGCGTCCGGCGGCAGGCTGAACGTGGCGCAGGTGGGGCAGTCACCGCAGCGTATTGCGGAACTGGCCGGCTTTGAAGTTCCCGCCTCAGCCCGCGTACTTGTCGCGGAAGTCGAGGATATCGGACCTGTCGAGCCGCTTTCCATGGAAACACTCTCTCCCATCCTCAGCTGGTACCGGGCGGATGGTTGGAAGGAGGGATGCCACGCATGCAAACGGATCCTCGCCTACGGCGGCATGGGACACACACTGGGTCTGCATGCGCAGAAAGAGTCGGTCATTGTGGCGTTTGCCGAGGAGAAGCCGGCCATGCGGATCGTGGTCAATACGGTGGCTGCATTGGGCTCGGTCGGCCACACGACATCCCTCTTTCCCGCCATGACCTTGGGGCCTGGCACATTCGGCGGCTCCATCACGAGCGACAATATTTCACCTCTTCATCTCGTCCAGATCAAGCGGGTGGCTTTCGAGACTCACCCCATTCATGAGGGCGCTGCTGCGCCGCAGGGGTCTTCACCACGCGCAGGGCAGAAGTCCCGTCGAACACCGACCGGAACATCGCCCTGGATGGAGGAAATCGAAGCCCGGCTTCGCGAACGCGCCGGAAGTCGACCGGCGCGAGCGGTTGCTCCCCAGGCGGCTGCATCCCCTCCCCCTCCACAGGTGGCTCCCGCGCGAGAGGTGTCGCCAACTGCCGCCACGTCCGCGGTGCCGCTCGACGAGGCCACGATTGAACGGCTCATTGCGACATTCAGCAAGACGTGACTTACTTGTCCAACAGCGCCTGCAGCGGTATATTCACTCTTCTGTCTATGGGCCTCCGCCGGTTCCGACAGTTGCATTTTCTCCCCCTGACTGAAATCAGTATTTCATGGCCGATACCAGTGATTTCCGCAACGGATTTACCATGGAGTGGAATGGTAACATCTGGTCCATCATCGAATTCCAGCACGTAAAGCCTGGCAAAGGCGGTGCTTTCGTACGGACCAAGCTCCGCAACGTGCGTACGGGCCGCGTCCAGGACAACACGTTCCGTGCCGGAGAACGGGTAGAACAGGTTCGCGTCGAGCGCCGCACCTTCCAGTTCCTGTACGAGGACGACCTGGGGCTGCATTTCATGAATGCGGAGACGTATGAGCAGATGAACCTTCCAGTCGCTACCGTACAGGGCCGTGAATTCATCAAGGAAGGAGCAACGATCGACATCCTGGTGCATGCCGAAACAGAAGAGCCGCTGTCCACGGAAATCCCTGCCACGGTCGACCTGAAAATCACGGAAACCGAGCCGGGACTCAAGGGAGATACGGCCACCGGTGCCACAAAACCGGCCGTGGTCGAGAGCGGAGCAACCGTCAATGTACCCCTTTTCATCAACGAAGGAGATATTATCCGGGTAAACACCGAGCGCGGTGATTACGTGACGCGTGTGAGCACATCTTGACCTGCCCATCTACCAAAAAGAGGACTCCATGGATCTCGAACACCTGAGAGATATTCTGAATCTGGTTTCTGAATCGGATGTGTCCGAAGTCGAATTGGAAGAGGACGATTTCCGGATCGTTGTCCGCAAGGCGCCGCCACCCCCGGTCACGCAGACCTGGGAGGTAGCTCCGTCATCGCCAGCGCCCGCGCCGTCTCCACAATCGGGCATGGCACCGCCGGCCGAAGCCGCACCACCTGCCGAAGCACCATCCACCGGCGAAGAAGTGCGTGCGCCCATCGTCGGTACGTTCTACGAGGCCCCATCGCCCGACTCACCCCCGTTCGTATCGGTTGGAGATACCGTCAAAAAAGGGGACGTACTCTGCATAATCGAGGCCATGAAACTCATGAACGAAATTGAGGCCGAAACAAGTGGCACCATCCGGAAGGTGCTCGTTTCGAACGCAACACCCGTTGAATACGACCAGCCCCTGTTCATCATCGACCCGGCCTGATGAAGAAAGTCCTGATCGCGAACCGCGGTGAGATCGCATTGCGGATCATCCGGACCTGTCATGAGATGGGACTCAAGACCGTGGCCGTCTACTCCACGGCTGACCGCAGCTCTCTCCATGTCAGATTTGCCGATGAAGCCGTATGCATAGGTCCTCCGGCCAGCCGCGATTCCTATCTGCGGTTTGACCGGATCATTGCCGCCGCCGAGGTCACCGGCGCCGATGCCATTCATCCCGGGTATGGGTTTCTTGCAGAAAATGCCGAATTCAGCGCCATCTGTGCTGACCATGGCATCAAGTTCGTAGGTGCCTCGCCGGAGACCATCCGGCTCATGGGTGACAAAAGCCTTGCCAAGGACACGATGGCGGCGGCCGGAGTACCCGTCGTACCAGGCTCCGACGGCGAAGTACAAAGTGCTGTTCAGGGTGCAAAAATTGCTGCTGACATCGGGTATCCGGTGATCGTCAAGGCCAGCGCCGGTGGCGGCGGCCGGGGCATGCGCATGGTCGCCGAACCCGCGGATTTCGAAAAAATGTTCACCGCAGCCAGCAACGAGGCTGAAGCAGCCTTCGGACACGGCGGTTGTTACGTCGAAAAATTCGTCTCCTCCCCGCGTCACGTGGAAATCCAGATTCTCGGCGATGGCCAGGGCAGCGTCATCCACTTCGGTGAGCGCGAGTGCTCCATTCAACGCCGCCACCAGAAACTGCTCGAGGAATCGCCCTCGCCTGTCGTTGGACCCCAATTGCGCAAGCTTATGGGAGATGCGGCGATCAAAGGTGCAAAAGCCGTCAATTATGAAGGTGCGGGTACCGTCGAATTCCTGGTAGATGCGGAGCACAATTTCTATTTCATGGAAATGAACACCCGGATACAGGTTGAGCATCCTGTCACGGAGGAAGTTGCGGACTGCGACCTGATTGAATACCAACTCCGTGTTGCGGCCGGCGAAAAAGTCCGGGAGCGTGAAATCCGGCTCGACGGGCACGCCATCGAATGCCGGATAAATGCTGAAAATCCGTTCCGGAATTTCTCGCCTTCACCCGGCCGCATTACAGCGTTCCACGCACCGGGTGGCCACGGGGTACGTGTCGATACACACGTATACTCGGACTATGTCATACCACCCCACTATGACTCCATGATTGCCAAGCTCATCGTCCGTGCCCGCACGCGCGAGCTGGCCATTTCGAAAATGTTGCGCGCCCTGCGCGAATTCGTAATCGAGGGCGTCGAGACCACCATTCCGTTCCATATCCAGTTGTTGCAGGACGAACGCTTCCGTGCAGGAGAGTTCGATACCCGCTTTCTGGAATCGTTCACACTCCAACCGAAAGAACATGAAATTTCCTGACGAACTCCGCTATACGAAAGACCACGAATGGATACGTGTCCACGGGGACACGGCCACTGTTGGCATCACCGATTTTGCACAGTCAGAATTGGGAGACATTGTCTATGTGGAAGTTGAAACGGTCGGTGACGCGGTCAGCAAGGATGATGTATTCGGCACAGTCGAAGCCGTCAAAACCGTATCAGAACTGTTCATGCCCGTCGATGGTACGGTCACGGAAATGAATTCAGCACTGGACACCAACCCGGAACTCATCAACGAAGACCCGTATGGTGAAGGCTGGCTCATTAAAATGACGCTCGACAATGCCGCGGATGTTGACGCGTTATTGTCCGCCTCCGATTACGCCGACATGGTCGGTCAGTAGATGCACGAAACCATTGTCATCCTTGATTTCGGATCACAGTACACGCAGCTTATTGCGCGACGTATCCGGGAAGCAGGGGTGTACTCCGAGATTTACCCCTGCACGGAGGATGTTGCAACCATTCGGGCGCTTCGTCCCAAAGGCCTGATCCTTTCCGGTGGACCTTCGTCCGTCTATGACCCCGGCGCACCCCGGCTCGACCCGGAATTCCTGGCGCTGAAGCAGGAAGACGGTTCCCCCGTTCCGGTGCTCGGAATATGCTATGGCCTCCAGTCCATGGCGCAGCTTCTCGGGGGTGCCGTCGAACGCGCTGAGCGGAGGGAATTCGGGCGGGCGTCCATCGTAATCGACTCCCGCGCCGATCTGTTCGAAGGCATACCGGAAGGGTCGAATGTGTGGATGAGCCATGGTGATCACCTGACGCGCCTCCCGGATGGCTTTGAGATCATTGCGCACACGGAAAATGCGCCCATTGCCGCCGTCCGTCATACATCGGAAGTCCTCTATGGTGTGCAATTCCATCCGGAAGTGGTACACACCGAACACGGGAAAGCCATACTCGAGAATTTTGCCGGAAACGTCTGTGCATGCAGGAGGGACTGGTCCGCTGCGTCGTTCGTGGAAGAAAAAGTCGCCGAAATCAGAGCCACCGTGGGCGATGAACACGTTATCCTGGGCCTCTCCGGCGGCGTCGACTCGTCGGTTGCAGCCGTTCTGCTGCACGAGGCCATTGGAGATCAGTTGACATGCATTTTCATCAACAACGGACTACTGCGCAAGGGCGAATGGGACATGGTGCAGACCACGTTCCGCGACGAGTACCATATCCGCCTTACCGCAATTGATGCCTCCGATCTTTTCCTGGAGCGGTTGACCGGAATCGCGGATCCGGAAACCAAGCGCAAGATCATAGGAAATACGTTCGTCGAAGTATTCGAGGAAGCCACACACGCCATCGAGGAAGAGCTGGGTACGAAGCCAAGCTTCCTGGCCCAGGGCACGCTGTACCCGGACGTCATTGAGAGTATTTCGTTCAAGGGACCCTCGGCCACCATCAAGACGCATCACAACGTTGGTGGACTGCCCGAGAACATGCGCATGCAGGTGCTCGAGCCCTTCCGCGAGCTGTTCAAGGACGAAGTGCGTGCCATTGGACGCCTGCTCAAGGTGCCAGGGCATATCATTGGCCGGCACCCCTTTCCGGGTCCGGGTCTGGCCATCCGTATTATCGGAGCAGTTACCCGGGACGATGTCCGCCTGCTCCAGGAGGCCGACGCCATTTTCATCGAAGAACTGCGCCGCGCCGGCCTGTATGACGACGTATGGCAGGCGCTGGCCGTACTGCTTCCCGTCCAGACCGTGGGCGTCATGGGAGACGAGCGCACGTACGAGAACGTCTGCGCCCTTCGCGCCGTTACCAGCGTGGACGGTATGACCGCCGACTGGGCGTGGCTTCCCCACGACTTCCTGGCTCGCGTGTCGAGCCGCATCGTGAATGAGATCCGCGGTATCAACCGGACCGTGTACGACATCAGTTCGAAACCGCCTGCTACGATCGAATGGGAATGAGAGCCCGGATCCTGCTTCTGCTACTTGCCGCCGCCGGTATACAGGCGGGCACCATGCCCGGTAGTCTACCGCTTGCCCAGGCGCAGGATCTGTCTACCGTGCGCGACATCCCGGCAGCCGACTCCGTCCTGGCGCTCGGCCTTGCGGCATGGGACGAGGGAGAGGCAAGAGCAGCACAGCGCCATTTTGAACACGTCCGGGCTGAATGGCCCCAAAGTACGGTACACTCGGCGGCTACCTTGATGGCCGCACGCGCGGCCTACGAGATGGGCCAGTTCGACCGGGCACGTGGACTCGTTAATGCATTCTCCTCGCGCTACCCTGGCTCATCGTACGCTACCGAGGCCGATGTCCTTCTGGCCACGATAGAACGGGCAGAACAGTTCCTGAGGGAGCGTCCCATCCGCATTGGTGTCCTGCTCCCCATGACGGACAATGCCGTCGTTGCATCGCAGGAGCTTTTCAACGGACTGCACCTCGCTGTCAGGCATATCAATGCCAACACGCCGGACAGCCGTCCCGTGGAATTGGTTTTCAGGGATATCGGTGCAACACCGGACAGTGCGCGTCTTGCCACGCGGGAGTTGGCATCGGCTGGCGTTGACGTGCTCTGGGGAACTCTGTTTTCCGAAGAAGCGCTCGCCGTGGCCGGGGAAGCCGAGCGTATCGGCATACCATTCCTGGCCCCCATGGCTACCGATCCGGAGGTGTCGCGTGGTCGGCAATTCGTTTTCCAGGCAAATCCGACCATGGCCGTACGGGGGGAACTGCTCGCCCGCCTGGCCATCAACGGTCTGCGCATGGACAGCGTAGGCGTCGTAGCCGAATTCGAGCCCGATGATCTTTCCGAGCAGATGGTCGATGCATTCGTGACGGAAGTCTCCAGGCTGGGCGGCCGCATCAACCTGCTCACCTTCCTTCCCGATGAACGCGGATGGTTTGAGCTTTCCGATCATTTTCCAGCCGATACACTCCGTCACGTAGAGGCCCTCCTCATGCCCGTTTTCACCGACAATCCGGAGCGCACGATTGGAGGTATACTCTCAAGTCTCGATATGCTCGGCCGCGACACACGCATACTGGGAAACGCGGCATGGCATGATTTGCCCATGACCTCGCACGCGGGAAAGTATACCACGACCTACATCAACGACTTCAGTCCTCCACAGGTGGATCTCACGGATCACGACGCCCCACAAGCCCATGCCCGCTCGTTCGTGAAATCATTCCGCGCCCTGGCCCGTCATGAACCCGGGCGACTCGCCTGGGCCGGTTATGATACCGGTATGTTCCTGATGGAGGTAGTCCAGGCGGCTCCGTTCGACGCCGACGCGCGAATGCTGGCCCGCGCTATCCGGGAAGCCCCGCGATTTGACGGCCTGGCCCACCGCATCGGGTTTGAAGGAACGAGTGTCAACCGCGCCGTGTACTATTACCGCTACAGCTTTGGCCAACTCACACTTTTACGCTGACCTTCCTTGCACAACATGATGCTTCGCATTCTGATCGTGGCCCTGGCGCTCGTCGTCTCGAGCTGCTCCTCACCGAACCGGGTCCGGTACAATGCACCCCAGGAGGCGTTTGAGCGTGGTATGGAGCGATTCGAAGCCGGGCGCTACGATATTGCCATACAGTACTTCCAGGGTGTCTTTGATTTCGGTCGTACACATGAATGGGCTGCCGATGCGCAGCTCTGGCTTGCGCGCTCGTACAGGGAGAGCGAACAGTACCTGCTGGCCGCCAATGAATACACACGGTTTACGCAGATTTTCAGGTCCGATCCGCGCATTCCCCAGATCGAATTCGAACTCGCCATGACGTACCATGACCGTTCACCGGCCTACCAGCTCGACCAGACCGACACCGAACGTGCCATTCGGCAGTTCCGGCTGTTCATTACGCGATATCCGGACCATGAGCTGGCCGACGAAGCCAGCCGGAAAATTGCTGAACTCCGTGAGAAAATGGGACGCAAGGCCTACCACGCTGCGGAGCTGTACGATCGACGCGAACTCTATGAGGCTGCAGCCGTCTCCTATGAATCGGTGTTTGATTCCTACTACGACACCGACTGGGCAGATGACGCACTCCTTGGCGCCATGCGCAATTATCTGGAATACGGACGACTGAGCGTTCGCAATAAAAAGCTGGAGCGCTTCAACAAGGGCGTGGAGAACTACGACAAACTGCGCCAGATTTTCCCGGACAGTCCCGTTTTGAAAGAAGCGGAGCAGGTCTATCTGAAACTCCAGGCCGAAATTGATGCCCTCAAGCAGGCATCCTGATGGTGCATCGGTCACCATGAAACAGATCGGGGTGTTCGGGGGCAGTTTTGACCCCCCTCATCGGGCGCACGAACGCATTGCACGCGCAGCCTGTGAGCAGCTCGGCCTCGACCTGCTTCTCTGGGTTCCGGCGCGGCAGCCACCGCACAAACAGGACCAATTGCTGGCCAAGCCGAATGACCGCCTCAACATGGTGCAGCTTCTGGCACGGGACGTGCCGGAATTCGTTGTGGATGCACGCGAAATCGAACGTGCCGGCCCGTCCTGGACCGTTGACACTCTTGAATCCCTGCATGAGGACTATCCCGGGGCGCACTTCTGGCTCATTGTGGGCTCGGACAACCTTGCCGGTTTTCCGTCATGGCGCCGTCCGGACCGTATACGGCAACTGGCATCGCTCGCGGTCTATGAGCGCGCCGCGCCGCCGGGGCATCAGGAAGCAGCGAACATCCCCGGGAGGAAGCCTCACGCGCTTCGTATCCCTGGTGCGACGCTCGACATCTCCTCAACGCAGATCCGCCATCTCCTGCAAAGCCGTCAGCCGACGGGAGACATGCTCTCCCCCCCCGTCCTGGACTACATCGTAAAGAACGGACTCTACCAATGAGCGCCCTCCCGTCCACATTGCGCGACCGTGTGGCGCAACTCATTTTCCCGAGGATAGGATCCAACATGGAGCCCGCCGTCACCGCGTCGGACGACGTAGACCGCATCCGCGACATGCTGTCGCACCACGCCATTGGAGGCCTCTGCCTGTTCAACGGCGACCGCTACCACACGCCACAGTCCCTGGCCCTTCTGCAGGCATGCAGTCGTTTTCCATTGTTGGTGGCTACCGACATGGAGCGCGGCCTGGGGCAACAGATTCGCGGTGCAACGGTTTTTCCACACGCCATGGCCTATGAATTGCTCGAACCCGAGGCGGTGGAAGCCATGGCCAGGCTGTCGGCCCGCGAGGCACTTGCCACCGGCATCCACATCAGCTTTTCGCCCGTTGCCGACGTGGCCTCGAACCCGGCCAATCCCATCATCTCGACCCGCGCGTTCGGTCGTTCGACCGAAACCGTCATTCCAAGGGTCGAAGCTTACACGCACGGCTGCCGGGCAGAAGGTCTCTTGGCGACGGCCAAACATTTTCCCGGTCACGGTGACACGGAGACCGATTCGCACGACGGATCGCCGCGCGTCGAGCGCTCGGCCGACTCCCTGACACAACTTGAAATACCTCCGTTCCGCGCCGCTGTCCAGGCCGGGGTGGATCTCGTCATGACGGCGCATGTGGCCTATCCGGCCCTCGATGCCACGGGCCACATCGCCACGCGGTCGCGCCCCATCCTGACGCAACTGTTGCGCGAATCGCTCGGCTTCCGGGGTGCAGTCATCAGCGACAGCCTGCTAATGACAGGTGCGCAGTCCGGGCACGACCCGGCACGTCTCCTGCTGGCTGGAGTCGATATCCTGCTCGACGTGGACGACGTAGATGCTACCGTCGATGCGCTCATCTCCGCCGCGCACGCCGACCATGAAGTGCGGCGCCGCGTGGATGAGGCCTTCAGCCGCGTCTGGTCCCTCAAGAATCGCCTTATGGACCGCTTTGGTGCCGGTTTCTTCGGCGACCCTGGTCTTGCCTTTGACATCTCTCTCGTGGGATGCGACGCACACCGCCAGGTGGCCAGCGAGCATGCCCGTCGTGCCCTTGTGGTGCGCGAAACGCCCGTACCATTCCAATTCTCCGCGTCACGTCCGGGCCGCACGAGCACGCTGTGCGTGCTCGTGCGGCCCAACACGAATTATACCGATCCTACGCGGAGCCCCCTCGAAACGGCCTTCCGCAGGCGCTACCCGGACGGGGAATATATTGAGATATTGCCCGGTACGACTGACAATAAAATGCAACAGGTGCTCGAGCGGACCAACGAGTACAGGTGTATTGTCCTGGCGGTCATTGTGAAGCCGGCCGCCTGGCACCGTTACGGCCTGTTGCGAGCGCAGCGGGCGTTTGTGGAAGCGCTCACGGAACACGAACACGTCGTGCTGGCCAGCCTCGGAAGTCCAACCGTCCTCGACTCCTTCCCGAATACAACCCATGCCGTATGTCTCTTCAGCGACGTGGAAGCCTCGCAACACGCGCTCATTGAATATATTGCCCGTCTCGACCCTGAACAATGAATCGACCCCACCTGCTTCTTCTCTTTCTCAGCCTGCTTCTGGGCGCGGCGTGCGCATCTCCCGGAAACAGCCCAGAAAGCATATCCAGTACGCCATCCATTACCATGTCGAACGAACTTGAGGAGGAACTGAACCGGATTGTCAACACGTTCCGGGACAACAACATGGCGGAGGGTGACTCGGCCGTCGTGGCGGTCTCCATTGTCGATCCGTCCTCCCGTCACGGCGCGGGAACGGCCGCGGAGTTCCACATGAACGGAAACAGGCTGTTCCATGCAGCGAGCACCATGAAGCTCCCGGTCATGATCGAGGTCTTCCGGCGCGCCGAGCGGGGAGACTTTGCCATGGACGACACAATCGTCCTGCGCAACAGCTTCCGCTCCATCGTGGACGGTGAACCGTTTTCCATTGTGGATGATTCTGACGACGCCTCCTACGACAAACTGGGACAGCCCATGTCACTTGCCGATTTGACGTACAACATGATCATCGTGTCGTCGAATCTGGCCACCAACCTGCTCATCGACGAGCTTACCGCCGACTCGGTGCAGGCCACCTCCGAACGGCTCGGTACGACGCACATGAAGACGCTCCGCGGGGTGGAAGATCTGAAAGCGTTTGAGCGGGGCATGAACAACCAGGCCACATCGCACGATCTGGCCCTCCTGCTGACACGCCTGATGAACGGTACGGCAGTGAACGCCCGATCCGATGCGGCCATGCGGCAGATCCTGCTCGACCAGAAGTTCAATGAAATCATCCCGGCCGGACTGCCTTCGGACGTACGTGTAGCCCACAAAACCGGGCAGATCACGCGCATCAACCATGACGCGGCCATCGTGTATCCACCTGGGGATGACCCATATGTTCTCGTCATCCTGATGGAGGGGATCTCGGATCATGACGCCAGTGCCCGCCTGGGTGCCGAGCTTGCGCGCGCCATCCACGGCCATCTGCGTGGAAAAGTCTGATGTGGCGCCGTGTCAGAGAGATTTTCAAGGCCCGCCGGCAACCCCGTGCGCCGACGAAGCCGGAGGCGGGCAGAGCGACCCCACCTGACCGTGAGACGCTACCCTTCACCGAGGAAGAGATCGCGGCACTTGTGGGCGAGCCCATCCAGAATATCACGCTCTACGAGCAGGCCATGCGACACCGTAGCCTCATGCGCGGAGATCCGGAAAGTCGCATTGAGAGCAACGAGCGACTTGAATATCTGGGCGATGCCGTCCTCGGCTATATCGTTGCAGATGCGCTCTTCAGGATGTTTCCTGACGAAGACGAGGGGTATCTGACGCGGCTACGGGCCAAGCTCGTGAGCGGCACGGCGCTGGCGGCTTCAGCCCGGGAAATTGCGCTCCATGTGCATCTGCAGACCGCAGGAAGTATTACCGATGCGCAGACCCGGGCGTCTGACTCCATGCTGTCCGACGCGTTCGAAGCGCTCATCGGCGCCATCCACCTCGATCTGGGACTGGAGGCGGCCACCCGGTTCGTGGAACGGCATGTGCTCCACACGCGCGACCTGACGGCGCTCGCGCGGCAACGTGTCAACCATAAGAGCGAGCTCCTTGAAACCATCCAGGCCGAGCGGCAGACGCAGCCGGAGTACCGGGTCATCAGCGAGTCGGGGCCGAGCCATGCCAAGGAGTTCGAAGTGGCCGTCTTCATCGATGGCCGCGAATATGGTCGTGCGTCCGATACGAGCAAGAAACGTGCGGAGCAGGCTGCAGCAGCGATTGCACTCACGCATTTCAAACAAACTTGAACAGACTCCGGCGTACTTTCGGGGTGGCCGTGCGTTGATGCCCTTCGCACCCCTCCCTGTTTGGGCCCGCGTGCCCGCTCCATCCCAATCCGCTTCACTTTCATGCCTGTCGGAACCGCTTACACGGATCGTTTTGAACATCGTCACATCGGGCCCTCCGAGACCGACACCGCTGCCATGCTCGACACGCTCGGTCTCGACTCGCTCGATGACCTGGTCGCGCACACTATCCCCGCATCCATCCGCATGGAGGGAGACCTCGATTTGCCGGCAGCGCTCTCCGAAAAGGAGCTGCTCGATCGCGTGCAGGAACTGGGAGCAAAAAACCAGCGGTTCCGCTCCTTCATTGGCATGGGATACCATGGGACCATCACACCCCCTGCCATCCAGCGTGGCATACTGGAAAATCCCGCATGGTACACCCAGTACACCCCGTACCAGGCCGAGATTGCTCAGGGGCGGTTGCAGGCGCTGCTCAATTTCCAGACCATGGTGATGGACCTCACGGGCATGGAAATTACCAACGCCAGCCTGCTCGATGAGGGTACGGCGGCGGCCGAAGCCATGATGATGCTTCACCGTTCGACCCGCAACAAAGCGCACGATACCTTCTTCATTTCAGAGCAGTGCCACCCACAGACGATCTCGGTCGTCAAGACGCGCGCCGTACCCCTCGGTATTGAAGTCATCGTGGGCGACCATGCGTCGTTCACCTTCGGAGAGCGGGTATTCGGCGTGCTGCTGCAGTACCCGTCAACGGACGGCGCCATCCACGATTACACGGCATTCGCGGAAGCCGCGCACGAGGCTGGTGCCGATGTGGTGGTCGCCGCCGACATCCTGAGCCTCACGCTGCTCGAAGCGCCAGGGTCGTGGGGGGCGGACGTGGTCGTCGGTACCACACAACGGTTTGGCGTACCGATGGGCTATGGCGGACCGCACGCGGCCTACTTTGCCACACGGGAGAAATTCAAGCGCCAGATTCCTGGCCGCATCATCGGTGCCACGATCGATGCCGACGGCAAACCTGCCCTTCGCATGGCGCTTCAGACGCGCGAGCAGCACATTCGGCGTGACAAGGCCACGTCGAACATCTGTACGGCCCAGGTCCTGCTCGCCGTCATCGCGGGCATGTATGCCGTCTATCACGGTCCCGATGGCCTGAAGCGTATTGCCACACGCATACATGACCTCGCCCGTCTGCTTGCGGAGGGTTTCCGTGAAGCCGGGCTCACCGTCCGGCACGACGCCTTTTTCGATACCCTGCGTGTCAGCGGCGTGAACGCAGCACATATCCGGCAGGCAGCGGAGCAGGCCCGCCTCAACTTCCGCCACTACAAAGACGGATCGGTCGGTATTACGCTCGACGAGACGGTGAACGTCGATGACCTGACGGCCATTTTCCGCGCCTTCGGGATCAGTGCCAATGTGCGCTCGCGGGCCGACGCCATGACTTCGGGATACTCGGGGCCGCTCGCCCGCAGCACCGAATTCATGACGCATCCGGTATTCCACACATACCGCAGTGAGGCGGCCCTGACGCGCTACATGCACATGCTCTCCTCGCGCGACCTCTCGCTCACGACGAGTATGATTCCGCTTGGCTCCTGCACCATGAAACTCAATGCGGCGGCCGAGCTCATGCCCATCTCGCAGGCCGCCTTCAACGGCGTTCACCCCTTTGTGCCCGTGGGCCAGGCACAGGGCTACATCGAGATGATGACTCAGCTGCGCCGCTGGCTCAGCGAAATCACCGGGTTTGCCGCCACATCGCTTCAACCCAACTCGGGAGCAAGCGGGGAGTATGCCGGTCTGCTTGTCATCCGCTCCTACCACGAACACCGGGGCGAAGGTGCGCGCAACGTCTGCCTCATTCCCTCGTCGGCGCACGGTACGAATCCGGCAAGCTCTGTCATGGCGGGCATGCAGGTCGTGGTCGTTGCCTGTGACGATGACGGCAACATCGACATCGACGACCTCCGCGCGAAGACCGAGGCGGCCGGAGACCGCCTGGCCGCCCTCATGATCACCTACCCGTCAACGCATGGCGTATTCGAGGAGGGCGTGCGCGAGATCTGCGACATTGTCCACGCCGGTGGTGGACAGGTCTACATGGACGGCGCGAACATGAACGCCCAGGTCGGCCTCTGCCGCCCGGGCGATATCGGCGCCGACGTCTGCCACCTGAACCTGCACAAGACGTTCGCCATTCCGCACGGCGGTGGAGGACCCGGCGTTGGTCCGATCTGTGTGGCCAGCCATCTCGCCCCCTTCCTGCCCGACCATCCGGTCGTCACGCCGCGCGAGGACGGCATGCCCGACCTGCAGCTCGGCCCGGTCGCGGCAGCTCCCTTCGGTAGCGCCTCCATCCTGCTCATCTCCTGGGCCTACATCGCCATGCTGGGCGCCGAAGGCCTCAAGCGCGCCACGCAGGTCGCCATCCTGAATGCCAACTACATGGCGCACAAGCTGAAAAGCCATTACGACATCCTTTACACCGGGCGCGATGGATTTGTCGCCCATGAGTTCATCATGGACCTCCGACACCTGCGTCAACACACAAAACTGACAGAAATGGACGTCGCGAAGCGGCTCATGGACTACGGCTTTCACGCTCCGACCATGTCCTGGCCGGTCACTGGTACCATGATGGTCGAGCCCACGGAAAGTGAAAACAAGGCCGAACTCGACCGGTTCTGCGATGCCATGATATCCATTCGTGAAGAAATCCTTGCCGTCGAAGATGGACGGGTAGATGCGGCGGACAGCGTCCTTTCACAGGCCCCGCACACGGCAGCCATGGTCACGTCCGATACGTGGGATCACCCCTATACCCGCGAAACCGCGGCATGGCCCGCCCCGTGGCTTCGCGAACACAAGTTCTGGCCGTCCGTGCGCCGCGTGAACGATGCCCACGGCGACCGCCACCTGGTCTGCTCCTGCCTCCCGATCGAGGAATACGCTTGACAGGCACGAAGACACATATACGTTCCCTATAATTTGCAAAGGGAAACTATATGTTTCTCTATGGCTGAAAATACTCCCCCTCATCCGCTTCCTCTCCAGCGGGCGCTGGAGATGCTTGGTGCCGACATCCGGGATGCCCGTCGGCGTCGCCGAATCCAGACCAGAGTCATGGCCGAGCGCCTGTTCGTATCGCTCCCTACGCTCCGACGGCTTGAGCGGGGCGACCCGACAGCAGCAATGGGCACGCCGAACGCATATGTATAAGTTGATCTTGATGGAACGGTTCATCCGGTGGGCCGCTTGTGGGTACACGCCGGTCGACAGGAGCAACATGCCACGTTCGAGTATGATGCAACGTGGATTCAGTCAGACGTACGCTTCGCTCTGGAACCGGCACCGCAGTTAGGGCCTGGTCCTTTCCACACATCGGGAGATAGAGCACTCTTCGGAGCGCTGGGCGATTCAGCGCCGGATCGGTGGGGACGGACGCTGCTTGCACGGCGGGCGGCCACTACGTTCCACCATTCATGGAATTGGGACGGCTTGTTGAAGCCGCAGAACGTATTACCACCGACAGCGAGACCCGGGAGGACCTTGATCTCCTTCTGGCTCCGGGCTCGTCTCTACTTGGTTCCAGACCCAAGGCGTCGGTCCGAGGCCAGGGTGATGAACTCATGATGGCCAAGTTCAACCGACCCGACGATGACTACGATGTTGGCTGATGGGAAGCGGTCGCTCTCGCATTGGCTGACATGTCCGGTGTCCATACCGCGTCCTGGTCGGTCGAATTCCTGAATGGGCGTACCGTGCTTCTCATGGCCCGTTTCGACAGGGATGGCAGTCTCCGGATTCCTTTCCCTTCGGCCATGAGCATGCTCGGCGCAGTCGACGGCGAGCATCGAAGCTACCTCGAAATCGCCGACGCCATTCGTGTACACTCGGTCATGCCGCTGGCCGATTTGAGTGAGCTCTGGAGGCGGATGGTATCAGGTCCTGTTGATGTGAGCCCGCGCTTCCTTTCAACGTCCATCACATACGGATACGACCGATCTGCATCCATGGAACTGGCCTTTGAAGCAGCACAACACTTCAGCTTGTCGATGGCAACGGCCCGGGATATGGGCGCAACCAACAGGGAATGCGATCACATGGCCAGTGCGTTCGAGCACGAAGACAGCGAAGTGCGGTGACAGGCCCTGATATATCTATGATATATTATTAATATATCAGTCCGTACAACTTCCCGGGCAGCTTTCGGCCCAGGAAGTCGGCCACTTCGCGCGTTACCGAAGCCACGGCACGCATGTCTACCCCCGTGTGGTAGCCCGATGCCTCCAGCGCCCAGACCACGTCTTCCGTAGCCACGTTGCCCGTCGCACCGGGTATGAAGGGACAACCGCCGAGCCCACCGAGTGACGTATCGAACCGGCACACACCCGCCCCGGCGGCCGCCAGGATGTTGGCAACGCCGAGCCCCCGCGTGTCGTGAAGGTGCAGCACGAGCGGCGCATCCATCAGAGGCGCAACAGCGTCCACGACGCGGCAGATGGCACCGGGATGCGCGAGCCCCGTGGAGTCGGCGAGCGAAAATGACTCGAGGCCACGCCCGGCGAAACGCCGCGCCAACTCCGTGATGAGCGCGAGCGGCGTATCCCCGCTTTCCTCATACCCCCAGACGGTCTGCAGGCCGAGCTGCGCCCGAAGGCCGAGCTGCGCCGCCCTGTCCAGCATGGCCTCCGCCTGTGCCGCCCCCTCTTCGACGCCCATATTCGCATTGTCACGGCCGTGCTGTTCGTTCGTGGCTATGCTCAGATCCACCACGTCAAGCCCCGCCGCCGCCGCGCGCTCCACGCCACGCACGTTCAGCGCCAGACCGGAAAAAACCGCGCCATCGACGGGCACAAGTGCCGCCGCCACCTCTTCCGCATCGGCCATCTGCGGCACCCACTTCGGATGCACGAAACTTGTGATTTGCACGCGCGGCAGTCCGCTTGCCGCCAGGCGCCGTATCCACTCGATTTTGCGTTCGGTCGGAATAAGGCGCTCCTCGAATTGGAATCCGTCGCGCGGGCCGACTTCACAGAGCTCAATGGTATCCATGTGCGTCGCGTATCTTGTGCCTGATGCGCTGAACAACCACCCCGTACCCAGGGGTTCCCCGATCATGTATTTTCGCTCGCTTGCGCTGCTCTCTGCTGTCCTGTTTGTCGCACTCGGCTCCGTGGCGGCCGGCCCGGTAGCGCCAGTTCAAGCCACATCCCAGCAGGCCGCCCCCCGCCCGACCATCAGCGCCGAGCCGCTCTCCGATCGCCGCGTCCATTATGAGATCTCGGCCACGCTCGACGTCGAGACCAGGACCGTCGGCGGCACGGCCCGCGTGGTGTGGCGCAATCCTGACAGGGTACCCGTTTCCGAGCTCCAGTTCCATTTCTACCTGAACGCCTTCGCCGGCCCCGAGACCACCTTCATGACGGAAAGCGGCGGCCGGCACCGCGGCTTCGAGGCCGGCAGTAGCGACCCCTGGGGCGGCATCGATATTACTTCCATGTCTCTTTTCCGGGGAGATGCGGCGCAGAGCGACCTCCTACCCGCCCTGGAATTCATCCGGCCGGACGACGGCAACCCGAATGACTTCACGGTGGCCCGCGTGGTGCTGCCTGAGCCCGTTGCGCCCGGCGACTCGGCTGTCGTGGATGTGGCGTTCACGTCACGCCTTCCTGAAATCGTCGCGCGTACCGGCTGGCTCCCGGGTCCATCCGGGCGTCCATTCTTCATGGTTGCTCAGTGGTTTCCGAAATTGGGCGTCTACGAGATTCCCGGACAGCGCTACGTACCGGCAGATGCCGACCGCGGCGCCTGGAGCACGCATCAGTTCCACGCCAACAGTGAGTTCTATGCCGATTTCGGAACGTACGACGCCCGGCTGACCGTGCCCGCTGACCATGTGGTCGGCGCAACCGGCCTGCTCGTGAGCGGGGACGCCGACGGGAGCGCAGGCGCCACCAAAACGCTCCGCTACCGCGCCGAGGACGTCCATGATTTTGCCTGGACCGCCAGTCCGGAGTTCCTGGTGCATGAAGATACATGGGAGCACGTACGCATCCGCCTGCTCCTCATGCCAACCCATGCCGATCAGGCCGAAAGACACCTGGAGGCGACGCGTATTTCGCTGGCGAGCCTCGATGAGCGGCTGGGTACGTATCCATGGACCACGCTGACCGTCGTCGACGGCCTGGGCGGTGCGAACGGCATGGAATACCCGACGCTGATTACGGCCGGCACCTTCTACGGGTTGCCGTCCTGGTTCCGCCCCCTCGAACTCGTCATTGTGCACGAGTTCGGGCACCAGTATTTCCAGGGCATGCTCGCCAGCAACGAGGCCGAGGAGGCCTGGCTCGATGAAGGCATGAATTCCTACATCGAGACCAAGGTCATGGACGCCGCCTGGCCGGAAGGAAGCGTCGTCGATGTGGCGGGTATCCGCATTTCGGGGCGCGATTTCCACCGCATCTCCTACACGAAGAATGACCCCAGCCGCGGCGCGCTGCAGACGAAATCCTGGGAATACCGGTTCGGAGACTTCGGCAAGGCTTCGTACTCAAAACCAGCCACCGTCATGCACAGCCTGGAAGGCTACCTGGGCGCGGAGCGCATGGATGCCTTCCTGAAGGCATACGTGGCCGAGTGGCGGTTCCGCCATCCCACGGCGCGCGACCTCCAGGACGTCGCCGAGCGTGTTGCGGGCGAGAATCTCGACTGGTTCTT
>Ga0210009_1000506_pt1 | contig 43075 bp, 37 predicted proteins | sample CryGeyCG2114_065_FD_185457 | JGI IMG/M metagenome (GOLD analysis project Ga0210009, IMG submission 185457) | Groundwater microbial communities from aquifer - Crystal Geyser CG12_big_fil_rev_8/21/14_0.65 (SPAdes) (version 2) | ecosystem: Environmental > Aquatic > Deep subsurface > Groundwater ...
TGTCTACATTGTAATCATAAATACAAATAAAACAACAAAATAATACATGTCTACATAATTGAACCCAAAAGTTCACTAACACATTGATTTCAAAGAGGATTTAGTCGAAAGTAGAAAAGAACTTCAGACTAATGTCTGGAGTCCCCGTCATTGCTGTCGTTGGCTGGAATAGATGTGATCGGCGGCTATGGGCACGTTGCCGAATGCCATGAACGTCTTCTGAAGGGTGATGGGCTGGACCACCAGATACCGGACTATCGTGTAGACCGGCTTTCAGCCTTTAACGGTAAAAGAAATTCTGGCTCTGGTGCTCATTGGGTATCAGCAACATCACGTTATTTGAACATCTCTGGCAGCGATATTCCCTGCGGGTGCTCAGCGGCTCTCATAGTGGGTGATCAAGCGTGTTTCGAGACTGGTGCCAAAATTTTAGGGCACCCCAACCACTGGGATTGGGCACCATCAGGGCGAACGGTGCAACCTGGGTGCGGACAGCGCGGCGATCATGTCAGTGGTGGCAGCATCCACATTGGGGTGCGCTGACAGCAACTTGGCTGTGGTGAGCAGTTTGCGCAAATCCTGCACATCTTTCACCGTGGGTGCCACCTTGATCTGCGCGATGGCGGCCGCGCTGTTGCCGCCCTTGATCAAAGCGAGCACCTTGGGAGCCCAAACACCGGGACGGGACATGGCCGGATCCTTTGCTTAAAATTGACACGGTATTTTGGCACGTAGCCCCTGATAATCAAGCGCAAGAAGCTACAAAAAATAGAGTGTTTATTGACCCACCATGAAATCCAAATTGATCAGCAGCGGCTTGGTCTACAGCACCGAGTCGGGCCGCATGTGCCCCAACTGCCGGCAAGCGGTGGCGGCTTGCCAATGCAAGGCCACACCGCCCCGACTGGTGCGTGACGGCACGGTGCGCGTGTCGCGTGAGACCAAAGGCCGCGCAGGCAAGGGGGTCACGCTGGTCAAAGGTCTGACGCTCGACGATGCTGCCTTGGCCGCCTTGGGCAAGCAGCTCAAAACCGCGTGCGGCTCGGGCGGCACAGTCAAAGACGGCGTGATTGAGGTGCAGGGCGACCACTGCGTGCGCGTGCTGGCGATGCTGGCCGCGCAGGGGTACCAGGCCAAGCGCGCCGGGGGATAAAAGATGATTCATGGGATGGAAGGCATGAACCCCGAAGACCTGCAACGGCTGGTCACGCGCACCATGCCTTTTGGCAAGCACAAGGGTTGCATCATTGCCGACTTGCCCGGCAACTACCTGCGCTGGTTTGCCCGAGAGGGTGTGCCCAAAGGCGAGATTGGCCGCCTGCTGGCGCTGATGAACGAGATTGACCATAACGGGTTGAACGACTTGCTCGAGCCGCTGCGCAGAACCGCAGCTTCAGGCGAATAGTCCCGCTGCTGCGAAAATCTCTTCATGCTGTTGGGCGCAAAGTAACATCTGGAGCGTCAGCAGTCGAAAGCGCTGGTTGTTTCCCCTCTCGTCAGAAGACGAGATACAGGTCTTTTTGGCGCCGATGGTTTGTTTTTTGAATGGCCAAATTTGCAATGAAGTTTATAGCTACTCCCGCCCGTTTATCAACCGTCAGAAGCACATTTGATGCTGAATTTAAGGCACGCCTGCATTGGTCTGCCGAAACCGACGCAGGCATTGAACAACGCGTGGCCGACATCCTGACCGACGTACGCCAGCGCGGTGATGCGGCCGTGCTGGACTACACAGCGCGTTTTGACGGACTGCAAGCCACCAGCATGGCGACGCTGGAATTGACGCAAGTTGAACTGAAAAACGCTTTTGACGCTTTGCCTGAGATGCAGCGCACCGCGCTCGAAGCTGCCGCCCTGCGCGTGCGCAGCTACCACCAGGCGCAGCGCAAAGCCAATGGCGAGAGCTGGAGCTACCGCGACGCAGACGGCACGCTGCTCGGCCAAAAGGTCACGCCGCTGGACCGCGTCGGCATTTACGTGCCCGGCGGCAAGGCCGCCTACCCCAGCAGCGTACTCATGAACGCCATCCCCGCGCACGTGGCCGGGGTGGGTGAGATCATCATGGTGGTGCCCACGCCGCGTGGTGAAAAAAACCAACTGGTGCTGGCTGCCGCGTATGTGGCCGGTGTTACGCGCGCCTTCACCATCGGTGGCGCGCAAGCGGTGGCCGCGCTGGCGTATGGCACGGCCACGGTGCCCAAGGTGGACAAAATCACCGGCCCCGGCAACGCCTACGTGGCCAGTGCCAAAAAGCGTGTGTTTGGCGTGGTGGGCATCGACATGATCGCCGGCCCGAGCGAAATTCTGGTGTTGGCCGATGGCAGCACGCCGCCCGACTGGGTGGCGATGGATTTGTTCAGCCAGGCCGAACACGATGAGCTGGCGCAAAGCATTTTGCTGTGCCCGGATGCCGCGTACATCGACCAGGTGCAGGCCAGCATCCACAAACTGCTGCCAGAGATGCCAAGGCGCGAGATCATTGCCAAGTCGCTCAACGGGCGGGGCGCATTGATTTTGACCCGCAGCATGGAAGAAGCCTGCGAGATCAGCAACCGTATTGCGCCTGAGCACCTGGAAATTTCCAGCCGCGAGCCGCACCGCTGGGAGCCGCTGCTCAAACACGCGGGTGCCATCTTTCTCGGTGCCTACACCAGCGAGAGCCTGGGCGACTACTGCGCTGGGCCCAACCACGTGCTGCCCACCAGCGGTACCGCGCGCTTCTCATCACCCTTGGGCGTGTATGACTTTCAAAAACGCAGCAGCCTGATTGAAGTCAGCGAGCAAGGGGCGCAAACGCTGGGGCAAATTGCGTCGGTGCTGGCGCATGGCGAAGGCTTGCAAGCCCACGCGCGCGCAGCGGAGATGCGGCTCAAAAAGTAGAAATTTGCTATTTCAAGATCCAATCTTGAAACAGCAAAAGTGAGGGGCGGTTAGCCCCGTCGGGGCCGCTTAAAAGATGCACAATGGCCTGACTGGCACGCTCTGTTGCTGGCAGAGGGACTTGCATTGCGATGAACACGTTACCGAATGTCGCCGCTTATCCGGACCCGGCTCTTGAAGCTTTGCTGGAGCGCTATCACACGGACCCGCACGCGCTGGTGCAAATGTTGCGCAACGTGCAGACCACATGCGGCTGGTTGCCGCGCCCGGTGTTGTCCCTGTTAGCCGATGCCTTGGGACTGACGCTGGCGCATGTGGAAGGCGTCGCTGGCTTCTACCGATTTTTTCATACCCGACCGGTGGGCGCCTACCGGGTGCTGTTCAGCGACAACATCACCGACCGCATGTTGGGCAGCGAGGAGCTGCGCCGCCACCTGTGCCATTTGCTCAAAGTGGCCCCGGGGGAGGTGCGCGCTGACGGGCGCGTCAGCGTGGACACCACCTCGTGCACCGGTTTGTGCGACCAGGGCCCGGCCCTGCTGATCAACCATCACCAGGTGGTCACGCGCCTGACACCCCAGCGCGTCGAGCATATGGCCGCGCTGATTGAGCAGCAAACGCCAGTGGGTCAATGGCCCGCCGAGTGGTCGCGCGTGGACGATCAGATTCGGCTGGCCGATGTCAAGCTGGGGCCGCAACCCGCGCCGGGTGCAGCATTGGCCCAGGCGGTGGCGCGTGGCCCGCTGGCCATGTTGGACGAAGTCAAGCGCGCCAAGCTGCGGGGTCGTGGCGGCGCTGGCTACGCCACGGGCACCAAGTGGCAACTGTGCCGCAATTCGCCGGGCCAGGCGCATTACGTCGTGTGCAATGCTGACGAAGGTGAGCCGGGCACCTTTAAAGACCGCGTGCTGCTCACCAGTTATGCCGACGCCGTTATCGAGGGCATGACGATTGCCGCGCTGGTGGTCGGGGCCAAACAAGGGCGGATCTATTTGCGCGGTGAATACCGCTATTTGCTGGAGCACTTGCACGCGGTGTTGCAGCGTAGGCGCAGCCAGGGGTTGCTGGGCACAGGCATTCAGGGCCAGGTCGGTTTTGACTTTGATATTGACATCCATGTGGGCGCGGGTGCTTATGTGTGTGGCGAAGAATCAGCGCTGATCGAGTCGCTGGAGGGCAAACGCGGTACGCCGCGCATCCGCCCGCCGTTTCCGGTGGAACGTGGTTACCTGGACCAACCCACCACCGTCAACAATGTGGAAACGTTTTGCGCTGTCACGCACATTGCGCTACAGGGTGCGCCGTGGTGGAGCAGCATCGGCACGGCGCAGTCCACCGGTACCAAAATCCATTCCATTTCCGGCGACTGCGAGCGCCCCGGCATTTACGAATACCCGTTTGGCACGCGCATTGGTCGCATCCTGGAAGACTGCGGCGCGCGCAACACGCAGGCGGTGCAGGTGGGCGGGCCGTCGGGCGTGTGCTTGTCAGCCTCGGAATTCAACCGACGCGTCGGCTTTGAGGATGTGCCCACGGCAGGCGCCTTCATGATCTTTGACCGCAGCCGCAACATGTTTGAGGTGGCGCGCAACTTTGCCCACTTTTTTGCCCACGAAAGCTGTGGCTTTTGCACGCCGTGCCGCGTTGGTACCGAGCTGGTAGTGCGTCGGCTGGACAAACTGCAACGTGGCCATGGGTCGTCGCAAGACCTTGACGAGTTATACGAGCTCGACAAACTGATGCACGGTGCCACGCACTGCGGGCTGGGCGCGGCGGCGTGCAACCCGCTGCGCGACACCATCGCCAAATTTCGCCCGGCTTACGAGCAGCATTTGCAGTCGCTGCACTTTGTGCCGGGGTTTGATCTGGACGCCGAGCTGTCGCAAGCGCGTCTGGCCACCGCGCGCGACGATGCGCTCGCGCACCTGGAGACCTTGCCATGAACAACGATCGCATCGATGCGCTCACACCGGGCACATTTACCCTGGACGACCAGGAGGTGGAATTTGGCCCCGGCGAAACCATCATGCAGGCGGTCACCCGCGCTGGCGGCTACATCCCGCATCTGTGCTGGCATGAGGGCTTTCACCCGCACGGGTCGTGCCGCCTGTGCACGGTCAAGGTCAACGGCCGCATGGGATCGGCCTGCACCGTGCTGGCTAGCACCGGGCAAAACGTGGAAAGCAACACCGAAGAGTTGCGCACCCTGCGCCGCACGCTGTTGCAAATGATGTTTGTCGAGGGCAACCACTTTTGCCCGTCGTGCGAAAAAAGTGGCAACTGCCGTTTGCAGGCCACGGCGTATGAGGCCGGCATGACCGGCCCGCACTTTGAAGAGTTTTACCCCAACCGCAAGGTCGATGCCAGCCACCCGGATGTGTTGCTGGACCTGAACCGCTGCATTTTGTGCGAGCTGTGCGTGCGCGCCAGCCGCGACCTGGACGGCAAGAACGTGTTTGCCATCGGCGGGCACGGCATCGGCGCGCATCTGCTGGTCAACAGCCCCAGTGGCCAGCTGGGCGACAGTGCGCTGGCTGTGACCGACAAGGCGGTGCATGTGTGCCCGGTGGGAGCCTTGCTGTCCAAGCGCCGGGGTTTCAGAACACCCATTGGCGCGCGGCGTTTTGACATTCATCCGGTGTCTGAGAGCGAAGAGGCCGCACCATGAACGCCAACTTGATACAACCGGCGCACGGCCCGCGCAAGCTCAAGGTGGCCACGGTGTCGCTGGCGGGCTGCTTTGGTTGCCACATGTCTTTTCTGGATATTGACGAACGCTTGCTGGAACTGCTGGAGCATGTGGAGTTTGACCGTTCACCGCTGACCGACATCAAGACCATTGGCAAATGCGATTTGGGCTTGGTGGAAGGCGGCTTGTGCAACGCAGAAAACGTGCAGGTGCTGCGCGAGTTCCGCGCGCATTGCAAAACCCTGGTGGCCGTGGGCGCCTGCGCCATCAACGGGGGTCTGCCTGCGCAACGCAATCAACTCGATGTAGGGCAAATGCTGCGTGACGTGTATTGCACGCAACGTGGCAGCGGTGCACGCTGCCAGGTGCCCAACGACCCCGAGTTGCCGCTGCCGCTGAACCGTGTGCACCCGATCCACGAGGTGGTGCATGTGGACTACTTTTTACCGGGTTGTCCACCCAGTGCCGACACCATCTGGTCGTTTTTGAGCGACCTGCTGGCCGGGCGCACGCCGCAACTGCCGCAGAACCTGATTCACTACGACTAAGGGATGCGGGACAGACCGCAGCGAGCCAGCTCTGTCCTCAATATATTAGAAAGTTGCATCATGACCTTTGCCCTCGAAACCGCCGCCCACCCCGAGGCCTTGCGCCGTGTCGCCATTGACCCGGTCTCGCGCGTGGAAGGCCACGGCAAGGTCACACTGCTGCTGGACGCGCACAACCACATCGAGCAGGTACGCCTGCACATTGTTGAATTTCGGGGTTTTGAAAAATTCATCGAAGGCCGCCCGTATTGGGAAGTGCCGGTGATGGTGCAGCGCCTGTGCGGCATTTGCCCGGTGTCGCACCACCTGGCGGCGGCCAAGGCGTTTGACCGGATTTTGGGGGCCACACCGGTGACAGCCAGCGCAACAGCGGTGCGCCGCCTGATGCACTACGGGCAAATACTACAGTCGCACGCGCTGCACTTTTTCCACCTGAGCTCACCCGATTTGCTGTTTGGTTTTGACTCGGACGTCGCCAAACGAAACATTGTGGGTGTGGCGCAGGCCCACCCTGACATTGCCAAAAAAGGCATTTTGTTGCGCAAGTTTGGCCAGGAGATCATCCGCATCACCTCGGGCAAGCGCGTGCACGGCACCGGTGCGGTACCGGGCGGCATCAACAAACTGGTGACGCGCCAGGAGCGCGACGCCCTGCTGGCAGACCTGCCGCAGATGCTGCAATGGGCGCAAGACGCGGTGGATATGGTCAAACAGTTGCACGCGCAAAACCCGGCGCTGTACAACACGTTTGGCAGCTTCAAGTCCAATTTGCTGTCGCTGGTGCGCGCCGACGGGGCCATGGATTTGTACGACGGCGTGCTGCGCGCGCGTGACGCCAGCGGCGCGATCATTTTTGACGGGCTGGACGACCAGCGCTACCTGGAGGTGATTGCAGAAGAGGTGCGATCCTGGAGCTACATGAAGTTTCCGTACCTCAAAAGCCTGGGCACGCAACAGGGCTGGTACCGCGTGGGGCCGCTGGCGCGCGTGCAAAACTGCGACTTCATCCCCAGCGAACGCGCTGAAGCTGAGCGCCAGGCCTTCGTGGCCTGGGGCCAGGGCGAGCTGATCAACGGTTCCTTGGCCTACCACTGGGCGCGCATGATTGAACTGCTGCACGCGGTGGAGGTGATTGGCCAGTTGCTCGACGACCCGGCGCTGCTGGCGGGTGACTTGATCAGCAGCGGCGCGCGTCAACAAAGCGGCGTGGGCATGATCGAAGCCCCGCGCGGCACGCTGATCCACGACTATGACGTGGGCGACGACGATCTGGTCACACGCTGCAACCTGATCGTCTCCACCACGCACAACAACCAGGCCATGAACGAGGCGGTGCGCTCGGTGGCGCGCGAGTATCTGGAAGGGCAAGAGCTGACCGAAGGCCTGCTCAACCACATTGAAGTCGCCATTCGCGCCTACGACCCTTGCCTGTCTTGCGCCACCCACGCACTGGGCAAAATGCCGCTGCAAGTGACCCTGCTGGCCGCTGATGGCAGCGTGTTGGACCGACTAGAAAAGTCGTCGCAATGACTCTGTCTGCTGTAGGAGCGGCGCCCACGCCGCGAATGTCTTCAAGCTATTCGAGAAACGTCCGTTTTTGACATGACCAGAAACCGGGCCATTCCGAGTGCATGGCTTCGGGCAGTCAACTCACTAAAATGTGACTTTTTGATGTGAAAGCATTTTTATGCGTACCACTCTGGACCTTCCTGATGAGACTTTTCGCCAGCTCAAAGCACAGGCGGCGCTCAACGGCATGAAGCTCAAGGAACTGGTCACCCAATTGATTCAGCGCGGCCTGGCCGCCGGGGTCAAGCCAGCACCTCAGGCAGTCAACCATGCGGGGCAGCCGCCAGACCCGCCGCCCGTGGCCATCCAGCGAATGACTGCTGAAGCAGCCGCGACGGGGTTGGCGCCGACCTATCCAATCCCCATCGCACGGGAAGCGGATGGCACGACCACACCCTACCTCTCCAACGCTCAGTTGTACGCCATTCTGGACGAAGAAGACTTGTCGCAATACCAGCGGGTGCTGAGCGCAGCAAGTGGTCAATGATTGATCTACCCGATGTCAACGTCTGGCTCGCGCTGATTGACAAACGTCACATCCATCACGCCACAGCAGCACGTTATTGGGCTGATACCGCAGTGCGAAGCCGCGCCTTCTGTCGCATCACGGCCAATGGTTTTTTGCGCCTGAGCACCCACCCCCGAGCATTAGCCAGGCCACTGAGCCCGCATGAGGCCTGGATCATGTACCGACAATTTTTGTCGCTCCCCATCATTTGCTGGCAACCGGAGCCAGCCGGGCTTGAAGACCGCTACTGCGCTTTGACCTGCGCCCCAGGGTTTAGCCAGCGCCTTTGGACGGATGCTTACCTGGCCGCATTTGCGCAGGCGGGTCATTTTCGACTGGTGTCATTTGATGGCGACTTCAAGCGCTTTGCTGACCTGAACTTTTTGCACCTTGGTGTGGCGCTGCCAGAGAAAAAATGACCGCCCCTGTGCTGGTGTTTGGTTGGGGAAACCTGAGCCGGGGCGACGACGCGCTGGGGCTCATGTTGGTGGCTGCGCTGCGTGAGCAGTTGCCACCAGCCCTGCAAACCCAGGTGGAATGCCTCGACGACTACCAGTTGCAGGTGGAGCACGCGCTGGACTTGGTGGGGCGCAGCCAGGTGCTGTTTGTGGATACCAGCGTCAGCGCCGCGCCACCGTTTGAGGTGAGCGTGCTGCAAGCCGCAGCTGACGACAGCGTCAGCACGCACAGCCTGTCGCCGCAAGCGCTCATGCATGTGTACCAGCAGTTGCAGGGCACACCCGCACCACCGTGCACGCTATTGGCGATTCGCGGGGACAGTTTTGAATTGGGGGAGCCACCCAGCCCGGCAGCGCTACAGCATTTGGCCGCTGCCCTGGCTTGGGTGCTGGATGCGCTGCGGTCGAAAAATGGCTTTGACTGCTGAGTTCAGGCCGCGCCAGCTGGCGGGTTAGCGGCCGGTAAAACGTGGTGCGCGTTTTTCCGCAAACGCGGTCACGCCTTCCTTGAAGTCGTCGCGCCAACCCAGTTCACGCATAAAGCCGGCTTCTAGGCTGAGTTGCTGCTCCAGCGTGTGGTTGGGTGCGGTGTGCATGGCCGCGCGCGTGGCCACCAGGGCGCGCGTGGGCATTCGCGCCAGTTGTGTGGCCAACTGCGCTACGGTCGAGGTGAAGTCGGGGTCATCCACGCACTGCCAGATCAGGCCCCATTGCTCGGCTTTTTCAGCGGGCAGCTTGTCGGCCAGCATGGCCAGGCCCATGGCGCGCGCCATGCCGACGCGCTGCGGCAAAAACCAGGTGCCGCCCGTATCTGGCACCAGCCCGATCTTGCTGAACGCCTGCAAGAAATAGGCTGATCGGGTAGCTACCACCAGGTCACACGCCAGCGCCAGGCTACAGCCCGCACCCGCTGCTGCGCCATTGACGGCCGCAACGGTGGGCACGCGCAAGTCTTGCAACGCCAGAATCAGCGGCTTGTAGTGCTGCTCTACCACCGCGCCAATATCGGGCTGAAGATGCCCCAGCGCCATATCGGGGTCTGCCAGATCTTGTCCGGCACAAAACGCGCGCCCTGCTCCCGTGAGCACCAGTACGCGAATCGATGCATCGGTTTGCACCTGCGCCAGCGCCTCGCGCATCTCGGTATGCATCGCACCCACAAAGCTGTTGAGTTTGTCGGGCCGGTTGAGCGTGAGCCGCGCCACGCCGCCGGTGGCTTCAAAAAGAATGTGCTGGTAGGTCATGGGTGTCCTGATGGAGCAAAAGTGGATGAAAGGAATCGTACACGCTGACTGCGCAAAGCGCAGTCACTGCGCGCGCATCAGCGCCTCAATCTCGGCCACGCCCACGGGCACGTCGCGCGTGAACAGCTCGCAGCCCGTGGCGGTCACGATGGCGTCGTCTTCAATGCGGATGCCGATGTTGTGAAAGCGCTCTGGCACATCGGCTGCCGGGCGCACATAGATGCCCGGCTCGATCGTCAGCGCCATGCCCGGGCGCAGGATGCGCGCCGGGCGGTCTTTGATGACTTCGCCCGTGAGCGCGTCCTTGCGCGTGCTCACCTGGCCAATTTCACTTGGCTCGGTGTAGGCACCGCAGTCGTGCACGTCCATGCCAATCCAGTGGCCGGTGCGGTGCATGTAAAACGCAAAGTAGGCGCGCTGCTCGATCACGTCTTCTACACTGCCAACTTTGTTCTTGTCGAGCAGGCCTACGTCGAGCATGCCCTGCGCCAGCACGCGCACCGCCGCGTCGTGCGGGTCGGTAAAGCGCGCGCCCGCTTTTGTGGCCGCAATGGCGGCCTCTTGGGAGGCCAGCACCAGTTCATACAAGGTGCGCTGCGCGCCGCTGAAGCGCCCGTTGGCGGGGAAGGTGCGCGTGATGTCTGACGCGTAGCCGTCGAGCTCGCACGCCGCGTCAATCAGCACCAGTTCGCCATCATTCACCCGCCCTGCGTCGGCGCGGTAGTGCAGCACGCAAGCATTGGCGCCGGCGGCAACAATGGAGCCATACGCCGGGGCCTGCGAGCCGTGGCGGCGAAATTCGTGCAGCAGTTCGGCGTCCAGGTGGTATTCACGCACTTCCTGCCCGGCGCGCAGCATGCGCGCGCACAACTGCATGGCGCGGACATGCGCGCCGGCGCTGATTTGCCCGGCGCGGCGCATGATGGCCTGCTCATGTGTGTCCTTGAGCAGGCGCATTTCGTCCAGCACACCACACAGGTCGCGCTGCTGCTGCGGACACAGCGTGCCGTAGCGCACCCGCGCGCGCAGCTTGCTCAGCCAGCCGTCGATTTGCGTTTCCAGCCCCGCGTGGGTGGCAAAGGGATACCAGACCGCCTCGCGGCCATCAAGCAATGGGGGCAGTTGGGTATCTAGCTCGGCACTGGATAAAGCGGCGTCGACACCCAACTGCGCCGGCGCCGCTTCCGGGCCGACACGCAAACCGTGCCAGATTTCGCGCTCGCGGTCCTTGGGCTGGCAAAACAGGGTGCTGTGGCCGTCGCCGCTGATGACCAGGGTGGCGTGCGGCTCGGTAAAGCCGCACAGATAATAAAAATAACTGTCGTGACGGTACAGAAAGTCGCTGTCGCGGTTGCGGTTGCGCTCGGGTGCGGTGGGCACAATGGCCACGCCACCAGGGCCGATGTGGCGCGCTACGGCGGCGCGGCGTTGCATGTAAATGTTGTTTGCGGGTTGCATGGAGAGGGGGTGTCAAAAGGTAAAACGGGCTAGGGCACAAGCGTAACAAGTTTTTTGGGGTGGGGCTTGTTCGGCGGGTTAGCGCCGGTTGCATGAATGCCGCGTATTTGTCCTCTGCCTTGCTCTTTACGCTGCTTCGCCGTTAAGTTGTGCCAGCCGCTGCGGAGTGCCGACGTCGGTCCACGCCCCGGTGTACAGCTCGGCGCTGACCCGACCCTGGTCCATGGCTGCGCGCAACAGCGGCGCCATCGCCGCCTTCAACCCTTGCGGATTCCCCGGTGCCACATCACACCAGGGGGACGCAAACAATGCGGCGCGATACAGACCGATGGTGGAATAGGTGTAGCGTGGGCGTGGGTCGTCTGCGACCAGGTTCAGCGCCAGGCCGGCGGCGTCCAGCCCGAAGTCGCCACGCCGGTTGTGCGCCGGGTTGGGCACCAGCCACAAATGCGCCAGCGCCTTGCTGGCAGCAAAACGCGCGACCGAAGCGCCAGCAAATTCAAACCCTGGCGTATAGACATCCCCCGCAAGCACCCAAAACACATCGCCACCAGGCGCAGCAGGCGTTGGGCACAGCAGCGGCAAGGCGCGGCAGATGCCCCCAGCAGTCTCCAGTGCGCCACCAAAATCGCGCCCTTCGTGCGAATACAGCATCTGTAGACGCTGCTCTTTAAATAGCTGCTTGCCCTTATTGGATAAGGGTTGAAGCACAAAAACATCCTTAAACCTTTGGCTGATGTGATCTCCCAGCCAGGCGGTGTTGACCACCACTCGCGCTACGCCCGCGCGCGCCAACGCCTCCAGATGCCACTGCATCAGCGCCTTGCCACGCACCGGCAGCAGCGGCTTGGGACAGGTGTCGGTGAGCGGGCGCATGCGCTCACCACGGCCTGCAGCCAACAGCATGGCGGGTGCGTTTGCATCCATCACGTCAGCAAGTGAAGAAAAGGTCATGAGCAGCTCAGTTTCGGGCCGACCGAGCATAGCCGAAATGGCCCAAAAACGTCGCGACAACAACACACATTGCGCCACAAGTGCAAGCAGGTGTAAGCGGTGTCACACCCACGCCCTGGCGGTTACGTTTGCCTTTAAATTGTCATGCACGCAGGATATCGTTGGGCCACATCGATGCACCCGGTCTGTTGATTTAGGTCTGTTTTTACCTTCAAGGAGTATTTTTATGAACAAGTCGTTCTCTCTCGCAGTTTTTGCCGTCGCTGGCTTGGTAAGCACAGGCGCCGCAGTGGCGCAATCGGCCCCGCTGTTGACTACCCCAAAGGTGATCCAGGTGGCAGCCATCCGCACGGAGCAACCCGTGATGTCGTACGAAGTGGCCTCGATGATCCAGCTGCTGCACAAGGCGCAAGCGCAACACCGCCGCAGTGGTCAGGCGCAAGACCGAGCCCGCGTGGAGGCCGCGCGCCGCGAGCTGGCCAGCCGAGGCTATGGCCGCATGACCCAAAGCGCACCCGTGATGATGGCGCAATCAGGCTCAATGCTGGACGGCGCCACCGATGTGCGCGTCAGCCTGGCCGACTGAAAGTCGTGCACGCAGCGGTTCGCCGCTGCGGCCACTGATCCGTTGCGCAGCGCCCATCCGGCCCGCGAGCCGTGTGGGCGTTTTCATGCCTGATGCACGCGCGCTGGGTATCATGGCGCTGCATCCAACCACCGGGAGAATCGCACATGGCACTGATGGATTTCATCAAGAAACAGTTCATTGACGTCATCGAATGGACCGAAGACGGCGACGGCACGCTGGCCTGGCGCTATCCCATGGCCGACATGGAAATCCAGAACGGCGCGGTGCTGGTGGTGCGCGCGTCCCAATTGGCGCTGTTTGTCAATGAAGGCCGCGTGGCCGATGTGTTTACCCCCGGCAGCTACCGCCTCACCACACAAACGCTGCCACTGCTAACCAACTTGCAGCACTGGGACAAGTTGTTTGCCTCGCCGTTCAAGAGCGACGTTTATTTTTTCAGCACGCGCCAGCAGATTGACCAGAAATGGGGCACGTCGCAGCCCATCACGCTGCGCGACGCCGACTTTGGCACCGTGCGCTTGCGCGCGTTTGGCAACTTCAGCTACCGCGTGGCCGACGCGCAGCGCTTTCACACCGAAATTTCAGGCACCCGTGCCAGCTACGAGCGCACTGACCTGGACGGCCAACTGCGCGCGCTGCTGTTGCAAGCACTCAGCCAGGTGTTTGCTACCAGCGGTGTGGCGTTTATCGACCTGGCCGCCAACCAGCCCCGGCTGGCGCAGGTGCTGCAAACCGCGTTGTTGCCCGCGTTTGAAAAGCTCGGCCTGGCGCTGCAAGACGTGACCGTGCAAAACGTGTCGCTGCCCGACGAATTGCAGCAGGTACTCGACCAGAAAATTGGCCTGGGCATGGTGGGCGACGATCTGGCCAAACTGATGCAGTACCAGAGCGCGCAGGCCATCCCCAAGTTGGTCGAAGGCGGTGGTATGGCCAGCGACGCCGTGGGGCTAGGTGCAGGTTTGGCACTGGGGCAGGTGATGGCGCAAAGCCTCACGGGGGGTGTCACTTCCATACATGCACCCGCCAGCGGTGCAGCGCCCGCTGCTGCCTCAACCGCGCAAGACGTGCTTGCCACGCTGGAAAAGCTGGCTGAACTCAAGGGCAAGGGTATCGTGACGCAAGAAGAATTTGACGCCAAGAAAGCCCAGTTGCTGAGTCAACTGAAATAAGCACAAAAAATGCCTCTAACCCTTATAAATCAAGCGCAAGCAGCTATTGGTTTTCAATCAAAATCGATTCAAGGGCGAGCCTGAACTCGCCCGCTTGCTGCTCGGCAATCATCAACCCGACCTGGCACACGCGCGCGCCCTCCAGCGTCGGCGCATCGGGCACGGCATGCCCGCGAAAGCTCGGGGCAAAGTCGCCCAATGTCAATGTCACATCGCACCACTGCCCGGGTGGCGGCGCAAACGTGGCCTGGTAGTTGACGCCGTCAAAGCCGCTGTCGGTGCGCAGGTTGAGTTTGTAGCGCTTGCCGTCGCCGCGCACACGCAAGCAGTAAGCTCGCACGTCAGGTGTCGCCAGCGCATTGGTGGCCAGCCGGACCGACGCAAAACCACCGTTGTTTTGCAACGATACCGATCCGGTAAAAATGGCAAACCTGGCTGCATCCCACACCATGCGGCTGCTCGACACGCCGCCCATCACCCGGTCGTCAATGGCGCGCCAACCGTCCACAGCGGCTACAGTGTCGAACAAGAGACCGTTTTTCATGCGCTGATTGTGGCGCAGGGATGCGGTTCAGAACATGCCCCCACCATGAGCAAAGCTTTTACCAAAGAATCCGACGCCGCTGATGATGACGACGAGCCGCAACTGCCCGCGCTGCCCGTCGGCGGCAAGAACTACATCACGCCCGAGGGCTTTGCGCGCCTGCGCGCCGAGCTGAGAGAACTGGTCGAGGTGGAACGCCCCAAAGTGGTTGAGGCGGTGCACTGGGCCGCCAGCAACGGCGACCGCTCAGAAAACGGCGACTACATCTACGGCAAGAAGCGCCTGCGCGAAATCGACCGGCGCGTGCGCTTTCTGATCAAACGGCTGGAAATCGCCGTGGTGGCCGACCCGGCGCTGCACCACGGTAGCACGCAAATTTATTTTGGCGCCAGCGTCACCTATGTTGATGTGGCCGGGGTGCAACGCTGCGTCAAGATCGTCGGCATCGACGAGGCCAACAGCGCGGCCGGTGAGGTGAGCTGGGTGTCGCCCATTGCCCGCACGCTGCTCAAGGCGCACGAAGGCGACGTGCTGAAACTGGTGATGCCCGGCCGGGTGGAAGATATCGAGGTACTTCAGGTGAGCTACCCAGCGCCTGCGGGGGCGGACGAGCTGCCATAAAGCGTCTGTATTCGTCTTGAATTGCACCAATTGCCACCCATTACAAACAAGGCCAACGCATTTCAAGCATAATTTCAGCCATGCACACCCTCTACGACTCTGAAACTTATTCCGTGACGCATATGCTGGCCAACGCGGTGCCGGCTAACGTGCCCGATGACACGCTCAAAGCGGGTGAACAGTTGCTGATCGTGCCGCGGCTGGCACGCCACGGCTTTGAGATCGTGAACAAACGCACGGGCAAAGAGGTTTATCTGGACGGTTCCTGGGCCGAGCTGTTTCAACAGCATATTTCTGCCTGGCAGCTCAAGATGCCAACCCAGGAAGAGGTGGAGGACACGCTTGAGCGCTACGCCGAACTGGCGCAGAACCCGGTGATGCTGCACTAAGAGCTTGTAAAGCAATAACTTGAACTTTTGCCTAGCCATTTTTGGGCGCATTGCGTTGTTGAAAATCGCTTGTTTAGCAGAGCTAAACCGCGCGCTTTGCGCCTCGCACTGCTAAATCTTGCCGCCAAAATGCACAACTTATCACTTTACAAGCCCTAAATTTCATGGCCACAGCGGCCAGCATGGCTGGCCAATACCATCTCTACCCCGGCCAGTCCCTGGCCATCCACGGTCGGCGACCGGTTTTGCAGCCTGGCCGACTGCGCCAGTTGCTCGCGGGTCAGACGCCAGCACAAGCCGTAAGCACCTTAGGCAACGTTTTCACCTTGTGCGCCCACGCCCACCAGCGCAGTGCGCGGCAGGCCCTGGCCGCAGCGCAGCGCAGCCTCACCGATCACGGGTCTTGCGCAACGTCGTTCAATGATCCCCCCGCCTTGCTGCTACTGGAAACCGCCCGCGACCACCTGCGCAGCATCGCGCTGGACTGGCCGCAACGCCTGGGCCTGGCGCAAGCCCCTGCTGCGCAACTGGCGTGGCTCAAAGGCTGCCCGCTGCCGGTCGTCGCACCCACGCCCGTCAGCGACGAAGCGCTGGCGTGGCGCCTGCTGGCGCAACTCAACGACTGGCTGGCCAACCGGGTGTTGCAGCAAGCCAGCGACGCCTGGCTGGCGCAGCACCGTGCGCCGGACGCATTGGCGGCTTGGTGCCACACCCATGCCCGCGACCTGTTGCCCGCACGCTGCCTGGACGACGGCTTGCAGCACAGCACAGCGCTAGCCCAGAGCGCGCCCGCGCTGAGCTTGCTGGACCAGAATCCAGCGCGGCAACAAGACCGCTTGCTGGCACTGGTGCGACAGATGCAGCACGAGCCGGACTTTTGCCAATACCCCACCTGGCACGGCCAAAGTGCTGAAAACGGCCCGTGGACGCGGCTGCGCCACGCGACAACACCAACAACCAGCGCAACGCTGCCCGCAGTGCCACCTGTAACGCCACCGCTGGCGCCAGTTGCTACCCAGTCCACGCTGGAGCAGCGTCTGGCCTCGCGCTGGTTCGAACTGCTGGAGTTGTCACAGACCACGCCCGAGTCACTGGCACAGGGACCCGCGCCTTTGCGCAGCGGTGTGCTGGTCACCGGCCCAGGCCAGGCCCTGGCGTGGTGCGAAATGGCGCGCGGCCTGCTGCTGCATTGGGCACACTGCGCTGCCGACGGCAGCGTCATCGACTACAAGGTGATCGCGCCCACCGAATGGAATTTTCACCCGCAGGGCACGTTGGGTCAGGCGCTGGCGGTGTTGTCGTCAACAGACTCGGACACGGCCCGGCGGCTGGCGGCGGTGTTCGACCCCTGTGTGGTCTGCACGGTATAGACTGCGCCCCGAAGGCAGCGCGGTGCGCGCTGCCAAAGCGTGGAGCAGGTCATGACGTTCAATGTGTTGTGGTTGCAGTCGGGTGGCTGTGGTGGCTGTAGTATGTCGCTGCTGTGCGCCGACACGCCCGATTTGCCCGCGCAGTTGCAGGCGGGCGGCGTCAACCTGTTGTGGCACCCGGCCCTGTCGCTGGCCAGCCAGCACGAGCTGCTGCAACTGCTGGACGATTGTCTGAGCGGGCGGGTGCGGCTGGACGCGCTGTGCATTGAAGGCGCGCTGTTACGCGGCCCGCACGGCAGCGGGCGCTTTCACATGCTCGCCGGTAGCGGGCGCCCCATGATCGACTGGGTGCGCCAACTCAGCGGCGTGGCACGGCATGTGCTGGCCATCGGTAGCTGTGCGGCCTGGGGCGGCATCAGCGCCAGCGGCGCCAACGCGACACAGGCCTGCGGCTTGCAATATGAAGACGATCTGCCGGGCGGCTTGCTGGGGCAAACCTTCCGCAGCGGCAGTGGGCTACCTGTGATCAACGTCGCCGGTTGCCCAACGCACCCGGGCTGGATCATCGACACGCTGATGCTGCTGGCCGCCGACGCTCTGCACGCGAGTGATCTGGACGCGCTGGGACGGCCACGCTTTTACGCCGACCAACTGGTACACCACGCCTGCACTCGTAACGAATATTACGAATACAAGGCCAGCGCGGCGCAGCCGTCCGACCTGGGTTGCCTGATGGAAAACCTGGGCTGCAAGGGCACGCAGGCCAACGCCGACTGCAACATCCGGCTGTGGAACGGGGAAGGCTCTTGCCTGCGCGGCGGCTACGCCTGCATCAACTGCACCGCACCGGGCTTTCAAAACCCGGGCCATGCGTTTCAAAGCACGCCCAAGCTGGCTGGCATTCCAATCGGCCTGCCGACCGATATGCCAAAAGCCTGGTTTGTGGCGCTGGCATCACTGTCCAAAAGCGCCACGCCCAAACGCGTCAAGATCAACGCGCACAGCGACCATGTGGTGGTGGCCCCGGCGCCACGTAGCAAGCGAGGCCGTTCATGACCCGCCTGATTCTGGGGCCGTTTAACCGGGTCGAGGGCGACCTCGAAGTGCAACTGACGGTACATGACGGGCGGGTGGCCCAGGCACAGGTGAATGCACCGATGTACCGGGGCTTTGAGCGTATGCTGGTCGGCCGGGCACCGTTGGACGCGCTGACCATCGTGCCGCGCATTTGCGGCATCTGCTCGGTGTCGCAAACCGTCGCCGCCGCGCTGGCGCTGCGCCAGGCTTGCAACGTCCAGCCGCCCGCCAACGGTGTATTGGCGACCAACCTGATGCTGGGCTGTGAAAACCTGGCCGACCACCTGACGCACTTCTACCTGTTCTTCATGCCCGATTTCACGCGCCAGGTCTATCGTAGGCGCACCTGGTTTACACGGGCACAACAGCGCTTTGGCGCATTGCTGGGCAACACGCCGGGCAACGCGCTGCACAACCGCGCTGCCGTGGCGGCGCGCGCACGCTGGTTTGAACTGGTCGGCACATTGGGCGGCAAGTGGCCGCATACCGGCGCCATCTTGCCCGGCGGCAGTTCGCGAGCGCTGGAGGCCAGTGAGCGCGTGCGCCTGTTGCAGCGTGTGCGCGAGATGCGCGCTTTTCTGGAGGGCACGCTGTTTGGCGGGCCACTGGAACAAGTCACCGCACTAACCGATCTGGCCGCATTGCAGCGCTGGTGTGCGCAGCATCCGGACAGTGACTTGGCGCTGTTATTGGAACTGGCTGAAGACACCGCACTGGGCAAGCTGGGTGCAGGCCCTGACCTGTATATGAGCTACGGCGCTTACCCCGACGCGCGAGGCACCCCGACCTGGGTGCAAGGTGTCTGGGACGCCAGCACACAAAAACGGCTGGCGCTGGTCACCCAGGACATCACCGAAGACAGCCATCACGCCTGGTACCGAGACGCAGTGGGCAGCGCCGCGCGTCACCCGATGAACGGCGCCACCGAGCCCGACGCCGACAAGCCCGGCGCCTACAGTTGGAACAAGGCACCGCGGCTGGCCGGCCGGGTGCTACAGACCGGTGCGCTGGCACGCCAATTGATTGATGGCCACGCCCTGATCCACGACGCGGTAGCTCACCACGCTGGCACGGTGCTGCCACGGGTGCTGGCACGCTTGCTGGAAATCGCCCGCATCCTGCCGCAGATGGAGCAATGGTTGCACGCGATTGAGTTGCACGCGCCGTTTTATCAGGCGCACGAGCTGCCCACACAAGCCCAGGGCGTCGGGCTGGTAGAGGCGGCGCGCGGCGCACTCGGGCATTGGTTGCGCATTGAAAACGGCCGCCTGAGCCATTACCAGATCATCGCGCCGACCAGTTGGAATTTTTCGCCGCGCGACGCGCAAGGCCAACCCGGCGCGCTGGAGGCGGCATTGGTGGGCGCACCAATGGACCCAACCCTGGCGGACACCCCTGCGGCAAATGACAGCGTGGCGGTACAGCACATCGTGCGCTCGTTTGACCCGTGCATGGTCTGCACGGTGCACTGAACCGGAGGCACACCCCCATGTCGCCGTACGCCCAACTGCCTACCGTGCCGACCAGTAGCGAGCTTGAAGGCGTCGGTGACGACACCTGGCTGGAAGTGATCCACAAGATGGAGGAGGTCTATTCCGAGCTGGTCGCCGACGAAGTGGAGCTGGAAGCCAAGAACACCCAGCTTGAGCAGTCGCAGCAATTCATCTTTAGCCTGATCAGCGCCATGAGCGACGTGCTGATCGCCTGCAACCGCGACGGTGTCATCGAAGAAACCAACGCCGCTTTGTGCACCCTAGTGGGATTGCCAGAAGTTGAGCTGCGTGGGCGCAACGTGACCGATCTGTTGGCCGACGCGCAAAGCGTGCAGCGCTGGCAACTGGCCACCTTCCACGCCGCCTCGCACGAGATGGCGCCGGTAGAGATCAACCTGCGCGACGCTACCGGGCAGGCTATTCCGGTGGACATGAATTGCACGCCGCGGCTGGACAGCAACGGCCACGCCGTAGGGCAGGTGCTGGTGGGGCGGCCCATGGGCGAGCTCAAGCGAGCCTACCGCCAATTGCGCGAAGCGCACGACGCGCTCAAAACCGCGCAACAGCAGTTGTTGCAATCCGAAAAAATGGCCTCGCTGGGGCGGCTGGTGGCCGGCGTGGCGCACGAGCTCAACAACCCGATCAGCTTTGTGCTGGGCAACGTGCACGTGCTACAGCGCTACAGTCAACGCGTGGCGCAGTACCTGCAGGCGGTGCATCAGACTGACTTGCCTGCGCCCTTGCAGGCGCTGCGGCAAGAGCTGCGTATCGACCGTCTGCTGGACGACCTGCCGTCGCTGATGGAAGGCACCATCGAGGGCGCACAACGCACCACCGAAATCGTCAACGGTCTCAAACGCTTTTCCAGCACCGGCAAGGAAGAAGTGGCACCGGTGGAGCTCAATGCCCTGGTGGAGCGCGCCATCCACTGGGTGCAAAAAGGCACCGCGCCACGCTTTGAAATCCATTGGACGCATGGCTCAGACTGCTGTGTGCAGGGCAACGCCGGGCAGTTGCTGCAGGTGCTGATGAATCTGATCCAGAACGCCTCGGACGCCGCCGCCAGTAGCCCACAGCCCGCGTTGCACATCAGCCTCACGCGCCGCGCCGACCAGGTGGAACTGCGCTTTGCCGATAACGGCCCGGGCATTGCCCCCGAAAATCTTGCGCGCGTGTTTGACCCTTTTTTTACCACCAAGGCCGTTGGCAAAGGCACTGGTTTGGGGCTGTCGATCAGCTACGGCATCGTCGAACAACACGGCGGCCAACTGGCTTGCAACAATGGGCCCGAGGGGGGGGCAGTGTTTGCGCTGCGCTTGCCGCTTCCAAGCACAACGTGAAGGCTACGCCAGTCCCAACCGCTCCAGCTTCATGCGCAGGCCGGTGCGGGTCAGGCCCAGCTCTTGGGCGACCCGGCTTTTGTTGCCCTGATGGCGCTGCATCTCGGCCTGAATGATCTGCGCCTCCAAGCGCTCCAGCCGGGTTTTGAGCAGTCCGGCGGCTTCATCGTCGGGCACATCCAGCGGCGTTTGCCCCAAAACCGCCACTGGCACAGCGGGCTGACGCACGCGCGGCGACAACAACTCTGCGCCCAGTTCCATGCCGTCGGCCAGTGCCAACGCCCGGCGGATTTCATTCTGCATTTCGCGCACGTTGCCGGGCCAACTGTGCTGGCGCAGCAAGTCAAGCGCTTCGGGGGTGAACTTGCGCCCGACCAGCGGCGCGTTCTTCAGCAGGTCCGCCACGATCAGCGGGATGTCTTGCGCGCGTTCGCGCAGCGCCGGCAAATACAGGATAATGCCGGCCAGCCGGTAGTACAGGTCTTCGCGGAAACGGCCGCTGACGACGTCGGCCTCCAGCTTGCGGTTGGTGGCGGCAATGACGCGCACATTAACGGCCACCGAGCGCGTGTCGCCCAGCGGACGGATCACGCCGTCCTGCAACGCCCGCAGCAACTTTACCTGAAACGCGGGCGACGTCTCGCCAATCTCGTCCAGGAACAAGGTGCCGCCATCAGCCTGCTGAAACAGCCCCAGGTGCGCTTCGGTGGCACCGGTAAAGGCACCACGCTTGTGGCCGAACAATTCGCTTTCGAGCAGGTTGTCGGGCATGGCGGCGCAGTTTTCCACCACAAACGCACCGTCGGCGCGCTCGCTGGCGTAATGGATGGCGCGCGCCAGCAGCTCTTTGCCGGTGCCCGACTCGCCGGTGATCAGCACTGACAAATCATGCCGCGCCACCTTGTGCGCCAGCCGACAGACCTCGTTGAGCGGGCTGTCCACCGCGCGCAGCATCTTTTCGAACCCCGCCTTGGCCTTGGCCTGGTTGCGCAGGTCGGTTACGCGCAGCGCCAGTTGCTCTGGGCTGGTGCGCAGCTCCAGCGTGAGGCGCTGGTTTTCTTGCTGCAAGCGCCACAACTGGCCCGCGCCTTGCAGCGTCAACAGCAGTTGATCGGGGTGCCAGGGCTTCAGCAGATACTGCCAGATGCCGGCTTCGTTGATGCCGGTGATGATGTCCTCGGCCTCGGTGTAGCCCGACAAAATGAGGCGCACCGTGTTGGGCCACTGGGCGCGCACCTGACGCAAAAATTCGACCCCGGTGGTGCCGGGCATACGCTGGTCAGACACCACAATCTGGATCGGCGCGCTTTCCATCAGCGCGTGCGCCGTCTGCGCAGAATCTGCGGTGAACACGTTGAAGTGCTCGTCGAGGGTGCGCCGCAATGACTCAAGCGAGCGCGGCTCGTCATCGACCAACAGCACGTTTAAGGGTGACAGTGGGTGGCTGGGGCTCATGCAAGGTGACCTGTTGTGTCGCGATGCCGCGCCAGATGGCGCGGTGTCCACGACGGCAGCGTTTTATAGACAAAATGATGCCGCGCCACATGGTAGCTGGGATCAAAGCCGTAAAAATTGCGCCGCATGTGTTCCATCTCTTCGGCTCGATAAGCGGCCAGCGGTTTAGCAGCTTCAGCCTGCTCTCTTGCTTTGTTTTTAGTAGCTATCTGCGCTTGTATATCGGGCGCTAGAGCCATATTTTGTGCTTGCTGTTTGACCGCAGCCTGAAATGCCGCCACCGTGCCGGGCAGACAGGCATCGGCAAAGCCAGTGGCCACCGCCGCCTGCGCGCTCAAAGGCTGGCGGTTGCGCATGATGGCGCGCGCGCCCTCATGCCCCACCCGGCGCGGCAGCGAATAGGTCCAGTATTCCGAGCCATACAGGTTGCCCATGTTCTTGTAATGCGGGTTGAGCAGGACGGCTTCGCGCAGCCACACCAGATCGGCCGCGCGGGCCAGAAAGCAGCCCCCTGCGCCGGTGTTGCCAGCCACCGCAGCGATGGTCAACTGGCGCTGGTTGCACAGCAATTCCAGCGCCAGGTCGTTCATCGCGTTGATGTTGCGCCAGGATTCGTCTGCCGCCGAACCGCCCTGGATGCTGGCGGCCTCGATCACGTTAAGGTGGATGCCGTTGGACCAGAAATCATGCCCGCCGGTCAGCACCAGCACGGTGGTGGGCCGCTGCTGCGCCCAGATCAGCGCCTCGCGCAGGCGCTCGCACTGGTGTGTGGACATGGCACCGTTGTAGAACTCAAAATGCAAAGTGGCCACGCCATCGGCTTCGTCGTACGCAATATCTTGCCAGGTGTGGCCCTGCGCGCGCCACCAGTCAGGCAAGGGCAGCTCCGGCACATCCTCGCACTCGCGGGCAAACGCAAGCGTGGCGGGCAACTTGATGCTGCCGGCGCGCTTGACGTGGCCGATCCACACCGCGCCATCGACTGTGGCGCGGCACAAGGCGGTTTCGCGCTGCACGATCACCGCACCCGGCGCGCCGCGCAACGTGTCTTCTGGCCAGGCGTCAAACAGATGGCAGGGTTGGTCAAACAGGTGGTCCGCCACGCCCGGAAAGCCGTCGGCCGCGCGAATTTTGCGCAGTACCGTGGCGCTTTCGTCGCGCTGCCAGTCGATGGCACGCTCTGGTTGCTTCATCAAAGGCTGCCATTGGGTGCTGGCGGGGCGCTGCGGCGTCCATGCAACCGAGGCCGGGTTTGAAGCGGTTGTACGGCTCGCCGCAAAACGCTGCACCGCCAGTAGTACGCAGCGGGTGGCGGCCTGCGTCACCTCATGGCGATAGACGCTGCCCTTGCTGGCCTGGCGCAGGTCAAAACGCTCACTGGCCCAGACCGGGCCGGCGTCCATGTCAGCTTCGGCCTGCAACACGGTCACGCCCCACTGGGCCACCTGGAGCGTGATGGCCCAGTCCAGCGCCGACGGGCCGCGGTCACCTTCGATGCCCGGATGCACGATCAGGCAGATGTGTTGTGACCAGACCGACTTCGGGATGGCGCGGCGCAAATAGGGTGCCACAACCAGGTCGGGTTGGTACAGCGTGACCGCCTCTTCGGTGACCGCGTCATTGATGTCGAATTCCACCGAGGTGTCGTGGCCTTGCGCGCGCAGCGCGGCATCGATGCACTGGGTGAGGCTGTTGTAGGCATGGGTGAGCAGCAGGATGCGCATCGGCGGATTGTCCCCGGGATGCACGGATACGCCACATGGCGTATTCCCCAATCGGGCGGCGCTTTCTACAGTCAAGGCGTCGCATCCAAGTAGCGCGATGTTCATCCACCCACCCATCGGAGTTTTCCATGCCAAGCTTCAGTTCTCGCCGCTTCACCCTCAAGACGCTCGCCGCCGCCGTCGCATTGACCACCCTGTCGGCACAGCCCGCTTACGCCACCGACACAACCAGGGTCGGCATTCTGCACAGCTTGTCTGGCACCATGGTCCTGCGCGTGACACCTCAAATCCAAGGGCGTGGCGGACAAGGACCTAGACGAAAAATAAACCCCGTTTGGTCACAGTGATTACCAAACTATCGTCAACATGTCAGGCAAGACGCGCAGCTGGAGCGGCGTCACTGAGGTTCACCTCAAACCCGATAAGCCGCAATTCAAGGAGTTCAATCAGCAGAAAAATTAACACCTCAAATTTGCACCTTTTGCGACAACTTGCTTGCTTGACTTCTATCGCCAACTTGGTCAAGACAATTCTCAATATGCCTTGCAAGCAGCGTCAAAATCCACTTTGCCACCCCAGCTCAACACGCCGGTACTGGGTGTCTGGGCCTTTGCCGTCGCTGGCTAGCACCAGTTGCCAGCCGTGCCAGCCGGCCTGAAGTTTCAACGCGCGCCAATGCGGCTCCAGCGTCAGGCTCCAGTGGGGCGCTTGGCCACCTGTCGGGCCACTTTGCCAGCCCAGCCAGGCCTGGTTGATACCGGCCTGGCGCGACATCTGCAAGGTGAGTGCGGCATGGTTGCTGGCATCAGCGTTCAGCGTGCGTTGCACGTTCAGTTGCCAGCGCGGGTCGATATGGGCAGTGACCGCTTGCAAGGTTTTTTGGCCTTTCAGGTAAGGGGCGTAATCCAGATAACCGTCGGGGCGGCGGCTGGTGTTGGCTGATACCAGCGCGTTGGCGTCGGTGGCCAGGTTGTTCCATTGCAGGGTGGAGGCCAGGTCGTCCACGCGCAGGGCCACCTGCCAGCCTGGCAGCGGCTGCCCTTGCACGGCCAGCGACATCGACGCACCGCTACCGGCGCTGCCCGATGCAGGCAAAAACCGCCCGGTGATGCCTGTGTTGGAACGCTGGCTCCACAAGTCAAAGTCATACGCGTTGGCGGCGGTGTAGTCCAGCTGTCCGCCCACTTGAGCCAGCCGCAATTGCGTGAGTTGTAGCAGCGCCAGGCCGGCTTGCCATTGCCACCGGCGGCTAGTGGCAACCGGCCACCACGGCGTGCCCAGCCGCAGCCCCCGGCCTGCCCAGCCCTGGCTTAGGGCCGCAAGCTGATAGTGGCGCTGTTCGGGCGGGTTGGTGTTGCTGGCTTGGGCAGCAGCAAGGGTCACCGCGTCGGCATTGGCGTCGAGCCAGGTTTGCGAGCGCACAACGGCTGCCACGCGCCAGCCGCTGGGGTGCTGGGCGTAGATCTCAATTTGCTGGTTTTGAAAAGCGCGCCCGGGGTTGTCGGCTTGGGAAAGATAGTTGGACCAATCGGGCTGGCTCAGCGCCAATACGGGCAGGTTCAACCCCACGGACTCCTGGGCTACAGTTGCGCCCAGCACCCAGGTTGTTGATGGTGCGGCCAGGCCCGGCACGCACCACAGGTAAAAAAACGCCCGCGCAAAGCGGGCGTTCAGGGTGGCCATGATGGTCAGCGCAAATCAGAACTGCTCATAGCTGCCATCGGTGTAGGTCAGCAGGTTCGTTTGCGGAGAAAACTCTCCTACCAGCACGCCGCCCTTGGTCAGCGGGAATGCCGACTGGGCCTGGTCCATCACCAGCTTGATGCCGTCGGTGCTCTCCAAGGTCAGCACGTTGGCCGTCGGGCTGCTGCTGCCGCTGATGTTGATCGTCAAATTGCCTTGCACGTATTGGCCGCTCAAGCTTCCTGATGCGTAAGTACCAGCGTTGCTGTTGCTGCCCGTTAAGGTCAGCGCCAGCGTGGGCCGGTTGGTGATGCTCACGTTGCCGGCAATCACCAGGCGGCTTTGCAACACGTTGCTGCTGCTGATGGGAAGCCGGGTGTTGAAGGTGCTGCGGTTCAGCGCCTCGGCAGTGATGGTGCCATCAAAAAAACTGACACCGTTGCGCTGGATGCTGCCCGCAAAAGACACCAGCGTCGGACTGTAGTCAAAGCCCGAGGCATCCAGTTTGAAAGCACTGCCTTTGAGCTCACCGTTAATGGTGCTGGCAGCAGACCCCCCGCTGAGTTTGAGCAACATTTCCTGGCTGCCGTCATGTGCCATATTGCCATACATGTCAGGACGGCTGGTTTGCACATACGACCCCGTGTCAAGCGCCAGGCGCGTTTCCAGTGCGCCCGCCTTGATCAGCTCGACCGAGCCCGACAAGGCGACTTTGTAGATGCCATTGGTTTGCGTTATCGCGCCAGACAGCGCCACGTTGTGTTTGTCACCCAGCACGGTGGCCGTCTGGTTGGGCCGGTACAGCCAGTTTTGCGACGCACTATCAAAATAAGAGGTGCCGTTGTACTCAATAGTGAAGGCTGGCGACAGTTCTCCGCTCAAGCCGACGGCCGTGATATTGCCGTTGACATCACGCTGGGCAGTCAGTGTGGCGGCGTTGCCGGGGAAGGCCGCGCCGTAGTGGGTGCGGGCCTCGTTGTAAGCGGTGGGCGTGGCTTGGCAATAACTTGTGCCAGTGGGGCAACTTGTCGCTGCGGTAACCCATTGGCCGGTGACGGGGTCAGAGTAAGAATAACCCATGGTCTTGACGGTCAGATCGGCTTTACGCGTCATGGTATAGACGGTAAATTTATTGGGGTCGGTAGCGTCCGGGTGCAAGCGGATGCGGTACGACCAGCGCGCGCCGCAGGATTCACCCACGGTGGTGCATTGCTTTTGCGTGCCATCGGGGTTGGTCGGCTGGATCAGGTCGTCAAATTGCGCCGATGAACCGCAGGCCACGTAGCGTGCATCGGCCTTGCTGGTGGAGAGAATGTTGTAATTCGTATCGCTGTTGAAGCTGCAGCCGCCCAAAGATGGACCCATGTAAGCCGTGCCTGAGTAGCCAACCGGGTACGCAGGTGCGCCATACGACGTGTCATAAAAAGTCTTGCTTTGCACAAACGGTGCCGCCGGGTTCTGGATCACATCGGTATAGAACTGCGCCGCCTGCAGGGCCATGTCCAGCGCTTTGACGCTGCTACCGGCAACCGGGGCGGTGCGCAATTGCAGGTCGTTGGCAACCGCTTGCAGCTCGGTTTGTAACGACAGGTCGGCGGCATCCAGTGCCATGGCATTGCTGCGCAGAGAGGTAACAAACGTCTTGGCCAATGCCAGCGGTTCGCTGGTATCCACGGTACCCGGCGTATAGGCTCCGATGTTGACCCAGATGCCGTCCGTCGCTGTTGGTGCGGTGGCAAAGCCCAGATAGTTCTTGTTGGCGATGTAGGTGGCAAGTTGGCCGCTGCTTTCCAGACTCGGGGCAAAAAACCGCCACTGCGAGGTGTCGGCTTTCCATGACCAGATGGTGCTGATGGACTTGCCCGCAGTGCTCAGGCTGGGAGCCAGACCGGTGTTGAGTTGCGACGGATTTTTGTTGTCGGCACTGGCTACCAGGTTCCAGCCCTGCGCCAGATCAGACTCTTGCAAATTGGCAGCCACCGAACCTGGCGTGGGTGGCGCCGCTTGTAGATCGGTCAGAGTCGTGGCAGCCACGGCGTTGACCCAAAAGCCTTCCTTCGGTGCGATGCTGGCCAGCACGTCGTAGCCTTTGCTGGCCGCATAAGCGGTGAGTTGGTCGTTGCTCATGGAAGGTGCAAAAAACGCCCATTTGCCGCCAGAGGCGCTGGCTTTGTTCCACTTCCACACGGTGACTATTTTTGTTGGGTCAGCAAACCGGGTGGCCACGTCGATAGCGCTGGTGTCGCTGTTGCCCACCAGATTCCAGTTGGCCAAAAGATTGAGCGTGGCGGCGCTGGCCAAAGCGGGCAACAACAAACCCGACAAAACCAAGCCACGAATTTTGTTGAACTGCATAAGATTTCCCTGTAATAAAAACCATGACAGTCTAGCAAACTGCATTTTTGAGTATGATGTGCTTTCACTATCCTTCAGGAGCAGTCATGAGCCCGAATTTCAGGTTTGTTACAAAGCAATGGCTTGTCGCAACAGCGGCAGTTTTTGGCTTGGCCAGTTCAAGCATTGCGCAGTCTCCCAATTGGACCCAGGTCACCGGGCCGGGCACGCCCGGTTATGGGGGGCTGGTGCGCTTTAGCCAGGGCACGCCCGATGGCACGGCTTGGATGATGACCGAGGGCGGGGGTCTTCACAAATCAACAGACAACGGTGCCACCTGGACTGCGTCGAACAATGGCTTGACCCATTTGCGCATCAAGGCAGGCATCATTAACACCGCACGCACGCCTTATTCTCTCGATGCAGCCACTTATGGTGGCGGGGTATTCGATTCAGTTGATGCGGGCGCCACTTGGGTGGCCATGAACGACGGCCTGGGTTGCACTTACGTGACGGCGTTGACCGGCGTGGGGTCGCGGCTACTGGCCGGTACCGATTGCCAGAGCGCCAGTGGTGTGTATTTCATAGAAGCGGGTCAGGGCTGGACTTTGGCCACGGGTCTGCCGGGCAATGTGCGGGTGAATTCCATCAGCAGGGTCATCCATACCAACTTTGCTGTTGACTTCTTGCTGGCCAACACCGATCAAGGCATTTTCAAATCAACAGATTCCGGTTCCACCTGGGCGGCGCTGCCCGCCAGCCCCAGCGGGCCCAATGGTGCGGTGGTGTACAACGTGCGCGCGCTGTTTTACACGCCCACCGGCACTAGCACCAACGTGACGCGTTTGCTGGCCACGGTGGAAGGCGCGGGCATTTTTGTCTCTGAAGACGGCGGCAACACCTGGACTGCCAGCAATACGGGCTTGCCGGCTAATCCGGTGCCCATGAGTGGCCTGCGTTTTGACAACAATACCAGCACCTTGTATCTGTCGCTCGACGGTGACGGCACTTACAAGTCAAACGACCGGGGTGTAAGTTGGACCCTGGCCTTTGCGCAAAACGTGTTGCCATCGGTCAGAGGTGTGTCACCCAGTAGCCTCGTGGCGGGCAGGTTGGTGGCCGATACGTTAGCCGGTTTGCGGGTTAGCACAGACGGTGGTGCAACCTGGCAGGGTGGCGGTGCAACTGGCTTGCCCGGTGGCTGGACCACCAACCTGAAGATGGACAACGCCACGCCAACGCCCAATATCTACGCCTCAGCGGCGGACGGGGTTTACAAGTTCAACGGTACACAGTGGGCCAAAATGCCGCCCCTGCCCAACATGATGTACGGCCAGGTGAAGGTGCGCGGATCCACGGTGTATGCCACCACCAGCAACAAGGGGGTTTTCAAGTTCAATGCCAGCACCGGTGTCTGGAATGCCATCAACAATGGTTTGCCGACTAACTTGGTCGGCCGCAACCCCAAGTATGTGGGCGATGGCACCAACGCCAACAATGCCTACCTGGGTCTGCAAGGCGATGGCATTTATTACACCAGCGACGCGGGTGCAAACTGGTCGCCGCGCAACACCGGTTTGAGCGGTAACGCGTTGTTCATCAACAGCATCGATGCTTATGGCGCGCTGATCTACATATCGACCGATGCGGGTGTCTTCAAAAGCACCAACGGTGGGCTGAACTGGGCGTTGGTGTTTGCGCCCAAAAACGCCGCTAACCAGACGGTGCCCAGTGGTGGTGTTTCTGCGGATCCGCTGACCCACAGCACGGTGTATGTCGGCGTCTTCAATACCACCGAACTAGGCGCATCGTTGCCGTCCAACGGTGTCTATAAATCCACCGATGCAGGTGCTACCTGGACGCAGTTGAGCGGCATGGCGGGCAAAAAGGTGCGTGACCTCCGTATTGAGGGAGCCGACAACACGCTGGTTGCCAGCGTTTGGGAGCCCAGTGTCGATGGTGGCCTATTTACCAGTAACGACGGTGGTGCTACCTGGGAGCCGGCCAGCAATGGGCTCACCACGCACCTGGTCAACTCGGTCATGGCCACCGGTACGGGCGCTTATGCCGCCACACGCGGCGCTGGTTTGTTCAAGTTTGACGATACGTCATCGGTTTACAGCGAATGGAAGTATTTTGGTGCCTGGCTCGACAGCAATGGCGCGCTCAGCTACGGGGTTGACTTTGGTGTGAATGACGCCAACCAGACCTTGTCGGGCACCTCGCTCAGTGGCAACGGTCAGTCAGCGGTCGGCGCGCTCGATACGGGCGCCAACCAGTGGAATGCCCACCTGCAGTTTGGTGCCACTGCGCCCGCGTCGAACACGGTTTTCACGGCGGTAACGACGCCCAAAACCGGCACCCCGACGACATCAAATTTCAGCTTGCGCGCGGCCGGCTACAACACCGCCGTGCCGACCAACATCCAGCCTTCGGGGGGTGCCAACGTAACGGCAGCGCAGCCCGTCTTTAGCTGGTCTGCCCCAGTGAGCGGCAGCGGCGCGTATTCATATCATGTGCAAGTCAGAACCGCAGGCATGAGCTTTACTCAGGTGTGGAGTTCGCCCAATGTTTCCGGCACCTCGGTCACCTACAACGGTCCCGCCCTGGTGCCAGGAACAAGCTACCAACTCGACGTCCAAAGCCAGCAACACGACAGTCCGACCAATACCACCTATGGCGCAGGGGCATCCACCACCTTCTGCTTTCAGTGCAGTGGTGGTGGCGGTGGTGGTACCACGACTGGAGCGAATTACGATCAGTTGTTTATTGGTCGCAACGCGGGCGCTAGCCCTGAAAACTTTGGACTGGGCGTGAGCTATCCAAGAGCCGCAAATGATGGCAAAGCCTCATACGCCATTGCGTGTCCTGGCGGTAAGTCGGCCTCTGGAACATTTGGTACTGCGATAGTGAATGGGGCAGGGCACGAGTGGTACAACGTTGATCTGGGGTTCACCCAACCCGCCACACCGTTTGACTGCACGTCAACCGTGACTTACTCTGATGGCACAACCAACGTGGCTACCCTGACGGTTGACAAGTTTGCGGCGGCGTTGGACTACCCTACGGCCATTTCTCTGGCGGCCAATGCCGATGTGTCAAGCTTTACATCTGTGAGCTTTACCAACCCGCTTGCTGGAGCGGCCAATACGCGGGTGCAGTCCAATTTATGGGAGGTCAATGGCACGGGTGGCTATGGTCAACAGTTGTGGTATGTCGGCAATACAGCGTCACCTATGACTTACACCGGACCGGCGCTGACCCCAAATACCCATTACCAATTGGCGATCACCACGGTTGAGGGTACCAACGTCATGCACGCGGCGCAGTACTGGATCCCGTTTTGTTACCAGTGCACCGGCACCGGGGGCGGCGGGACGGGGAGCGGCACTGCTGTCAATGCGGTGTCTGGCTGGAATTTGCTGGGTAACAGCACAACCACTGCGATTGATGTGGCCAGTGCGTATGGCGATCCAGCCAAGGTCACCACGGTCTGGAAGTGGGTTCCTGCCACTAGCAAGTGGGCGTTTTATGCGCCAAGCATGACGCCGGCAAATCTGGCCACTTATGCCGCCAGCAAGCAATACGACGTGTTGACGACCATTGTGGGTGGCGAGGGCTTCTGGGTTAATGCGGCCAGCACGTTCACCAGTACTTTGCCAGCTGGCACGGCTGTCAGCTCCGGTTCTTTTGCAACTACTTTGGGGTCGGGTTGGAGCTTGATTTCAATTGGCGACAACAAAACTCCACGGGCATTCAATAATGCCCTGAGCCCAACGCCACCTAGCGCAGGTATTGCTGCGGCATCAATACTGACTACTTTGTGGGCTTGGGACAGCGGCAAGTCGTCGTGGTATTTTTATGCGCCGTCTCTTGACAACTCCAATGGTCTTGCTGATTACACGTTCAGCAAAGGCTACCTTGACTTTGGCACCACAGGCACACTTGCACCAGGGGTTGGTTTCTGGGTCAATAAGCCATGACCTTGAGTCAGCGGGCGCGCCCGCGCCCTGCCCATGCAAAGCGGCCGCAAGGCCGTTTTGCTGTTTTCGGTGCCCGTGTCCAACGCGGCTTTACCCTCATTGAGCTATTGGTGGTGATGGTCATCATCGGCTTGCTGGTGGGCTACGTGGGGCCGCGCTACTTTGCGCAGATTGGCAAGTCTGAGGTCAAGGCAGCGCTGGCGCAGATTGACGGGTTGGAAAAAGCGGTGGAGCAATACCGGCTGGATGTGGGCAAATTCCCCAGCAATGAGCAGGGCCTGAACGCCCTGTTTGTGCGCCCCACCAACGAGCCACGCTGGCAGGGGCCGTACCTGAAAAAAATGCCGCCGCCCGACCCCTGGGGCAACCCCTACGTGTACCGCAACCCCGGGGCCAATGGCGACTTTGACATCGTGTCGCTGGGCAAAGACGGCGCGCCCGGTGGCGAGGGCGAAGCCGCCGACATCAGCAAATGACGCCTGCCGCATCAGCGCGCTTTGCGCTGCTGGTTTTTTGCCAACAACTTCTGTCCTTGCTGGAAGCCGGGCTACAGTTGGTCGAAGCGGTGGACACGCTCACCGAAAAAGAGCAAGACAGCCGCCAGCACAACATCCTGCAACAGTTACAAGCCAACTTGCAATCGGGTTTGTCGTTTTCACAAACGCTGGCGCAGCGGCCAGATATCTTTCCGCCGCTGTTTCAGGCCGCCATTGAGGCCAGTGAGCAAACCGGCGGTGTGGCCGTGGCGCTGAAGCGTTTTGTGGCCTATGAAACCCAGTTTCAAACCCTGCGCAACCGGCTGGTGGGGGCACTCATTTACCCGGCACTGCTACTGTCTTTGGGTGGCCTGGTGATTGCGTTTTTGCTGGGCTATGTGGTGCCGCGATTTAGCGTGGTGTTTATCGACCGGCTGGAGACCATGCCTTACCTGTCGGGGCTGGTGATTCGATTGGGGTTGACCATTTCAGAAAACCCGCTGACTGCCTTGCTGGCAACGGGTGGCACCCTGGGCGGCTTGATCTTTCTTCTGGCCCACCCGGCTACGCGCGCCTGGTTGACCGGCGTGGCCTGGCAGTTGCCCTGGCTGGGCGAGCGCATGCACCAGTTTGAGCTGGTGCGCTTGTACCGCGCCTTGGGCATGTTGCTGCGTGGCGGCATTTCGGCCGTGCGGTCGTTGCAGATGATTGCAGCCATGGCACCGCTGCGCTCGCGCCAGAGCATCGCCCGCGCCATTGATGCGGTCAGTGAAGGCCAGCCGATTTCTGTGGCGTTGCAACGCGAAGGTTTCACTACGGTGGTCAGCGACCGCCTGCTGGCTGTGGGCGAACGATCTGGTCAAATGGGCGACATGCTGGAACGTGCCGCCGACTTCATGGACGCCGAGCTGGAGCGCGCGGTCGATCGTGCCACCCGCCTCATGGAGCCGCTCATGATGGTGGTCATCGGCGTGCTGATCGGCGGCATCGTGATGCTGATGTATTTGCCCATTTTTGAACTGGCCGACAGCGTGGGCTGAGTTTTTATTGGACGGAATGCGGCACGGCTTTGGCAGCGGGTTTGACACCTGCTTTGCGCTCGGCCTCACGCGCTTGTTGCACCATTTCATCGACAGACAAGGGTTTGTCGGGTTTTTTCAGCATAAAACTGGGCACCGGCGGCGGGGCCAGCATTTCTTCAGTAATGCCGGGCGGCAATACCACCTTGGCGGCGGATGCGGCGCTGGCCGGTGCTGCGGGTGGTGCCGTGTTTTGGGCCGATACCAGGCCGCACCAGGCAGCAAGTCCGGCCAGCGCCAGCAACAGGGAAATTGCACGTTTCATATCCAGAATACCTTCCTTTATTTGTAACTGAGGCAGACCCTACTATCATACGAAGTCTGACCCAATCATTCTGATCCAACCCGCCCGTGACTCTTTCATTTTTTAATGCACAGCGCAAATGCACCGGCTTTACCCTGGTGGAAATGGTCGTGGTGGTGGCCATTGTCGGCATCTTGGCCAGCGCGGCCATTCCGTTTGTGCAGTACGGCGAGCACCGCCTGAAAGAGCGCGAGTTGCGACACGCTCTGCGAGAGATTCGCAGCGCCATTGATGCCTACCAAAAAGCCAGCCTTGAGGGTCGCATCCCCCGCAAAGTAGATGGCAGTGGCTACCCGCCCGATCTGGCAGCGTTGACCGACGGTGTGGCCGATGCCAAAACACCCGACGCGCGCAAGATTTATTTTTTGCGCCGCATCCCGCGCGACCCCTTTGCCCCACCCGAAACACCAGACAACGACATGTGGGGTCTGCGCAGCTACGCCTCAGCGCCCACCGAGCCCAAGGCGGGCGACGATGTTTTTGACGTCTATTCACTCAACCCCGGCACTGGCAGCAATGGCGCACCCTACCGTGACTGGTAACTTGCTCCAACGGGGCTTCACCCTGATTGAGCTGCTGGTGGTGATGGCCATTATTGCCACGCTGCTGTCAATTGCCGCGCCACGTTATCTGCGCAGCGTGGATGACGCGCGAGAAGCGGCGCTCAAGTCCAGCCTGGCACAAATGCGCGAAGCCATTGACCAGTTTCATGCCGACCAGGGCAAGTATCCGCAGGCTTTAACAGATCTGGTGGACAAACATTACCTGCGTGCCATTCCGGCCGACCCCATCACCGAAAGCACGCAAACCTGGCAATTGGTGCCGCTACCCGATGCCGCAGAGGCTGCAGAGGCCGCAGACACGGCCATTTACGATGTGCGAAGTGGCGCGCCGGGCGAATCGCGGCTGGGTCAGGCGTATGCCAATTGGTAGAACGGGGCGCCGCGCACAGGCCGGGTTCACCTATATCGGGCTGCTGATTGCGGTGGTGTTTTTTGGTCTGGGTATGGTGGGCGCGGCGCGGCTGTTGGCCGCCACCGAGCAGGCCGAGCGCGAGGCCGAATTGCTGTTTATCGGGCACCAATTTCGCCAGGCCATCCAGAGTTATGTGCAAAGCGGACCGCGGGCCGGCAACTACCCGCCAACCTTGGCAGACTTGCTGCAAGACAGCCGCTACCCCACTCCCCGTCGCCATTTACGCCGCCTGTTTATCGACCCGATCACCGGACTTGCCGACTGGGGCCTGGTCATGGCCCCCGAGGGCGGCATCATGGGTATCTACAGCCTGTCCGAGCGCGAACCCAGAAAGCGCGCCAATTTTGATGCCGTGGATGCTGATTTTGAACTGGCGTTGCAACGCCAGCAGGCGCAGGGCCAGGCACTTGCAAACGGTTTGCAGCCATTAACTGCCGCTGCACCGCAACCAACCCCGCTGAAAACTCAGTCGTACAGTTACCGCGACTGGAAGTTTGTCTATCGCCCGCCCCTGACCGGCGGCGCGCGCCGGCCTGCTGGGGGCGGATAAAAAATGCAGGTAAATTCAGGTACATCAGATGTGGGACCAGCTCCTGGCATGGTAGCCTACTGCCCGCGCTAAACTGTGCCAATGCCCTAAGCCTATCCAGCATCCACGTTCATGAAGCGCAAAAAGTTGCCCATTGGCATCCAGACCTTCGCCAAGATGCGTGAGGCGGACTACTACTACGTGGACAAGACCGGTTTTGCCGTGGATTTGGTGGATGGCGGCTCGCATTACTTTCTGTCGCGCCCGCGCCGCTTTGGCAAAAGCCTGTTTCTGGACACCCTGAAAGAGCTGTTTGAAGGCAACGCGCCGCTGTTCAAGGGACTGGCAGCAGAACAGCGCTGGAACTGGGCCGTCAAATACCCGGTGCTGCGCATCAGCTTTGGCGGCGGCGTGCTGGGCTCGGTGGCGGATTTGAACCAGAGCTTGCACCAGCAATTGACTACCTTGGAGCAGCAATACCAGTTGCCCGCGCAATACCCGGACCACCGCAGCCGCTTCAAAGACCTGATTGCCCGCATCACCCAAGCCAGCGGCCAGCGTGTGGTGATTCTGGTCGATGAATACGACAAACCCATACTGGACCGCATTGAAGACCCGGCCATTGCGCTGCAAATCCGCGAGGCACTGAAAGACTTTTATTCGGTCATCAAGGACAGCGACGCCTACGTCAAGTTTGCCTTTTTGACCGGCGTGTCCAAATTTTCAAAAGTCAGCTTGTTTTCTGGGCTGAACAACCTCAAAGACATCACACTCGACGCACGCTACAGCGCCATTTGTGGTTACACCGAAGCCGATGTTGACAGCGTATTTGCCGCTGAACTGCCGGGGCTGGATCGGGCGCAAATCCGCCAGTGGTACAACGGCTACAACTGGCTGGGCACGCCGGTGTATAACCCGTTTGACCTGCTGCTGTTGTTTGACAAACGACAGTTTCAGCCGTTCTGGTTTGAAACGGGTACCCCCACGTTTTTGCTCAAGCTGCTCACCCAGCGCCAGCAATTTGTGCCCGACCTGGAGCGCATCATGGCGCCAGAAGCGCTGCTGGCTACGTTTGACGTGGACAACATCCCCACCGAAGCGTTGATGTTCCAGGCCGGTTACCTGACCATTGAAAGCGCGCGCATGATTCCCGGGCGGCTAGAGCTGACGCTGCGCTACCCCAACCAGGAGGTGCGCGCCAGCCTACACGACAGCCTGCTGCAAGAGCTTAGCGGCAACCGCTCCGTGCCAGGTCGCCAGATCAGCCGTCTGTACGATTTGCTGGTAGCTAATGACCTGAGCGGCCTGCAAGCCCTGATCACCGCCTTTTTTGCCAGCATCCCCACCGACTGGTACCGCAACAACCCCATTGCCCAATATGAAGGTTACTACGCCAGCGTGTTCTACAGCTACTTTGCCGCACTGGGCCTGGACATCACGGTCGAAGACAGCAGCAACCAGGGGCGTCTGGACATGGCGGTGCGCTTCAATGGCCACATTTACCTGTTTGAATTCAAGGTGGTGGAGCTGGTGCCCGAGGGCAAAGCGCTGGCGCAGCTCAAAGCCAAAAACTACGCGGCCAAGTATCTGGCCAGCGGCGAGCCGATCGACCTGATCGGCGTGGAATTCAGCAAAGAGGCGCGCAACGTGGTGGCGTTTGAGGTGCAGCGGGTCAACCCGTAAACCCGGGCACATGCAAGCATAAGACAATCCCGTCATGATCGATTCCAGCATCGTGCGCCAAGCATGGCAACTTGCCCACCGGGAGTCCCGCACACTGGACGCCGTGTTGGCTGCGCAATTGAGCTTGGGTAGCGCGGATGTATTGCTGCAACTCGGTCAAGCATTTCGCTACCCCATTTGCCACTTGGCGGTCGATACCAGCCTGAGCCCCGACCTGGCCACCTTGAACCTGCCCGACTGCTGCCGCCTGTCGGCGCTGGTGGTGACGCGCCAAGGCCAGCGCGTGCTGCTGCTGGCCAACCCCACCGATGAAGCCCTTCAGCGCTGGGCCGATGCCAAAGGCATTGCGGTGGATGCGCGCGAGCTGGTGCTGGAATCTGAATTGCTGGACCTGCTGGCGCGCCTGGAGGCCGCCACCTCCGCCCTGCCGGGCATTCTGGACCACGGTTTTACCGAGGCCGCGCGCCAGTCGGGCGTAGAAGAAATATCGTTGGCGCGCATCGACGAAACCACCAGCCCGGTGGTGCGCCTGATCAACTCCACGCTGTTTGACGCCATGGGCGCGGGCGCCTCAGACATCCACCTGGAAGCCGCCGCCAGCGGCCTGGTGGTCAAGTACCGCATTGACGGCGTGATTGTGGAAGCCGGCCGCGTGCCCGGTGCCGAACTGAACGAACAGGCCATCTCACGCGTGAAGGTGATGGCCGAGCTGGACATTACCGAGCGGCGCACGCCGCAAGACGGGCGCTTTCGGGTGCGCATCCGCGAGCGCGACATTGACTTTCGGGTTTCCATCATGCCCAGCGTGTACGGCGAAGACGCCGTCATTCGCATCCTGGACAAAGAGCATTTAAGCGACCAGTTGGCCGGCTTGACACTGAACCACCTGGGCTTTGACGCGACGCCCTTGGCCGTGATCCGCAGTCTGGCGCGCAAACCGCACGGCATGTTGCTCATTACCGGCCCCACCGGCAGCGGCAAAACCACCACGCTGTACGCGGCCATCTCAGAAATCAACGACGGCGCCAGCAAGATCATCACGATTGAAGACCCGGTGGAATACCAGGTGCCCGGCGTGCTGCAAATCCCGGTCAACGAGCGCAAGGGGCTGACCTTTGCGTTGGGGCTACGTTCCATTTTGCGGCACGACCCCGACAAGATCATGGTGGGCGAAATCCGCGACCCCGAAACGGCGCAGATTGCGGTGCAAGCCGCCCTGACCGGGCATTTGGTGTTTTCGACCGTGCACGCCAACAACGTGTTTGACGTGCTGGGCCGCTTTGAACACATGGCGGTGGACCCCTACACCTTTGTTTCGGCGCTGAACGGCATCGTGGCGCAGCGTCTGGTACGCGTGTTTTGCACCCATTGCCACGGCAAGGGCTGCACCGAATGCCGTGGCACCGGCTTCAAGGGCCGCCGCGCCATTGGCGAATGCCTGCTGCTCGACGACGAATTGCGCGAGCTGATCGCCACCCGCGCCCCGGTGCGCGTCATCAAGGAAGCCGCCCGCGCGCGCGGCACGCGACTGCTGCGCGAATCGGCCCAGGACATGGTGCGCCTGGGCCTGACCAGTCAGGCAGAAATTGACCGGATCACGTTTGCGGGGTGAATGCGCGGTTTTTGAATCATTGCAATCCGCGAACATTCCGTGTTCCGAACTGATTTTGGGCCTCTGCGGGACTTGGCACAAGTCATGGCGCGCCTGCTGGTGTGCATGACATGCCAGCTCAGAAAAAGGTAAAAACACCCTGTTTTTGATCAAATTTCTGTCAAAAACCACGAAAAATCACCCGAACGGGGGATGACAAGGGAGGTTGACAGATTTAGGATGATGTTCACCAAGCAGCAGCAACGGCGCTGCGGCATACGCAGATGAACAAAAGGGTAGTTCATGCTTGATAGACTTTAGATGCTGACCAATCAGCGCCAAACCGGCATGAGAACTGAGGTCGTAGGTGGCTTTTTGATGATAATGTCGGTCAATGCGTGTTCATCTTCAAGGTGAATAGCATTTCACACCTAACCCGTTGATTTATATTCATAAACTGGACTTTTTTGGGTGTGAAGTTACGGATTCAGGACCAATGCGAAACGACTAGGCATTGGATTTGGATTTGGATTTGGATTTGGATTTGGATTTGGATTTGGATTTGGATTTGGATTTTGGGTAAATTTTGCGCTGATTGCGATCGGTTGAAAAGAAGTTAATGGGATGAAGAGGTTTTTGAACTCATGTTTTTTCTTGGGAATTCTAGCACTCATTGGACTTCCAGCGTTTGCAATTGATGATGTTGAAAGCGCATTTTATTCTAACGCGAAACAGACTATTTTTTCAAATACAATCAATAATGTAGCAAGGGGATGGTATCGAGATTTTTCGGAACCTGTACAAATAGTTATATTAGAGAGTCAATCAGGTACTCTAGAGGTTCGATCTTCAACCATTTCAGCATCTACATCAATAAGCGTAACTTTGCCTGGAGGGAAGACGCTAAATGGCAACCCATGTTTGGTATCTCAGTTCTGTCGTGTATTCTATATTGAGGCGGCAGAATTTTCGTCAGGATCCATCCCTCTCACGGTCAATATCAGCGCACAAGCAAATCCAGCGGTATATCATCAGGTGTATTTAAATTTCTATGATGATATTCCATATTTAGATCGTAGAGCATATCTAACCGCAGTGCAAAATACCAGCTTTCGTGTAATGACTGAAGGAATAAGGCTTAAATTAAAAAAAAATATCGATGATGTTGATGCCACGGTCGACAAAGCCATGCGCTCGCTCGCGATTCTTGATGCGATAAGTTCGGTACTAACGACTACAGCTACAGATTTTCAAAAATATACATTGATTTCGTTACTTGGGAATGCTGGTGAGACTGCTGCAGAACTTGTACTGGGGTTTATGGACTCCCAAGCTGCGGCTGTTGGCGGTGCCATTTTGGATATAGGAAGCAATCTAATGACCCTCGCATCAACAAGTAATCCATATTTAGTGTATCCACAAATAATCATATCGTTTGCACAAGCTGGAGTACAACTTGAAGGTGTATGGGCCTTGGGCGGTGTCGCTGATAAAGTTACTGCACAATATATGGCAGAGGGATTAATTCGAAGATCTATAAGCGATGGAACATTATTTCTAGATAAATCAGATTATGAGCTTAAATATATCGCGGAGACCTACATTCTTCCTTCTTTGGTAGCTAGTGGCGATTGCAGCTGGTTTAATGACACGTTTCTCGGATGTGGTTTCGATAATAACTATGACCAAGCATATTTTTTAAAGTCATTCAAGTCAATGCGTAGTTTATTAGTTCAAGCAACTGACAAATTTGCAAATGGAAATTTCTATGTTGATGTCGATCGGGATGGGATTTTAAACACGCAAGATACTGATGCCAATGATGCAGCGATCCCTGGATCGCTACAAATCCAGGCAGAAAATAATCAGCCCATTGCGGTTATTTCTGCTAGTGCTACAAGTGTCAATATTGATACTCAGGTAACGCTTAACGGCTTGTTGTCCTCGGATAATGATGGTGACAGTCTTACGTATTCATGGAGTTTGGAAAAACCTTTAGGGAGTTTTTCTGCTCTATCATCTAAGAATAATGGAGCGCCGACATTTACACCAGATAAAGTAGGTATCTACACAGTAGGTCTACGAGTAAATGATGGTCATGTAAACTCATTGCAAAAAAACGTAGTTGTGAATGCGATAGAAAGCTACCCTAATGCTGAAGTTGTCTACGAGGACAATGGCGCTCACATTTATATTTCGAATCTCACGCTTGGTACTTGTCAGTTAAAGCAGATCGGCACTTTTACTGTGCCGGCAGGTGAAAAATGGACAGAAATAAAATTCTCGGCCAGCATGAGCGATTTGATTTTATTGGCAGACGATGATGCTTTGCCTGCGCTTGATGGAATATATTATAATTGTACAAATGGTTTCGGACAGGGATTTTATTCTGATCGTACTTATGATTACTTTCCCGCCACTAATATGTTTACGTGGTCTACGGTTTTAGCACCTGGTGCAAAACTGCGTCTTGCTGCATTCAGTTACAAAGGATTGTCAAATGGAAGCGTCAATACAAAAGTAACTGTATCTACCGATCTTGATGGCGATGGGGTACCTGATGAGAATGAGCCTGTAGCTTGTAGAAACAACCCAGCCGAGACGACCGACTCGGATGGCGATCTTGTTTGCGACAATACTGATGCATTTCCTAACAATCCCATGTATTCGCAGGTCGTTCCCGTGGATTTAGCGGTGAGCATAATCGGCGGTGGTGGAACGATAACTTCATCGACAGGTGAACTCAATTGCCCAGGAGCCTGTACATTATCTGTTAATAGAGGTGCTACTATCACACTGATTGCCACCCCCGCCCCAGGGATGGCATTTGCCGGATGGAGTGGCGGTGGCTGTAATGGGTTAAGTCCAATATGTAATGCGACACTCCTAGATGCAACATCGATAGCGGTATCGTTTAACCAGTCACTAAGCGCACCAAGTGCACCAACAATTGGCTTAGCCACATCAAGTGATAGGCAGGCTACAGTTGTTTTTTCTGCTCCTGCAAATGACGGCGGATCGATGATTACAAATTACACAGTCATCAGTAATCCAGATGGCATGATCGGTTCGTGTAATGCGCCTTGCTCGTCAATTGTTATTCCCGGCCTGACCAATGGTATCACTTACACATTTACTGTTCGAGCCATTAACTCACTTGGTGCCAGCGGCAATTCAACACCATCAAACAGCGTTATTCCAGTATCGCAAAGTTCGCTACCAGATGCACCAACGATTGTATCTGCGATGGCGGGTGGGGGGAATGCCACAGTCAGCTTCACGCCCCCAACATCTGACGGTGGTAATGCTATCTTCATGTATTCGGCTGTCAGCAATCCTGGTGGGTTCAAGGGGGCATGTCTCGCCCCTTGCTCCTCGATTGAGGTTAGCGGCTTAACTAGCGGTACCGCTTACATATTCACAATTAACGCAATAAACGGCGTTGGAACTGGGCCATCGTCTTTACCGTCAAGTCCGGTTACTCCATTTGACACAACACCCAATGCATTTACCTTCACCAACCAGACCAATGCCGAACTGGGCACGGTCGTTACGTCAAACACGATCACGGTCAGCGGCATTGATGCTGTAAGCCCCATCGCAATCGACGGCGGCAGCTACGCTATCAATGGTGGCGCTTACACTAGCGGCAGCGGTTCGGTAACTAATGGACAGTCGATAACGGTAAGAGTCACCTCTTCGGGTAGCCACGCTACCCCCGTCAATGCCACCGTGACCATCGGTGGCGTAAGCGGTACATTTTCCGTGACAACTAAAGCAGCGCCAAGTGCACAAAGCATCAGCTTTGGTTTAGCCCCCACACTTTCAGTAGGTGGAACCGGCACAGTCACGGCCACCGGCGGCGCATCGGGCAACGCGGTCACCTTTACCAGCACCACGCAGACGGTCTGCACAACCAGCGGAACCAACGGCAGCACGGTCACCGCCCTGGCCGCTGGCAACTGCACCATCGTTGCCGACCAGGCCGGTAACGCCAACTACACGGCAGCGCCGCAGGCTACACAAATCATAGCTGTTAGCGCAGGTGCACAAAGCGTTAGCTTTGGTCCTGTCCCTGCAATTTCTGTCGGTGGCAGTGGCACGGTGTCAGCCACCGGCGGCGCATCGGGCAACGCGGTCACCTTTACCAGCACCACGCCGACGATCTGCACGACAGGCGGCACCAACGGCAGCACGGTCACGGCTTTGGCCGCAGGCAACTGCACCATCGTCGCCAACCAGGCCGGTAACGCCAACTACACCGCCGCCCCGCAAACTACACAAACCATAGCTGTCAGCGCAGGCGCACAAAGCGTTAGCTTTGGTCCTGTCCCCACACTTTCTGTGGGTGGCACCGGC
>Ga0210009_1000509_pt1 | contig 43066 bp, 32 predicted proteins | sample CryGeyCG2114_065_FD_185457 | JGI IMG/M metagenome (GOLD analysis project Ga0210009, IMG submission 185457) | Groundwater microbial communities from aquifer - Crystal Geyser CG12_big_fil_rev_8/21/14_0.65 (SPAdes) (version 2) | ecosystem: Environmental > Aquatic > Deep subsurface > Groundwater ...
ACCTTTTAGAGCAACATCCGCTAAAAGCCAGCAAACCAACCAAGATGAGAAAGGCTGCATGGAATGGCGATTTTAGGAGCGAGATTTTCTTTGGTTAAGAGATTTAACAAAGCTTAATCCCGCCCTGTCATTCGCAGCGCATTGTCTTTATCATCACGCTCCACAATTTTTGCGCGGTCTAAAATCCAAATCCAATGATCATCTTTACCCTTTACCCTATATGCAGCCTCAAAATGATCTGTTTCGCCGTAAAAGTGTTTATTGAGGGCTTCTCTAACGCGCTCTTGATCCATAGGATGGATATTACTCTCTTCATCCGATTTACCCGAACGGTGACCATCACGGGGAAACTCAAGTGCCCCCCAGATATTGGAACGGAAAATATTGCCTGTTTCTATATCCCAGTCCCACATTTCATCGCCACTTCCCCATAGGGAAAGTTTTAATCTTTCTTCACTCAGTGCTATTTGTCTCTGAATAGCTCTTTTTCTTAATATGGATTTAGTAATACCTAAAATGATTATCATCATAATGATGAAATAGACAGTCTTTGCTTTTATTGATAACCACCATGGTGGTGTTATTACTACTTGAATATTTTTTATTGGTCCATTTTTATGTGTTAGGTTATCTACAGCATAAACTTTAAAAGTATATTCTCCAGCAGAAAGGTTGGTGTAAGTAGCGGAATTTACATTGTTCGATGCAATCCATTCGTTAGATAACCCATCCATTTTATAATAATATGTAATCGAATTAGGTTCAGAGAATGGGGAGTTAAAAGCTATTGAGAATGGATAGTCAGAGTATTTTAATTTAATTTCTTTTGATGTGTTTAATGAGCCTTTAAAATATTCACCGCTTCCTTCTTTTGCTAAATTAAATACACGCAACTCTGATAATTCTGTCTTAGGTGGGGATGCGGATTTTAAATAGCTTAAAATTTCATCCTTTGATATAAGACTTAAACCATCAATTCCTCCAAACAATAGATAGTTACTATCGAGTTTATTCCCACTAGGGGTGTTATATTCGAATTGGCTACCATTTATTGTGGATAAAATATAATATTCTCCATTGTTGAGTAAGATTATTTGCCCCTGAGATGATGCAAAGATCATGTTTCCTATAGTTACTATTGAATATATTCCTTTATTGTTTGAAAAAATCTCATTGAATGACTTATTGTTTTTATTGTATTTAACTATGGCTGTCGACGTCCCAAAAAGCACGCTATCATTGTAATCTTTAATGCTATACGTTAATTCATTATATATCTTTGAAAGGCTGTTTTTACTATAGTGGTATACTCCATTTTGTCCAGCTATATATATATTTTCGTTTGATAGATATAATATTTCAAAGATAGGATCTTTTTTTTCTGTTATTATTTGATGACTTATGCCGTTTTCATTGATAAATAGTATCTTTCCATCTGCGGTACCAGCTATGAGTTTATTTGTATTGTTTATCGAGTTTAAAGTTGTGATTTGTTCGTTGTCGATAAATTTTGTTAACATACCATTTGGTTTTAGCAGTCGTATTCCATCGTTATTTCCTATGTAAATTCCTGCTGATGTCATGACTGAGTTTTTATAGCCGCCAATACCAGAGTCATAACTTTTTAACAGTTTTAGATCTTTGTCATAATAATTTAGTGAGGTTTCATCTGAAGATACTAAAATATTCCCATTAGGTGTGTTGCTTATATGCCATACATTATCTTTTATTAAGTCTGTTTTAAAGATTAGATTGTTTGAGTTTCGAATGACTTCAAATCCATGGTTATTCAATCCTACAAGGATTAAGCTGTTAGAGACAGTAAAATAAGTTAGTTCACTTTTTTCTTTATCTTCTAATGTCTTCCCTAATAAATATTCGCCATCACTAACAGAATATATCTTATTTTTGCTTATCCCCAAAACTTTGTTTTGTGATGAGCTTAATATTTCATAAGATGTTGAGGATGATTTTTTTAACTCACCATTTTCATGCTTATAGAAACCATCTTTTTTGCTTACATAAAGAGAATTATTTGATTTCTCTATGTCAAGCACATTTGTAGAAATTATTTGTTTTTTATTCTGTGTAATTTTTTGTAATTTTCCATCGTACGTTTTTATGAAAATTTCAGAATTGATGTTTAGACTTTTTTTTACTTCAAAATAATTACTTTCTAAGTATACATGATTTGATTTTTTATTTATTAAACTGATACTGGTTAAACCTGTATTAGTACCGACTAGCACTTCACCAGTAAAATCGTTGTTAGATAAACTCCAAATTTCATTGTTTAGAATTGTATCTTCTATATTAACATTTTTCAGTGTACCACTTTCTTTATTGTATATAACAAGCCCTTTATCTGTCCCGACTAACAGGCCACCATCACTAGTAATTAGCAGACTTCGGATAAAAGAGCTTGGTAGGCCAGACGTTTTATCATCAGCATAAAAATGTTTAAATTCTCTTCCATCAAATCGATTCAGACCATTAAGTGTCCCTATCCAAATATAGCCATCGTGATCTTGAACTATAGATGTCACAGTGCTCTGCGAGAGTCCTTGTGGAACACCAAAAGATTGTGATTGTAGGATAACTGGAGATTTATCTGAAAAGGGGAACGCGCTTACATTTTCGAATGCACTAATGCATAAAACGACGAGTAAGACGATTTTCAAGAGTGCTTTAGGCATAGTATTTGTTCTTTTTATCCAATGATGCCATGAAACAATTGTGTTACATCACTTTTCCAGAAAGTGACGGGTTTGTCAAAACTGAGATTGTAAAAAATCCTTTTAATAGCATGTAGATGGTGCAAAGTTGTGCGCTTGCAATACAAGAATAGAGCATCTGGCCGTGTTTTGCATCGCGTTTACGGCTCAGAGTGAAAGATACTGCTGCATAATCACTCTGTAATAGGGATTTTGGTTGTTCAGCGTAATTTGTGTTTTAGCACATTTATTTATATTTAGCGCTTAAAAATTAAACTTATCGGTATTTTGTTTGAATGATTTGAGATCTGTGATCATTTTATCCGAGACTAGTGCTGCCTGCGCCTGATGTTGTTCACCTGTGCTAAATAACACCAAGCGATCACTGTGTTTGGTGCGCATTTTACGCATCATAAATTTGATTAAGTCTGGGCGAGTAAGTTTAGTGATTTCTGCTACGACTAATTCTCTTTGGTTAAATTGATAATCCCGGTTGCCCACACTTACCCAGTATCGTTGGCTGCGAGTTTTCAGGTTGGCATCATGCTCCATGACTTGGTTTATCAGGCCAAGTTTTGTAGTCTCCCATTCTTCATTGGTGATTTGCATCACGGCATAATTAAAGTCGGCGATAAACTCGTCTATCGCTTCCAATAAATGCAGTGCCCCAGTTGTCGGTGATTGGATATAAAAAATGAGCCCTGGGTGGCGGTTGAGTGGCAGATAGCCTGTGCCCACCATGTAACCTAATTGCTTTTCTGTACGCAGTTCATGGAAGAAGGTGGACGACATAGTGTGATTCAGTAAGCTAAACAGTGCCATTTTTTTTGGCGTTGCAGTGGCCGACTGGTAATACACGATAATTGCGCTGTCTTGGTGATCTATTGCCAGTTCTCTTAGCAAGGTTCCCTGACCCGTCAGATTAACCAACTCCCTTGTGGATTCGGCGCTCGGTGTCGAGACTAAGGATAAAATATGCTCTAAGCGTTTACCAAGAGCTTGGGCTTCAGAGACTAACCAATCCCCATAAACTAACCCTTCAAGATAGATCTTCTCGTAAAAGGCGCGCACATGGTTATGTAAATCTTCTAGGGTGATGTTTTCTAGCACTTGTGCCATGCGCGCAGGTTCATAGCTGCGCTTTTGTAGTGTGACAGTAAGGCTGGTAAATAATTGTGAAATGGGTTTAGCCTGCGCTAGGTTCTGCCAACTACGCAGTAGTTGGGATTTTATCAGCGTAAAGCGCTCTTCGGTAAAGTTACGCTCCCTTGCCTTTTGGATCAGCAAGGCTAATAGGGTTTCTTGATTACCCGTAAAGCCGGATAAATGCAGGGTTATTCCGCCTTGATGTGGATAAATATTGTAGCTTAAACCCGCAACCTCGGCTTGATAAGTCGGCTCAGTCAGATAATCGAGCAGCATTTCTACATACAGGCGGGTCAGGGCGGCATGTCTTGGGGTTTTACTCGCCTGTTCAGAATCCAGTGATAAATACATATGGCCCTTGGGCACATTAAACTCATCGTCTTTCTTATGCCAAATTCGGTATCCCGCTGATTCTGCGACTATCACAGGAACGTCCACCTCGCTTCTATCGGGGCGAGCAATCGAGTCGGCGACGATAAAAGGGTTTGGTGTGGGTAATTGTAATTCGGAGCGAATATGCTTAACTTGCCATCGTTCGAGGGATTCTGGTGAAATCGGACGGATTTTGTAAGGAGTGTGATACCAGTTGGCATTGTGATCCGTTGTGACCGATTGGGCGATAAGCTGCAGACGCATATTTTGGGGCGTCATCAATTCGAGAAGCTCGACAGTTTCAGGGATATCTAACCCATCCATGCGATAATCGCCGAAGACTAAGTCTTCGACGTCATAGTGATGCATATTGATGCTCAAATGGCTGGCTAAATCGAGGGATTTAACTTGTTCTTGGTAACGAAATGCCATTTTGAGCAGGTTCGCGCGCTCTAAATAACGCCACTCATCTAAACCTTGGGTTTTGATGAGTTCAATATACTCAAAACAGCAGCAAATAATTTCATCAAGATTAGCGAGTCCCTTATCGGTTAATTGTAAACCGATACTGTAATCCTTGAAGTTATACCCGTTTACCCCACCACCTGCGGACAAATTATTAACTAGTCCTTGCTCTTTAAGATAGGACAATAGGCTGCCATGGCTCTCATTACCTAAAATATGGCTGATATAAGTCAAAGGCTTACGTTTGTAGTAGTGATCAATCCCAGGGAAATTAAAGCTGATGCTTAAGCGCTTTTGTTCTTTAAGTGGAATTATATCGACTTGTTTTAGCAGCTCTTTCTCTGAGAATAGCGGCACTTGAGGATAGTTTTTCACTAAGTTTAAGTTGCGGATCCCACTAAAATAATGACAGGCAAGATCTTGTAATTTGTCGAGGGAAAGCGGCGCGACTAGGCAGAGTGTCATTAAGTTGGCGCTGTAGTGGCTTTGATAGAAATCGAGTAGTTCGCTACGTACCTGTGCCTGCTCTCCACCTAAAGTCACTAAGTTACCGACGGAAAATTTCGAGAAAGGGTGCAGTGGGTTAACTGTTTCTTTGAGTACTTGATAGGTGCGACGTATGTCATCCTTCAGTTTTAAGCTAAATTCCGATTCAATGGCTTGACGTTCTCTATCGACTAGCTCTAAGTCAAACTTAGGCGCGATAAAAAATTGACTAAACCTATCTAAGGAATCGGCAAACACGTCCGAATTGATCGTAAAAAAAAAGTTAGTGTGCTCAGTGCCCGTCCAAGCGTTATTGCTGCCGCCATGTTGATTAATAAAAGCGTGATACTCACCAGAATCGGGGAATTTCTCGGTACCAAGGAAGAGCATATGCTCTAAAAAGTGTGCCATCCCAGGTCTATCCGCGGGATCATCGAAATGACCCACACCGACCGCCATAGATGCAGCCGCTTGACTCGCATCTTGATCTTCAACCAATAACACTCTTAGTGCGTTATCTAATACAAGATAACGGTACTGGCGGTGATCGTTTGGGCTTTTATAAATGGACTGAGAGGCTTGCAATGAGACACTCCGATAACGATAGCTTGTTATATATTGATAGTCTTAATGGTTTTTAGCAAATAACTCTTTTGTTTATCGACTAAAGATTAAGTCTTACATGGTTTGTTGAAATGAATTTTAGGGCTACAATTGGGATAAAACAAAAACAAGTGTGAGTAGCGAGAGAAGTATGCAGCTATTTTTGATGCGACACGGTGACGCTGGATTTAATGCTCAGTCCGATAGAGACAGAACACTGACCGATGTAGGAAGGCACCATACTGTGTTGATGAGCAACTGGCTGACTCGCAGTGTGACTGATTTCGATCTCGTTTTGGTTAGCCCTTACTTACGTGCACAGCAAACTTGGCAGGAGCTGAGTCAGCATTTTCCCGAACCGCATAAGTGGTTAGTGTTGGATGATCTTGTTCCCTCGGGGGAGCCCGACAATGTTGCCGCTTTAATTGTTGCTTATGCTGAATTGTATAAAGCAGATAAAGTGTTAGTCATTTCTCACATGCCATTATTGGGATATTTAGTGAGTGAATTGGTCGCTGGGGTAGAGCCGCCGTTATTTGCCACCTCGGGCATTACGCTTATCGATAAGCATGCCGAGCAAGCCTCAATTGTGTGGCAACATGCTCCCCATAGCATCAGTTAATAGTATTTAGGTTTTCATGACAAAAAACGGCCCATATGAAGTGGGCCGTTTCTTTTGGCTAAATCGGAAATATTAATGTTCAAAACCGATAGCGGGTTAGCGTCTATGGGGCTGCTCACCAATATCAATCAAGACTAAAAGCGCGGCATCGCCCCCCCATTCTTTAGGGGCCTGATGGAAAGCTTTCACCATAGGATGTTGCACTAACCACATGGGGACTTGTTGTTTCAAAATTCCGCTGCCGTAACCGTGCATAATGCAGCAACACAGGCTTTGCTGTTTAACGCAGGCTTGGATCAACGCCGCTAGCTCAAGTTTGGCTTCCGACTGGCGATAGCCATGTAAATCCAACAGCAAATCTGGCTGGTAATCGCCGCGTCTTAGGCGTTTTAACTCTAGGCTATCTACGCCATCATCTAACCAACGCATCGGCCCTTGCACTGGCAGTAGTGGTTGATAAGTATCTGAGAAATAACTGTTAGCATGCAGTTGCTGCTCTTTCAGTGCTATTTCCTGTTTGGTTTTTAAGGGCGTGCGAAAGTGCCGCTTATCCTGAGTGATGGGTTTGATCCCATCGATAAGCTTCGAGAACATCGCTAGGCCTTCTTGTTCATCGTCTTTATTCATGGGCGGGTATTCTATTGAATCCTATGGTTTCTGAATAGAGTTCAGTTACAATGTTTGCCGAACAAACTAGTGGGAGCACGTTTTGGATAAGATCTTTGTAGATGAAGCTGTGACAGAATTACGCACTATTGGCGATATGTTACGTTGGGCTGTAAGCCGTTTTAACGACGCTAATCTGTACTATGGTCATGGTACTGACAATGCATGGGATGAAGCTATTGCCTTAGTTTTCCATGCCTTACACTTACCCGAAGAAATCGGCCAGCAGGTGATCCTAAGCAATTTAACCAGTAGCGAAAAACATAAAATCGTTGAACTGATTATTCGCCGTGTCAGGGAGCGCTTACCCGTGCCTTACCTGACCAACAAAGCGCGTTTCGCTGGGCTTGAGTTTTACGTCGATGAGCGCGTGTTAGTGCCACGTTCGCCGATTGCCGAAATGATTGCCAATCGGTTTAGCCCTTGGTTATATAACAAACCCGTGACGCGTATTTTAGATTTATGCACAGGCAGCGGTTGTATCGCCATTGCCTGCGCCTATGAATTTGAAGATGCCGAAGTAGACGCGCTGGATATCAGCGAAGATGCCTTAGATGTGGCGCAAATCAATATTGAAACTTTAGGGGTAATGGACCGCGTATTCCCGATGCAATCGGATCTATTCTCGGCAATACCTGAAGGCCCACAGTATGATTTGATTGTTTCTAATCCGCCCTATGTCGATGAAGAAGACATTGGCGACATGCCGGATGAATATCACCATGAACCCGCTATTGGCTTAGCTTCAGGTCATGATGGGTTAGATTTAACCAAGCGCATACTGGCCAATGCCGCGCAATACCTCACGCCAACGGGTTTACTCGTGGTCGAAGTCGGTAATTCTATGGTGCATTTGATTGAGCAATTCCCAGAAGTGCCATTCACTTGGATTAACTTTGAAAATGGCGGCGATGGGGTGTTTGTATTGACCCGTGACCAACTGCTTGAACATCAGTCGCTCTTCGCTATTTATCGCGACGCACAATAGCCTAAGATAGCAAATTAGGTTGAGTCTTTTCCCGCTGCCAGTTAGGCTTGCAGCGGGAAAATAAATTGTCCAGTATTCGCTGGACACGGAGCGATGAACTAATAACCTAAGGTGTGTAAAGCGGATGTCTGGAAACAGTATTGGTCAAAATTTTGTAGTGACGACGTTTGGTGAGAGTCACGGTGTTGCGCTCGGTTGCATTATTGATGGTTGCCCGCCAGGGCTTGAGCTAACTGAAGCCGATATGCAGCACGATCTAGACCGCCGTCGCCCAGGGACATCCCGCTATACCACGGCCCGCCGTGAGAGCGACGAAGTGCGGATTTTATCCGGCGTTTTCGAAGGTAAAACCACGGGTACTTCAATTGGACTCTTGATCGAAAATACCGATCAACGCAGTCAAGATTACTCTAATATCAAAGATTTATTCCGTCCAGGACACGCCGATTATACCTACCAGCAAAAGTACGGTATGCGCGATTATCGTGGTGGTGGCCGCTCGTCTGCCCGTGAAACCGCGATGCGCGTTGCGGCGGGTGCGGTGGCGAAAAAGTATTTAAAGCAGGTCCATGGGATTGAGATTTATGGGTATATGTCCCAGCTCGGGCCTATTTGCGCCGAAAGCATCGATCTTAGCCAGATAGAACAAAACGCGTTCTTTTTCCCCGATGCCAGCAAGCTTGAAGCGCTCGATGAATATATGCGCGAGCTAAAAAAATCCGGTGACTCAATCGGTGCAAAAATCTCCGTTATCGCGACAGGCGTGCCAGTGGGTTTAGGTGAGCCAGTATTTGATCGATTGGATGCCGATATCGCCCACGCGCTGATGGGTATTAATGCCGTCAAAGGTGTAGAAATTGGCGATGGTTTTGGCGTAGTGACGCAAAAGGGCTCCGAAGGCCGTGACTTAATGTCGCCCTTGGGGTTTGAATCCAACCATGCGGGTGGTGTGCTCGGTGGGATTTCATCGGGTCAGCCGATTATTGCCCATATTGCGTTAAAACCCACATCAAGCATCAGTGTGCCGGGTCAAAGTATGACGGCGCAGGGTGAAATGGCCGAAGTCGTCACTAAAGGGCGCCACGATCCCTGTGTGGGGATCCGTGCGGTGCCGATTGCCGAAGCTATGCTTGCCATTGTGCTGATGGACCACTTGCTAAGACACAGAGCGCAAAATCAGGGTGTTTGTAGCCAAACCCCCATTCTTGGTATGAGGTAGGGGTATGAGATAGGTAGCATGATATAGGCGGCATACAATCATGAATTCGATGCGTGGCATAAGAGAAATGGAATGCGTTAATGTCAACTCCCTCTAGCACTAGCCAGCAATTGCGCTGGCTTTGCGCCTGTTATTTTTTCTTCTTTTCGATTCTCGGCACTATGATCCCCTATCTTGGGGTCTTCTTCGAGAATCGCGGTTTTAATCCCCAAGAGATTGGTTTTTTACTCGCCATTCTGATGGCGACGCGCATTGTCGCACCGAATGTGTGGGCTAAGGTGGCTGATCGCACCGGCATGCGCGCCGAATTGGTTAAGATGGGGGCATTCGCGGCAGCACTGGCCTATTTAAGCTTCTTTTACCATGGTGGTTTTGTGTATATGGCCCTGAGTTTGGCCTTATACACTTTCTTCTGGAATGCGATCCTCGCCCAGCTTGAGGTGATCACCTTAGAAACCTTAGGCGAAAATGCCAGTCGTTATGGGCAAATTCGCAGCTTTGGCAGCATAGGTTATATCTGCCTGGTTGTCGGCGCCGGTTTTGCGATTGGGCAGTGGGGCACCGAAGTTTTACCCTATATCGGTTTGGCGTTATTTACCGGAATGTTACTTAGCGCTTTACCGCTGCCCGCCAATCGGGCGGTGCGCCCCGCAGGGCAGGAACGGTTGCCGCTGAAATGGACTAAGCCGATAGTGTGGTTCATGATTTCCGCCATGTTGCTACAGATGAGTGCCGGACCTTTCTACGGCTTCTTCGTCTTATATTTAAAGCAAGCGGGTTACTCCGAATCCTCTGCGGGGATATTTGTCGCCCTTGGCGCTATGGCCGAAATCGTGATGTTTATGTTCGCGCCGCGTTTACTCGGTCGCTATGGCGTTAATACCCTATTGATTGTCAGTATAGGTATGACTTGTTTGCGTTGGTTATTGGTGGCCTTCGGGGTGGATAGTGTATTGTGGTTGGGTTTTAGCCAGCTATTACATGCCTTTACCTTTGGCTTAACCCACGCGGCATCGATTCAATTTGTGCACAGGCATTTCGATGCCAATCACAGAAGTCAAGGTCAAGCACTGTATGCCAGCTTAAGTTTTGGCGTTGGCGGTGCACTCGGCACTTGGGTTTGCGGCTATATTTGGGGTGATGGCAGCGGGGCGGTTTGGTCTTGGGTATTTGCCGCAGGATGTGCCTTTGCCGCTATGCTGGCGGTATGCTTTATTCCTAGGGATAAACCGAGCGTTGCCGCCCATACGGCTTAGCAGTATCAATCGAGTACTATCAATTTAGCCATATCAATCAAGATTAAAGCTCAAGTTAAGATATTAAAATATAAAGATAAAAACACCAAGATTGCGTTAAGTGAGGTAAAGGGTGATTCGGTTTCGTTTAGGGTTAGTGATCAATCCGTTGGCGGGCTTAGGTGGCAGTGTCGGCCTTAAGGGCAGTGATGGTGTTGCGCAAGAGGCGCTCGCATTAGGCGCCGAACCCAAAGCCGCTTTGCGTATGATGCAGGCCCTCGAGGTTATCCGTGATTATCGTGATGACATCGAGGTCGTTACCGCTTCGGGCATCATGGGTGAAGACGCCGCGAAGGCGCTCGGTTTTACCACGCGAGTGGTGTATCAAACCCCGGATAAAACCCAGGCTCTGGATACGCAGGCCGTTGTGCGAGCCTTGTTGGATGAGCCACTGGATTTACTCCTCTTTGCCGGCGGTGATGGTACGGCCAGGGATATTTACTCAGTCTTTGAACAAGCCACTATCGACGACAAACTCCCCGTTCTCGGCGTACCCGCGGGGGTGAAAATTCATTCCGGCGTTTACGGTATTACGCCCCATGCCTCTGGCATGGTGGTCAAGATGTTACTCGATGGCGAACTTGTCAGTTTAATGTCCGCCGATGTGATGGATATCGACGAAGTGGCTTTTCGCCAAGGCACAGTGCGCGCTAAACGCTTCGGTGAGCTTTTAGTGCCCGCCGAGCCGCGCTATGTGCAAGCGGTCAAGATGGGCGGCAAGGAAGTCGATGAACTCGTGCTGGCCGATATCGCCGCCGATGTGATCAGTCAAATGGACGATGAACTGTATATCATGGGCTCTGGCAGTACGGTTGCCTTTGTGATGGAAGAGCTAGGTCTGGACAATACGCTGCTCGGTGTTGATCTTATTCAAGATAAAAATCTTGTTGGCAGTGACTTAACCGCGAATGAATTACTCGAACTGACCCAAGATAAGCCGACTAAATTGGTGATTACCTTAATAGGTGGTCAAGGCCATATCCTTGGGCGCGGCAATCAACAGCTGTCGCCTGAGCTGATTCGGCGCATCGGAAAAGACAATATTATTATCCTCGCCACAAAAACTAAGCTAAAAGCACTTGATGGACGACCACTAATTGTGGATAGTGGCGACCCTAAATTAGATAGCGAGCTTGGCGGCTATTACAAAGTGACGACGGGCTACCATGATTACGTCATGTATCAGGTGGCCAATCCAGATTTATTGGTCGCAGCAGATGTGTCGGCCAATCCAGTATTAATGGAGAGTTAGACCCCATGTTAGAGCATTACGAAGACGCATTAGAACAGTGGATCGCCAGCGTTGTCAGCCATGGTGATGACGATGCTTTGTTTGCCTGTGGCTATTTACAGGGCCATGTCGCCGTTGTGTTATCACAGCTTGAAGCGCAGGGTGCAACCGACCTCGATGCCCTTATGTTGAAAATGACCGACTGTTTAGCGCTCGCGCGCCAAGAATTAAACGATGTGGATTTCGCCTTGGTTGAACAGGCATGGGCACAGTTACACGCCAAAATAGTCAGCCAGTTGGCGACTGCTTAAATCCAATGTCAACTTCAGCATTTTTCCCGCAGATAGTGGATGATTCGTTGCAGAATAGCAGCGCGGTTTACATTGGCTTAGTGAATCCCAAGACCCCTATCAATGTGGGCGGCATTATGCGCGCGTCCGGTTGTTATGGTGTCGATGGCGTATTTTATACCGGCAGGCGTTATGAATTAGCGGCTCGCTCGGGGCCACTGCAATATAATGCCGATACTAAAAAGGCTGGCGAGCGTATTCCGCTCACCGGCGTTGCCTCATTGTTGGCGTCCATTCCTGCGGATACTCAGCTTATCTGTGTGGATTTGGTGGTGGGCGCGACGCCGCTGCCGGATTTTGTCCATCCAGTGAAAGCCTTTTATGTGTTTGGACCCGAAGATGGCACCATTGGCCAAGAGATTATCGATAAAGCCGATGCGGTTGTGTATGTGCCTACGGTCGGTTGCATGAATCTGGCCGCCTCGGTCAATGTGCTGTTATACGATAGATTGGCCAAATCCCACCGCGGGGCGTCAAATTCACAAGCCCGTGAGAGTGGCGATGCACTCATACGCCAAAGCCGCGATAACAATAATCGCACTCGGGTTAAAGCGCCTTCCCTTTAAGTAACTTACGTAGCCACATGCGATTTGGATTGAGTTTGCACAGGGTTTGCCAATCCAGTGGTAAAGGTTCGCCACACAACTGCGCCGCGAGGCATTCGGCGGCAAGCGGCCCTGAGCTTAATCCCCGCGACCCTAATCCGCCAAGAATAAACAGTCCCTCAAGCACGGGTGCTGGTGTGGTTTGCCAATAGCGGCGACTTTCCTTTGTGAGCTGATGCTGCTGATAATCCTTAATAATTTGTGACACATCGGGGGCGCAGCCCAGCATAGGGAAATGATCCCGCGTGACCATACGCACCCCGACCCGGGCATCGTTGTCATTCATGTTGATATCCTCAAGCCAGGCTTGTTTGGGATAGCTTTGGTGCATTTTCTCGAGATTTTCCCCTTGCTCTAACGGACAGAAGTCTAAATTTTGGGGATCTTTTACGTAACTCGCGCCAAGACAGTGGAGTCCTTGGTGACTCGGCGTTAAGTAACCGTTGGCGCACAGCACAGTCGCGAGTCGACTCAGTTGAAACTGGGCGGGTACATGGCTCACTTGGCCACGAAAGGGGCTAATTTGTAATTTGTTGCTGGCATCAAATTGTGTCAGCTCTGCGCCATTGGCGAGGACAAGCTGGCTAAAAGGGCCAAATCGATGCTTAGCGGCGATTAAATACCAACCCTCACTTTGATGCTCAATTTCAAGGATCTCTGTATTCAAATGGAGTCTGACCTCGGCAAGCCGCTGTGCTTTTTGTAGCGCTGCTTTGGCATATTCGAAGGGACAAACCCAGCCACCCAATGGATAGAAAAAACCAGATTTATCAATCCCAATATTGGCGATGCGATTGGCTTCATTGGCATCTACGCTATAGGCTATCTCCCTAGGCCATGCTTGACTGTGGATTATTTTATCGAGCCTTTGTTGGCTGCGCTCATCATGCCCCGTCTGCAGCACACCGCAAAAATCATGGGAAATCGGTGTTTGATTTTCGCAGGGAGAGTTTGTTAGCGATAGCACACGACGGCGACTAAATAAAAAAGCCTGTTGGAAGAAGCGGCTTAACTCATCATTTTCTGGAGTGAGTAGTGGATAAATCGCCCCTTGACGGTTGCCCGAAGCGCCTTGCCCTAGCTCGACATCTTTACAAAATAGCTCACAGGTTTGCCCACGCTCGGCGAATGAGAGGGCTAAATGAGCCGATGCTAGCCCACCACCAACAATGGCGATGGGAGACGCTGGATTTGTAATAGATTTAGATAAAGGATTAAAGGCATAGGCTTTATCCATCTTCTGGCGCAGCACGTGACGTTCGTGCAGTAGCACTTCATCGCGGGAGGCTGGTGGGATAAATGGCTCCGCGACACAAGCCGATGGCGTTTGCGTTAAATTTTGCAATCCAAAACCGCAGGTTGTGATGGCCTGTTGAGTTTGCTCATTTAACTCAACACCTAAAATACTGGCATTGTCTGCGCTTAAGCGCGCCATCTGCCAAAGGTGGGTATTAACCAACTCTTGTTGTAGATGGGGCAAAACCAGCCAGTGCTCAATTGGATGTGATAGGCAATGGGGCAGGTGGCTGAGTTGGTCTGTGATATCACCAAAATGCAGATCTAAGGTTATTTGAGCGTCATCAAAGATTAATCTCTGGCAGCCTACAATGCGTGCTGGCTGGGCGTGGATGATCGCTTCGGCTATAGGGATTAAATGTGGCTGTGTAATTAAGCTTTGCGATTGATCCCAAAGTGATTTAAGTTCGTACGCATTGATGGGATGAGGCTCAAACACTTTGATAAGCAGGCGGCTGTGACATTTTTCTCGCCACCCATGGATGACAGAAAGCAGTTCGAGTCCGTTGCCAAGGCCAATTTGTCCTAACACAAGCAATTTTTGCTGGGATTGGCTGACACACCAATCCTGCAGTTGATGGTTCAACTTGCTTAGATAGTGCTCATTGGCGGGGGCTGCTGCGGGATAAAGGTTGATTAATTGCGGGTAATCGCGCTTAATTTGGCTAGGTTTATCGGGCTGCACGGTCAAAGAAATATACTCTCGGTCTCATAATGGGCATTATTTTACTCGCCTTTATGGAAAGCTGACCACTTAATTGAGCCAAAACAGATACTATTGGCGCAGCAAAAGTAGGTACTGACATGTACACAATGGATAGCAATAAAATGAAAAGAGTCGTGATCACCGGAATGGGTGTTGTTTCAAGTATCGGTAATAACAAGCAAGAAGTGACCGAGTCACTTAAAGCGGGCCGCAGTGGTATTACGCATTCCGCTCAATTTGAAGAAATGCAACTTCGCAGTCATGTGTGGGGCAATATCAAGTTAAACCCAGCTGAGCATATCGATCGTAAGGCTCTGCGTTTTATGGGCGATGCTGCTGCCTATGCTTACATTGCGATGCAGGAAGCCATCAACGATGCTCACTTGACTGAAGAGCAGTATTCCGATCCGCGCGTAGGTTTGATTGTCGGTACAGGCGGTGCATCATCGTCTAACCAAGTGCAATCTGCCGACACGCTGCGTGAAAAAGGCGTTAAACGTGTTGGTCCTTATATTGTGCCGCGCATTATGTCGAGCACGGCCAGCGCTTGTTTAGCCACGCCATTTAAAATTAAAGGCATGAACTATTCTATCAGTTCAGCCTGTGCGACCAGCGCCCACTGTATTGGTCACGCCGTTGAACTTATCCAAATGGGTAAGCAAGATATGGTGTTTGCCGGTGGTGCTGAGGAAGTGGATTGGACGCTGACCATGGGCTTCGATGCTATGGGCGCACTGTCAACTAAGTACAATGCTACGCCAGAAAAGGCCTCTCGCACCTATGATGCGGACCGTGATGGTTTTGTGATCTCCGGCGGCGGCGGTATTTTAGTGGTTGAAGAGTTAGAACATGCTCTGGCTCGCGGCGCAAAAATTTACGCTGAAGTGATTGGTTATGGCGCATCTTCAGACGGTTATGACATGGTGGCGCCATCTGGCGAAGGCGCAGTGCGCTGTATGCAAATGGCGATGGCCGATGTCGATACCCCAATCGATTACATCAATACTCACGGCACTTCAACGCCAGTGGGCGACGTGCGTGAATTAGAAGCGCTACGTGAAGTCTTTAAAGACAAGTGCCCACCGATTGCATCGACTAAGTCTATGACAGGTCATGCATTAGGCGCCGCAGGCGTACATGAAGCGATTTACAGCTTAATCATGATGGAAAACAGCTTTATTGCCCCAAGCATCAATATCGATAATCTCGACGAAGCCGCGAAAGACATGCCTATCGTGCGTGAATACCGCGATGCAGAGCTGAACACAGTAATGAGTAACAGCTTCGGTTTTGGCGGCACGAACGCCACCTTAGTGATGCGTAAGTACAAATAAGTTTGTTGACCAAACGCGATAGAAGGGGAGCTTAGGCTTCCCTTTTTTATGGGCGTTTTTTGTGAACCTGTTGCATAGGCAGGGATTTATCTATCCTGTCTTGTTAGAATAGCGCGCATCTTGATGCCTTCTTTCGCCACTTTTTATCCGTTAAGGTGCCCATGAAAATTCTAGTCGATGAAAATATGCCCTATGTTGAACCGCTATTTGGCGATCTCGGGGAGATTATTCCTGTTAATGGCCGCACGTTAACCACCGAGCAAGTGCGTGATGCCGATGTGCTATTAGTGCGCTCGGTCACCAAAGTGAATGCCGAGTTGCTCTCAGGCAATAACAAGCTGAAATTTGTCGGCAGTGCTACTATAGGCACAGATCATGTGGATTTAGCCTATCTGGCCGAGCGAAATATTCCCTTCTCTAATGCGCCGGGTTGCAATGCGACTGCGGTCGGGGAATTTGCCTTTATCGCCATGCTGGAGCTAGCCGAGCGCTTCAATTCGCCGCTTAAGGGCAAAGTCGTCGGCATAGTGGGTGCGGGCAACACTGGCACTGCTACGGCAAAATGTTTGCAAGCCTACGGTATTAAGGTGCTGCTTAACGATCCCATTAAAGCTGCAGAGGGCGATCCGCGCAGTTTTGTGAGCTTAGATACCATCATGGCGCAGGCCGATATCATCAGTTTACATGTGCCAATCACGCGCACAGGTGAACATAAGACGCTGCATTTATTCGATGAGTCTCGGTTAACGTCCCTTAAACCTAGTACTTGGTTACTTAATTGCTGCCGCGGTGATGTGATAGATAATCAGGCGCTGATTAAAGTGAAGCTGCAACGTGACGATCTTAAATTAGTGCTCGATGTGTGGGAAGGCGAACCAAACCCTCTGCCCGAGTTAGTACCATTGGCAGAGTTTGCCACGCCGCACATCGCAGGTTACAGCTTAGAAGGCAAGGCGCGCGGCACTTTTATGCTTTACCAAGCACTTTGCCAACAACTGCATATTCCTGCCACGAAAAGCCTCACGGCATTATTGCCCGCTTTTAATATTAAGGGTGTTGAACTGGCTGTCTCACCCAATGAAAAAGCATTATTACAGCTTGTGCGCTTTGTTTATGATTTACGCGACGATGATAGAGTGTTCCGCAATAGCTTTTTAAATGCCAATGGCTTCGACACTATGAGAAAAAATCACCGTCATAGGCGCGAATTTAGTGCATTGGCGCTGGCTTATGACCGCCAACTTGAGGTAGATTGGTTGTCCAATTTAGGTTTTTCAGGAGTCGGTCAGTAGCTATGTCACAGGAATTTAATGTTGTCGTTTTAGGTGCATCGGGCGCCGTGGGTCAAACTATGATTGAGATCCTCGAAGAGCGTAATTTCCCGGTTGCCAATTTGTACCCTTTAGCCAGTAGCCGCAGCGCCGGTGAAACGGTCAGCTTCCATGGCAAACAAATTACCATTCTCGACGTAGAAACCTTCGATTGGACCCAAGCCCAAATTGGTTTCTTCTCCGCAGGTGGTGATGTTTCCGCTAAATGGGCGCCGATTGCCGCTGAGGCGGGTTGTGTTGTCATCGATAACACCTCTCACTTTAGATACGACATTGATATTCCCTTGGTCGTACCCGAAGTCAATCCCCATGCTATCGCGGATTTTCGTAACCGTAATATCATTGCTAACCCTAATTGCTCAACCATCCAAATGTTGGTGGCATTAAAGCCTATTTATGATGCCTATGGTATCAGCCGTATTAATGTTGCGACCTATCAGTCTGTCTCTGGTACCGGTAAAAAAGCCATCGAAGAGTTAGCGCATCAGTGCACTAAACTGCTACAAGGTTTACCTGCTGAAGCCGAAGTTTATCCAAAACAAATTGCCTTTAACGTGTTGCCACAAATCGATAAATTTATGGATAACGGCTACACCAAAGAAGAGATGAAAATGGTCTGGGAAACCCAGAAGATTTTCGGTGATGATGATATTCTCGTCAATGCGACCGCGGTACGTGTACCCGTGTTCTATGGTCATTCAGAAGCCATTAATGTCGAAACTCGTCAGCCTGTCGATGCGGAAGAGGTTAAAGCTTTACTTCGTAATGCCGAAGGAGTGGTATTGTTTGAATCCGATGAGGACTATCCAACGGCGGTGACCGATGCAGCAGGCACCGATCCTGTGTATGTTGGTCGAGTGCGTAAGGATATATCCCACTCCCATGGAATTAATCTGTGGGTCGTGTCGGACAATATTCGTAAGGGCGCAGCCTTGAACAGTGTGCAAATTGCCGAGATTTTAGTGAGAGATTACTACTAAGTCTTAAGGTGTATTCTCTGCCCATTGAAAAAGCCTGCTGCCAGCAGGCTTTTTTTGTTTTACACTTGTGAACAGTAGCAGGGCAGAGATTTCTGGTTTATAGTAATCTCAATAAATACAATTGCCTAAAGCCTGTTATCAGCGAGATAACTTTATAGCGCTTCAAAGGGAAGGATTGATGAAATTTCGCACTTCGTATCTTGTGGGCCTAATGGCCACCGTTTTAGCCGTTTCCTCCACGACTTATTTTATCGATCCCGCCGTTGCAGCCGATACGCCTAAAGTTAAACCCTTGAAAATCATGGGGCCAGATGGACAGATCCGTCAAATAAATCACCAATATGGCCCAACCACCTCAAAAGATACTTTTTGGAGCATAGCGCAAAAAGTGCGCCCCGATGCCAGTGTGAGTGTCTACCAAGTCATGGCCGCCGTGTTCGATGCCAACCCCCATGCCTTTAACTCAGATAATTACAATAGCCTTGAACGTGGGATGATTTTACTCATTCCTTCGAAAGAAGCGATGCTGGCAATCCCCAATAGCTTAGCCATAGCGAGGGCTGAGCGCGATGATAAACAGGCGCGTAGCGCGGCAACAGCGACCACCAAAGCTAAAGCACCCAAGCCTACTGTTGCCGCTCCCGTAGCCGCAGAGGTCAAACCTAAGGCCGAAGTGAAAACTGAAGTCGCGAAAACCGAGCCAATAGCAACACAAATCGCGGTTAAAACAGAACCTAAGATGTTGAGTTCGGATGTCAATGCGCGCCTTGAGGCCGCGGAGAGCAAAAATTTATCGCTAACGGACGAATTGGCCCGAACTCAAGATCAGTTATCGGTTCGAAATACGGATGTCGAAGCACTCAAAGCAAAAATTGAAGAGTTAAATCAACAGATTGCCATGTTGGAAGAAACGCTTCAAGTCACAAAACAGCAGAATCAAGCCTTGAAAGCTGAGGTTGAGGCGGCCGCATCACCCGTTACCGCAGCACCTGAAACGCCTAAAGAGCCAGATGATTTATGGCGTACTCTGATGGAGAGCCCCTTACTCTTAGTTGCCGCTGCCGTGATCCCAGCCCTATTGATTTTGTTCTTAGTGTTTTGGGCACTGCGCCGCAAACGCAATAAAGAACGGCACGAGTTAGCATCACAGCAAGCGGCTATGGCGGTCGGGGCTGCGGGTATGGCGACGGGTGCCTCTGTGCTGGCGATGGATGATGATCTCGACGATATGGCCGTGCATTTAGATACAGATCATGCGGATTCTATTGATAGCTTATTAGATTCAGGAAGCGTCAATCTTCAACCCGAGCAGGACATAGTCGATATCCATGAACAAATGGATATGGCAGCGGATATGTTTATCGATCAAGGCGGGAGCGTAGCACCAGAACCCCAGTTTGAAGAGGAAGAAGGCCAATCCCTCGACGATTTGTGGGCAGAGGCTATGGGTGATCAAGAAGAGGCCTTTGCCGAAGAAAAAATCAAATCGGGTAGTATTCTTGAGGAAGAAGATCTCGATGCCTTGCTGGCTGGCCTAGGCTCAGATGATGGCGCCGAACAGCCCCAAGACGATACGAGCGCCTCGACGGATAGCTTGGCCGAAGAGTGGGTCGCTGATGTTGAAATGCCCTCGGAGACCCATGCCACTCAAGCGTCTTCCGATGATGATTTGAGCGCGGCCATTGTCGCCGAACTTGAGGCCGATGCCGAACTCGATGGGCTCAATGTCGAAGATAATCTGGATATCGACGCCTTACTTGCCGACTTTGATAAGCCCACCGAGGCGCAAGCTGAGCCCGATCTCGGTGATGAAATTGCCGCCGAGCTTGACGATGAGTTAACGGCTCTAGGGGTTGAAGATACCGATGATATCGATGCTTTACTTGCGGATTTTGATAAGCCTGCTGCCCCAGAACCCGATTTAGGGGATGCCATTGCCGCTGAGCTTGATCCAGAACTCGATGATATTGGCATTGCTGAAACCGATGATATCGATGCTTTACTCGCATCTTTTGATACTTCGGCGGCGAAATCCACTGATGTGGCAGAGGACGTTGCAGGGACTGTTATCGGGGATATAGTGGCAGAAGCTGAGCTTGAACCTCGGCTATCAGAAACGGATGAGGAGCTTGACCACCTGCTTGCGGCAGAACGAGAAGCATCACTGCCCGAAGATTTATCGACCGCAGGGGATGATCTCGATGCGCTTTTAGCCGAGTTTGATGTGCCAGAGCAGGGCGAAGCGGATGCCGATGATTTTAATTTCGACATGGAAACGGCGTTACCGGATAGTGAAAAACCAGCGGATGAGGACGATCTGCTCAAAGGTATTGGAGCGGCCCATGCCCTAGATGACAGTGACGATACCTTTGATCTAGCACAAACGATAAATGAAGAGAGTGCTGCGTTAGATGAAGCGGCATTTAGTGGTTTTGATGCCGATGCCGACGATTTAGTTGCGTCCGCTGCTGCGGCAGTGGCAGTGGCAGCGGCGAGTGCTAAGGAAAAAGAATCTTCTTTCTTCAATGATTTAAAAGCCAATAAGAGCAAAGATCCCCATGTACTCGATTGGGATACTGAGCTTGATTTTGCACCTGCACCTAAGGCCAAGCTTCCTCCTACTATTGACGTAACGGCAACTGCCACCACAGATGCCGTAGCAACCAAGCCGAGTGTACTCGCCGATACCGAACTCGACTTAAGCACAGATGTAGACTTGAGTGATGACAGTATCTTGGCGGCCTTTAGCGCCAATGCTGATCTTGATGACGATGATGTGTTAGCGACAGAGGATAGTTTTAGCCTCGATGATGATCACACTCTGACGGTGGATGAGGCATTAGCGGCTCTGGATGCTCAGGAGTCTCGCAAGACGAAACCGTTTGTGGCTGATCATGACCTGACGAGTTTCCAAAATGAACATGGCTTTATCGATATCGACAAATTGCTCAATGATGCCGAGCAGGATAGCCAAGAGACCGATTTATACCCTGACGTCGATGTGGAGATGAGTGATGTTGGCTCCTTGATTGGTGACGCTGCGATGATCGATGTCGATGATGAAGAAAACTCCGTCAATGCAAAATTGGATCTGGCCCGCGCCTATATCGAAATTGATGACAGCGACAGTGCTAAAGCGTTACTGAAAGAAGTCCAAATCGATGGTAATGCGCGTCAGCAGGATGAAGCAGCCAAATTGCTTAAAGAGATAGGTTAATCCTATTTATTCGAATTAACTCAAGCGGCGCTCTTTGCGCCGTTTTTTTTATGGTCTGCTGTGATAAAATGCGCCGCTTAATTAACAAAGAGGGTGTGTGATGCGGATTGCATTGGGTATTGAATATGACGGCAGTGGTTATTTTGGTTGGCAACGTCAGGCCGAGGTCGATTCAGTACAAGGGCAATTAGAGCGGGCGTTATCTGTGGTCGCCAATGAACCTATCAGCTTATTTTGTGCAGGGCGTACCGATGCGGGAGTGCATGCAACCGGACAGGTGGTGCATTTTGAAACCAACGCGAATCGAAATGAAGGTGCTTGGACCCTAGGGGTGAATGCCAATCTTCCGGATAATATTGCGGTGCGCTGGGTGAAAGAGGTCGATGACAGTTTTCATGCCCGTTTTTCCGCTACGGCCAGACGCTATCGTTACGTGATCTACAATCATAATTTCCGTCCAGGCATTCTGCGCCATGGTGTCAGCCATTACCACGGCGATATCGATGCAGACAGAATGCACCAAGCGGCGCAGGCACTCTTAGGTGAGCAGGACTTTACCAGTTTTCGCGCCGTGCAGTGTCAATCAAAAACGCCGTTTCGCAATGTCCATAGCGTCAATGTCACGCGCCAAGGTATGTATATCATTGTCGACATTGCCGCCAATGCCTTCCTACACCATATGGTGCGCAATATTGTCGGGTCATTACTCGAGATTGGACTGGGTAATCAGCCCTTAACTTGGATGGGTGAGTTATTGGCGTTAAAGGATAGAAATCAAGCGGCGGCCACGGCGAAACCCCATGGGCTTTATCTGGTTGACGTCACTTATCCAGAACAATATCAGCTACCTAAGTTGGCCCTTGGGCCATTATTTATGTTGGATTAATGCCGTTGGGGCCATTCGCCCAACGTCTGAAGATGATTATCGCCCGTTATCGAAGGAAGGAAATAACAGATGCTAACAGTACCGACGGCAAATGCAGCATTAGATCAGTGGTTGGAGTATTTGCTGTCCATACATCCAACCGAAATCGATATGGGGCTCACGCGGGTCTCTAAGGTCGCACAAAGGCTTGGACTGTTAGATTTAGAGCCTTCGACTGTGGTCACAGTCGGCGGCACTAATGGCAAAGGCACGACCTGTGCCATGTTAGAAAATATCCTGCGTTTATCGGGCTTGACCGTGGGTGTATATAGCTCGCCACATATGCTCAAGTATAATGAACGAGTCCGTATCAATGGCAACGATGTCAGTGATAGCGCCTTAGTCGCCACCTTTGAACAAATAGAAACCGCAAGGGACGATGTCTCCTTAACCTTTTTTGAATACGCCACTCTGGCGGGATTAACACTGTTTAAAGCCGCTAAGCTTGATGTCATCATCCTGGAAGTTGGATTAGGCGGGCGGCTAGACGCCACCAATATGATCGACGCCGATATCAGCGTAGTGACCTCTGTGGATTTAGACCATGAAAGTTATTTGGGTAACACCCGTGAGCTAGTGGGCCGTGAAAAAGCGGGTATTTTCCGCCGCAGTAAACCCGCCATTGTCGGTGAGCCCAATTTGCCGCATACAGTCAATGATGTCGCCAATGAGGTAGGTGCAATCTTGTACCGCGTCGGCAAAGAGTTCAGTTACCAAATCCATGGCAATCTGTGGGATTTCCAAGGCGAAGTGCTTAAGCTACACGATTTAGCCTTACCAAGTTTGCCATTGCCCAATGCGGCGACAGTGCTGGCGATCATAGAACAGGGGTGGCCGGATATTGCGCCTGAGATTATTGCCAAGGGCATTAGCACGGCTCGGTTAACGGGACGATTAGAGCGGGTAAGCGAACAGCCATTAATCTTACTCGATGTAGCCCATAATCCCCATGCGGCCCGTTTTTTAGTGCAGCAGCTCGAACCCATTGTTGTGGGTAAACGGGTGTTTGCCCTGTGCGGTATGCTAAAGGATAAAGATATTGCGGGTGTGTTGTCCGTTATTGATCCTCTGGTTGACGCTTGGTATTTAGTGAGTTTGCATGGTGAACGCGGTGCCAGTGCCAGCCAATTGCACCAGACCTTAGCTCCAGAGGCCAATGTCGTTGAATTTGAGCAGATAGATGCGGCATGGATGGCATTAAAAGCGCAAATTCGGCCCGATGATGTGGTAATTGTGTTTGGCTCCTTTTACACTGTGGCAGGATTTAAGTCTCTCTTAAAGCAGGATGTCAGTTTTGTCTAGCCAGTTTCATAATCGTTTAGTCGGCACTGTAGTGCTGGTTGCCCTTGGGGTGATTTTTCTGCCAGATATTTTAGATGGTAAAAAAGATCATCAAGAAGAGCAGTTTGCGGAAATTCCATTACGTCCGAATCTGATCGAACAGCAGAAAAATGCCGATGATATGTTTGAAGTCCTCTCGGCGCAGGATGTGGGGGAATTGGCTGGGGCGCAGGTCGAGTTAGCCGAGTCTCAGCCCAATGATGAGGCCGCCCTTGCACAAGCGGTAAAATCTACCCCGCCTAAGGCCGAATCGGTCAAATCTGAGCCAGTAAAAGAGACGAGCAAACCACAAACGGCGAAGGTTGAAAGCAAATCTGAGCCGAAGAAAGAGCCTGCGAAGTCCACCGCCACCAAAACCGAGCCAGTGAAAAAGCCAGAGGCGAAACCGACCACAGTGGCAAAAACGGAAAAGCCGAAAACTGATATCGCAAAGCCGAGCAAAGATGAAGTGAAAGTCGTTAGCCGTGAGTCGTTAAAGCCGGGGCTGACACTGCAATTAGGCGCCTTTAGTAATGCCGCTAACGTTAAGGCCTTGGTTGCCCAGCTGCGTAAAAATGGTTTTAAAGCGTACACAATTCCAGACAACCCTAAGGATGGTGTGCTGACCAAAGTCTTCGTCGGTCCCGATATCTCAGAAGCTAAGCTGAAGAAGATGCAGGAGGATATTGAACGCCTTACGCACCTTAAGGGGCGGATTGTCCCCTTTAACCCGTTGGAATCTTAATGGCGATACAAACCGGGACTGAAAATAATTTATTTACCTCTCTAGGGGTGAGAATCATTTCAGTCTCTGGTAGAATCGCGCCGTCTTAAAGCCTATGTCGGAAAGCCATCTCAATGGTTTGGATTGATTACGCTATCATATTCGTCATCGGATTATCGACTCTCATCAGTCTGATCCGCGGATTTGCCAAAGAAGCCATGTCGTTAGTGGTATGGTTTGCAGCTTTCTTTGTTGCCAGCCAATTTTATCAAGATCTTGCCGTTCACTTAACACAGATGAATGACGAGATGCTGCGTAATGGTGTTTCCATTGCCATTCTTTTCATTACGACCTTAATACTCGGCGCCTTGGTAAACTACATCCTAGGGCAACTTGTTGTTAAAACTGGATTATCTGGCACAGATAGACTCTTAGGTCTGTGCTTCGGTGCGATTAGAGGGGCGCTCATTGTCAGTGCCCTGCTGTTTTTTATGGATGCTTTTACGGGTTCTCCCAATACTCAGTGGTGGAAGGATTCTGTATTAGTGCCCGAATTTGGCGTTGTCATTCAATGGTTTTTTAACTATTTGGAAAACACCTCCAGCTTTGTACCCAAACTATAAAAAGAAAATAAATTAATCCTAAGTGATAGAACATCTTACAATGAGGAAGCTTACCCATGTGTGGTATCGTCGGAATAGTTGGCCAATCATCGGTTAATCAGACCATTTATGATGCGCTGACCGTGCTTCAGCACAGAGGTCAGGATGCGGCAGGTATTGTGACCGTTGATCGTGGTGCTTTCAGACTACGTAAAGCTAACGGTCTGGTAAAGGACGTATTTGAAGTCAAACATATGCAGCGCCTACAGGGCAATGCGGGTATTGGCCATGTACGTTATCCCACCGCGGGCAGTTCAAGCGCGTCGGAAGCGCAGCCTTTTTATGTTAACTCGCCATTTGGGATTTCCTTAGCCCATAACGGCAATTTAACTAATACGGTTGAACTAGCCGAAGGGCTGATCAAAAAACGTCGTCATGTGAATACCACCTCAGACTCTGAAGTGCTGTTAAACCTGTTGGCTGATGAATTACAAAAAACCACCAGTCTAGAGTTAACCTCCGATGAAGTGTTTGACGCCGTTGCTAAAGTACATGAGCAAGCGCGCGGTGCCTATGCCGTAGTGGCGATGATCATTAGCCAAGGTTTAGTGGCATTTCGTGATCCCTTTGGTATTCGCCCCTTAGTGCTGGGCAAGCATGAAACCGCTACGGGCACTGAATACATGGTCGCTTCTGAAAGCGTGGCCCTCGACGCCGTAGGCTTTGAGGTGATGCGTGATGTCGCGCCCGGTGAAGCGATATATATTTCCCTCAATGGTGAACTCTATACCCGTCAATGTGCGAAAGAGCCTAGCTACGCGCCTTGTATTTTCGAGTTTGTTTACTTCGCCCGCCCAGATTCCACCATTGATAAGGTGTCTGTTTATGCCAGCCGCGTAAACATGGGCGCTAAGCTTGGGGAGAAGATTAAGAAGGAATGGTACGATCACGATATCGATGTGGTGATCCCTATTCCAGAAACTTCCTGTGATATCGCGTTGGAAATTGCCCGTTGCATGGACTTACCGTACCGCCAAGGTTTTGTGAAAAACCGTTATATTGGCCGCACCTTTATCATGCCCGGCCAGCAAGAGCGTAAGAAGTCCGTGCGTCGTAAGTTGAATGCGATTAACACTGAATTTAAAGGTAAAAATGTCCTGCTAGTAGATGACTCTATCGTTCGCGGCACGACTTCCGAGCAGATCATCGAAATGGCCCGTGAAGCGGGAGCCAAGAAAGTGTACTTTGCCTCGGCCGCGCCGGAAATTCGTTTCCCGAACGTGTATGGTATCGATATGCCAACGTCGAACGAACTTATCGCCCATGGCCGTGATGCCGATGAAATTGCTAAATTGATTGGTGCCGATGGCATTATTTTCCAGAATCTAGCCGATTTAGTTGAAGCGGTTAGAATGGAAAATCCTGAGATTAAACATTTTGAAACCTCAGTCTTCGATGGCCATTACATCACTAACGATGTTGATCAAGCGTATTTGGATCATTTAACCCAATTGCGCAATGACGATGCAAAAGCTGACCGTAACAAAGACATAGGTACTAACCTAGAACTGCATAACGTCTGCCATCCATAATTGGCCTACGGCCATCCATAAAAAAGCCAGTGATTTTTCACTGGCTTTTTTATTGCGCTTTGGTGGAACAATCGCTACGAGATATGACGATTGCGATCAGTCGTTTCGGGTGTCTGCAGCGGCAGAACTTCCGCCGCATTTTTACGTTCAACCCAGTAATCTGCATTCTTAATACCGAGCTTTTCTGGGTCAAATAGGGGCTCAATCCCTTGGCTCTGTTGTGATTCATAATCCTTAAGGCAGGTAAAAGCGGTTTTTTGTAATAGGATAATGGCGACAATGTTGAGCCATGCCATCAGGCCGACACCTATATCCCCTAATCCCCAAGCCAGATCCGCCGTTTTTACTGTGCCGTATACGGTTGAGCCCATTAAGACGAGTTTAAGCACTACCGTTAGCCAAGGGCGATGCACCTTACGATTAATATAGGCTATGTTGGTCTCGGCAATATAGTAGTAAGCCACAATAGTGGTAAAGGCGAAGAAGAACAGGGCGACGGCCACAAACATATTACCAAAGCCCGGCATCATACTTTCCATTGCCGTTTGCACATAGCCAGGACCTGCCGCGACGCCGGCAATGCCAGTGTAGAGCGCGACTCCCTCAGGACCTTGCACATTGTAAAGCCCAGTGATTAGCAGCATAAAACCGGTTGCAGAACACACAAAGAGAGTGTCAATGTACACAGAGAATGCCTGTACTAACCCCTGTTTTGCTGGATGACTGACCGCCGCTGCCGAGGAGGCATGTGGACCCGTACCTTGGCCTGCTTCGTTAGAATAAATACCACGCTTGACCCCCCACATAATGGCAAGCCCTAAAATAGCACCAAAGCCCGCATCAAAGCCAAAAGCACTCTTGATAATTAACCAGATAATATCGGGTAGCTGACCAATGTTCAGTGCAATGATCACGCAGGCGACAATGATATAACCCAGCGCCATAAAGGGAACGACAGTACTCGCAAAGTGGGCGATACGTTTGACACCACCAAAAATGATAAACCCGAGCAACATAGCCAATATCGCCGCTGTCACATTAGGATCGATATCGAAAGCGGTTTTTAAACTTGAACCAATCGAATTAGCTTGTACGCCTGGCAGTAAGATGCCGCAGGCAAATATGGTTGCAATGGCAAAGACCCAAGCATACCATTTCATACCTAAGCCTTTTTCAATATAAAAAGCCGGGCCACCGCGGTATTCGCCATTGATTTTTTCTTTGTAGACTTGGCCTAAGGTCGATTCGACGAATGCCGAGCTGGCACCGAGAAATGCCACCATCCACATCCAAAATAAAGCACCTGGGCCACCAAAAGTGATCGCAGTGGCGACCCCTGCAATGTTCCCCGTACCGACTCGACCCGCTAAGGTCATCGCTAATGCTTGGAAGGAAGACACTCCAGCGTCAGTGCTTTTGCCATCAAATATCAGGCGGATCATTTCGGGTAGATGACGTAACTGTAAAAAGCGAGAGCGAAGGGAGAAATAGAGCCCAACACCTAGGCAAAGAAACACGAGCGCAGGGCTCCAGACGACACTATTGATCGTATTGACAATCTCATTCATATAGTTCAACTCCAATATTTTGTTGTTTTTGCAGAGTTTTTAAGATATTTGCTTGTAAGTTTGGTATTAAAAAGCCAGATTGGCCTAAGGTTAAGACTTATTTGAACATTCAAGAGCTTCAACATAACGATTTTTTGAGCCGCTTCATAGCTAAAATTGTTAAATATTTGATACTTTAACGTTCTTTTTTGAAGGGTAGAGTATTGGGGGGCAAGCTGGTCATCTAGATGGGTATATGGGGAGATGCATACGGTGACTTAATATCTGGCCGAAAATAGGCTTAGATAACTAGCCACAACAACATCCACAGTGCAAATAACCAAGCTAAACTGCGGCGACTGACCCTATGATTCAGCAGCAGTGATAGGCTCACGGCAATAGGAATAAACTGAATAATACTCCAATAGACCATTGGGGCCTCAAGATTGATCTTCTCGAGTCCAATCTGACAAAGTAGGCTTAATGCTAATAGCATTAGGCTGTGGAATATGAATAATTGATTGAATCTTAATACTAATGTGGGTTTGAAGGCCGGGGTTGTTGGGTTGGGGAGAGTGAGTGTTTTCATGTATTTCTCCTGATTTATTTCTCCAGTAACTGACAAAATATTACCCTCAAATAAGAATGATTCTCAAATTAATTTACACAGTTTTAGTTTTAGGGAACAAGTTGTTTGAGATGAACGGGGTGTCGATGCCAAGATAGCGATTTGCACTCTTAAGTACTTTTCGCTAAATTATACTGTAATTATATCCAGTGTTTGGTGTTTGTATGATCCTCTATATCGCAGAAAAACCTAGCCTAGGGCGGGCCATTGCCGATGTATTGCCTAAACCCCATAAAAAAGGCGATGGATTTATCCAAGCAGCCAATGGCGATTGTGTGTCTTGGTGTGTCGGTCACTTGCTCGAACAAGCAGAACCTGATGCCTACAATCCCGAATTTAAGTCCTGGAAATTTGAACATTTACCTATAGTGCCGGACAAGTGGCAACTAAAACCTAAGGCGGCGACCCGCAGCCAACTCTCAGTATTAAAAAAACTGGTAAAACAAGCCAATACCCTCGTTAATGCGGGCGATCCTGACCGCGAAGGTCAGCTGTTGGTCGATGAGGTGATAGCCTACCTTGGCGTGGCGGGTGACAAGCTACATCAAACCCAGCGGTTATTGGTCAGCGACTTAAATCCACAGGCCGTAAAACGTGCGCTAATGCAACTGCGTAGCAATCGCGAGTTTATTCCTTTGTCCACCTCGGCCTTAGCCCGTAGTCGCGCCGATTGGCTCTATGGGATGAATATGACGCGGGCCTATACCATTCAAGGTAAAAAAGTCGGCTATCAAGGTGTGTTATCCGTCGGCCGAGTGCAAACGCCCCTGCTCGGGCTCGTGGTGCGCCGTGATGAAGAGATTGCTAATTTTCAATCTAAACCCTTCTATGAAGTACTGGCGCATTTAGCGACCGAAAAGCAGGAGACCTTCAGTGCTAAGTGGCAACCCAGCGAAGCTTGTCAACCGTACATGGACGAAGAGGGGCGAGTGTTAGCCAGAGGATTAGCACAAAATGTGGTGAGTCGCATCAGTGATAAACCGGCCTTAGTGACGCAATTGGCCGCTAAAGATAAGAAACAGAATCCGCCTTTGCCCTACAGCCTATCCGCGTTGCAGATTGATGCGGCGAAACGGTTTGGCATGAGCGCTAAGGATGTGCTCGATACCTGCCAGAGTCTGTACGAGCGTCATAAACTTATCACCTATCCGCGCTCCGACAGTCGTTATTTGCCCTTAGAACAACATCAACTTGCACCAGCGGTACTCAGGGCGGTGAGTCAGGGGGCTGGCGAGTTATTGCAGAATATTGATGCGCCCGATCCCGGTCTTAAATCCAAGGCGTGGGATGATAAAAAAGTGGATGCCCACCATGCCATAGTCCCTACCGAGAAAACCGCTAACCTATCGAGCTTAAGCCTGCGGGAAAAGCAGCTCTATTTGCATATTGCCCGCCAGTATTTAGCACAGTTTTATCCTGCTTATTGTTACAGTGAAACCACAGTGCAAGTAACGATCGAGGGTGGCTTATTTAATACTAAGGCGCGTCAGGATCAGTCCCTCGGCTGGAAACAACTCTTTGCTCGCCAAGAGCCTAGTGGCAGCAAGATTAGTGGAAACAAGTCGACGGAGGGAAGCTCTGACAAGGACGATGAGGAGAGTGATGAGTTTATCGGCCAATTACCGCCTCTGAAACTAGGGCAGGCTTTGCATTGTACTCGAGGCGAGTTACTGGAGAAAAATACCCAGCCGCCGAAAGCTTTTACCGATGCCACTTTACTCGGTGCTATGACGGGGATCAGCCGTTACGTGACTGACCCAGAGATCCGCAAAATTCTTAAAGAAACCGATGGCTTAGGTACTGAAGCTACCCGTGCAGGTATCATTGAACTGCTGTTTAAACGTGGTTTTTTACAACGCTTAGGTAAATCTATTGTGTCGACGGATGTGGGGAAAGGGTTAATTAATAGCTTGCCCACGAGCGCCACTACGCCAGATATGACGGCGCTTTGGGAGGCGAGCCTGAACGGCATTTGTCATAAAGAAACCTCCTATCAGGCCTTTATGCAGCCACTGCTCGGCACATTATCGACACTTATCCAGAATGCAGGGGAACAACTGCCGACAGCGCTTAACGGTTTAAAAGGCCAAGGTTATCGAAAAACGGCGAGTAATAAACCCGGTTACCGCAAGTCGCCTTATCGTAAAGCGGCTAGTTCGACAAAACGCACTGGCACTGCAAGTACAGTTAAAAGCAGTGGTGCGAAAAAGTCAGATGCAAGGAGTACTAGTTCAGGAACGAGGAGTCGAACACGCAAAGGGCCTGCTTAGCGATAGTCTGCTCGTTCTATAAGGTTATTTATAATTCAGAGTAGCGATTTAGAAGGGACTGTTTTCTCATCGAATGTGATCTTAAACAATGGCGCTGATATGACTCTAAATTTTAGGCAAAAAAAAAGAGTAAACCAAGGCGGCTTACTCTTACGGAAAATAGATCGTTGAACGTTGTAACCAAAATCACTCAGTTGGATGAAGAGCCCAGTTACAATGACAGCGTTTACTTAATTAACCCTTAAAATTAACATCTATCTTAAGTGTTCTCCCCGATTCAAACTGATCAGTTTATCTAAGATCCGTTCTCCATCCATGCGGATCCCATTATGTTCATATTCAGATGTGAGCCAATATTTGAGCTGACCGATTTGCTGGGCTGACTCGAGGCTGTATTGCATTTCGACAAACATATCCTCGCTATAAATGGCCGCGGCAACGGGGACGCGGTTATGGCTAAGCTGTTCAAGGTCATAGAGTGCTGGCCAGTCGGATTTGCTAGCCAGTATTTCTGCCGCGGCCTTGAGTGGTCTTAGGTGGCTAAATTGGTCGAACATCCAAGGGTAAATCATTTCGCCAGTGAATAAAAACGGCTTACCTTGCTGATAGTTAAAGGCGGGAAATGCTTGTCTTACCCTGTGGGCCGCCCACTGGGATGCGCTCTGCTGGCAATAGATGGCCTCGTGTAACAGGGCAAAAATCGGGTTAGTGTTATAGTCGAGTAGCTGGCAAAAATGATTTAAAAATAATGGATTAACTTCTATGCCCGAGGGCGTGTTGAGCAGGGCTTGCTCTAGCAGATAATAGACAGACTCGGGGCCTTGCTCCATGCCTAAGTTGATGCCAAGCAATTGCAACATTTCAACGCTGAGACGTTCCCCTGTGGCCAAATACACTTCATTGTCAATTAAGTGCTTGGCTAAGCGCGTGACTAAATGCTGCGCATCATGGAAGCGCTGAAAGAAATCCTTATTCTTTGCGAGCACTCGATGATAGGTCGCTTGATACACTTCATCACTGCTACGGGTTAAGGATGGAATTCCCCCTGTGATATAGGCTTCACTCACGCCCTTAGGGGCGGCGCTCAGATAATGCAAAACACAAAATCCGCCAAAACTTTGGCCGAGAATCGCCCATTTATCGGCGGGAGAAAGTTGAGCGCGAATGGCTTCTGCATCACGAATAATATTGTCGGCCCTAAAGTGGCTAAGGTACTGCGCCTGTTCTATGGGCGTTAAATGTTTAAGGCTCTGGTAATTAATCGGTGTCGATAAGCCTGTGCCGCGCTGATCGAGCAGTAATACGCGATATTCTTTCAGCGCGCGGCGGATCCAACCACTATTACTGGCGGGACGCATAGCGGCAAAGCCTGGGCCGCCTTGAAAAAATACTAAATAGGGGAGTTTTTTATCTTTATTTTCAGTACTACATAGTTCTCTAGCAAAGACTTTGATTTGTTCAGCAATTGGATGCTGATAATTGAGCGGCAGGGTAAAGGTATGTTTTTTGGCAAGCACACCAGCAAGAACAATATCAGATTTCATCAATCAACCTCTAGGGTAGGGCTTTGAGTATATTGGCAGATTGTATACAAAAGCACTGTTCCTGCAAGTTGGGACTTTTTGATTAGGCTTTGGTGAAGATCAATTTTTATTGTAAAAAATTGAGCCATGATGAGCCTCTTAGCGTAATCTAGCGCCTATGGATAACACGAGATTGAAGCTATGAAGTATCAAATTATTCCAGTGACACCTTTTCAGCAGAATTGCAGTTTGATCTGGTGTGAAAAAACCAAATGCGCGGCGGTCGTCGATCCGGGAGGGAACATAGACCGCATTCAAGCTGAGGCGGCTAAACTGGGGTTGACACTGAAAAAAATCCTCCTGACCCACGGGCATATCGACCATGTAGGTGGCGCCAAATCCCTTGCCCAAGCGGCGAATATTCCCATAATTGGTCCCCATATTGCCGATAAATATTGGATCGATAATTTACCTAAGCAGAGCCAAAATTTTGGTTTTCCCCACTGCGAGGCGTTTGAACCGGACCAATACCTAGAGGATGGCGATCTTGTGACCCTAGGCGAGCAAACCCTGTCGGTGCTCCACTGTCCTGGGCATACGCCTGGGCATATTGCCTTTTACTCGGCGCCATCAAAATTGGCTTGGGTGGGGGATATTCTCTTTAGAAGCTCAATTGGTCGAACCGATTTTCCCCAATCAAATCATCAGGATTTAATTCACTCGATCACTGAAAAACTGTGGCCCTTAGGTGCCGACGTCGAATTTATTCCGGGTCACGGTCCTATGTCGACCTTTGGTGAAGAGCGCGAGCACAATCCCTTTGTGGCCGATCAATTACTCCTTTAATCAGAGTGTGGACACCTGTGGCGGTGACAGCGATTTTTGTGTCGTGCGCATATCCTTGTTAGCGCGAATACCATTGCATCTCTATGTGTCACATGCCCTAAGCATTTCGTTAAGTTATCATGGTTTTGCGAGTGAGAACTGCTCGCAACCATATAGATTTAAAAGAATATTCCTGCATTTTCCCTCGATTTTAATATTTTCCTTCTAGACTTAAAGTTGTTCTTCCGTCTCTTATTGGGGAAAGTATGAAAACAAAAACGATGATGACTATGGTATTTGCAACCATAGTAGCCAGTGCTCTGATAACGGCATTACTGAGTTTCAATGTAAAGTCGAGAATCGATCTCTTTAACGATGCGGCCAGTATTCGTTATCAGTCCTATCAAATCGCCGATGAATTAAGGCAAAGCTCCGATGACCTCACTCGGCTCGCGCGAACCTATGCTGTCACGGGGGATGAGAAGTACGAAAAAATGTATATGGATATTTTAGCCATTCGAAATGGTGAGAAAGCCCGGCCTGAGAAGTATCACCAGATTTACTGGGACTTAGTGCTGAATTATGGTGATAAGCCCAAGCCCGACGGTGCTAGCGTTGCGATAAAGACCCAAATGCAATCCCTGGGTTTTTCAGATCAAGAGTTTCGTTACCTCGAACAAGCCCAGCAAAATTCAGATGCGTTAGTCGCCCTCGAAGTGAAGGCCATGAATGCCGTTAAAGGTATCTTTATGGACCCTAATACCCAAACCTACAGTGTAAAAGGAGAACCTAATCTCGCGATGGCAAGGGAGCTATTACATAGTGATCAATACCATAGAGAAAAAGCTAAGATCATGCAGCCCATAGATGAGTTTTTTACTGCACTGGATAAACGCACCGAGGGCGAAGTGAGCAATAGGCTAGATGCGCTCCATGCCGCGTTGAATTGGTCACAACTGGTATTGTGCATTGTAATTTTAGTCGCGGTTGGTGGATTTATTATCGTTAAGAGCCGGATTGTGACGCCGATAGTGCAAACCTGTCGGGAACTACTCGATATCCAGCATTCGAAAAATCTTGCTCGGCGAATTTCAGTTTCGACCCAAGGTGAAATTGGCGAAATTGTTAGTCAAATCAATTTATTTATCGCCTCGCTTGCCAGTTCACTCTCCACAACCGATGGCATTGCGAAGGAGGTCGCTGAATTAGCAAAACAGACTAAAACATCCATTCAAGTTTCACGGGAAAGCTCAAATCGGGTAGCGAAAGAACTGGATGCCAGCGCCAGTGCAATGGAGGAGATGACCACCACCTTAGTGCATGTGAGCGAGAGTACCTCTAATGCAGAAATGCGCGCCGCGGAGAATGAAACCCATGTGGGCGTGGGTCAGCAAACGGTTGCCGAGGCGCTGAGTGCGATGGCCGTGTTAGAAACTGAGTTCACTAATACTCAGGATTCGATGCAGCATCTGGTCAATCAAAGTACGCAAGTCAGCAATGTGCTCGGCGTCATTAAGGCCATTGCAGAGCAGACGAATTTGCTGGCACTGAATGCGGCGATTGAAGCCGCAAGGGCCGGGGAGCAAGGGCGAGGCTTTGCGGTGGTGGCCGATGAAGTGCGCTCGTTAGCCCAGCGTACTCAAGATTCCACCAAGGAAATCGATGATATCGTCGCCAGCCTGCAAAATCGCACCAATCAAGTCGGCACATCTGTGACTCAAGCGGCGACGTTAATGCAAAAGGCCAGCACTGAGTTGCAACGTATAGTGACGGTATTTGAGGATATTCGCCATAGCACGGCCGCTATCCATGGGATCAATTCCCAAGTGGCGACGTCAACCGAGGAGCAATCATTAGTCTCCAAAGATATTGCGACGAGTCTTATGGTGATCCGCGATAACTCCCGTGAGGTATCACAGATTATCGAACAGATTGAATCGACCTCCATTAGCCTCGACAATCAATCCCAAATGTTGCGCACTAAGGCGGGTGAATATCAGTTCTAGCTCGCATTTACCACTGTATGTAAACAGATAGCTTAACCGGACAGCCCCCCATACGACACGGATGTCAATTCCCATCCAATCCATTCAGCAATTTCTAACACGACACTTTTTGTAAACTATTGCCCCTATTAAATTAGAAACGTCTTTGCTAACGTGTGACTGCAACTGTCTGGTTATTGTATCTAAGCAATACTAGGTCTAATTTAAAGATGATTGACTTCTTCTTAAATATGTATCACCGAGCGGAGCCCTGTGAATGGATCACCAAATCGAAGATTTACTAGAGCATTGGTTACCGCTGGCGGATGACGCTTGGGTGCTAGCGGTGATCACTGTTATTCAAGGCTCTGCCTACCGTAAACCCGGTGCCATGATGTTATTCCACGAATTCGGCCAAGAGGCAGGAATATTAAGTGGTGGCTGTTTAGAAGCCGACCTACGCCGCCACGCCCAACATGCTATGCAGACTAAGCAAGTCATGTGCGTCACCTATGACGCGACCGATGAGTCCGACGCCAGCTATCGACTCGGTTGTGGCGGTATAGTGGATATCATGTTGATCCCACTGTTAAAAGAGAATCACGATCTTGGCCTGATTGAACTCGTGCAGGCATTTCGCCACGGTCAATCGGGGTTTTATCAGTTGCCTTTAGTGAAATCCGGTGCGGATGCGCGCCTGTATCATGCCGCCTTCTATCCCGAAGCCGAGACGCCGTTTCCCATCAGTGATTTTGTGCGCACGGGAATTTTTACCCAAGGGGAGGAGTGCTCGCTAGTGATCCCACTAAGGCCAAGATTTCACTTGGGAATTTTTGGTGGTGGTATCGACGCTAAGCCGATTGCCGCCATGGCCCATACCTTAGGCTGGCAAGTCACTGTTTTCGATAGCCGTACCGCCTACGCCAGAGTGGCGGATTTTCCCCATGCCCATATAGTGAAACTTACCGCGGGAGAGTTAACCGCCAATCATATCGCCCAATTGGATTGTGCCGTGGTGATGAACCATAACTTAGGCTTAGATGCTGCAGTATTGAAGGTCATTCAAGCCCATCCGCTCGCCTATGTCGCCTTGCTTGGTCCTGCTCACCGACGGGACAAAGTGCTGGGGATGGCAGGGCTGAGTGCTGAATCATTTTCTGGGGTATTTTCGGCCCCCGCAGGGCTTGCCCTTGGTGGCGAACTACCGAGCGCAGTGGCCTTAAGTATTTTGGCCCAGTGCCACGGCGTGCTCCATGGCGCGACCTTAAAACATCTCGATGAGATCATGCGTTGATGACGTTGCCGCCAGTACAAAAGTCTGCTGCGCTAGCGTCGACACTGCCCGGTTCGACAGCGCCAAAGTCGGCCGCGCTAACATTGACAGAGCAAACGTTGGCAGAGCAAACGTTGGCAGAGCAAGTGCCACTGTTATCCAAACGGCTGCTGATTGTGGTATTGGCGGCGGGTGGGAGTCAGCGCTTTGAGGGCATTAAGTTAGCGCAGCTTGTACCATCGCTTAGCGCGACTGGAATCAGCGAACAAGCCATCATCAGCACCCATGTTGAGCGTTTACAACGGCTTGATTGCCAAGATTTAGATTTGGAGCGCCAAGACACTCCTTCGCTCCAATATGCGTCTTTATTAGTCATACTCGGTGCTCATCAGCCTATATTACAACCATTATTAGCCGAGCTTCATTCCCGCAAACCCTTTGATATTTTAGTTAATCCACAGTGGCAAACGGGCCTTGCCTCTTCGGTGAGTTTGGCGGCAAGTTATGCTAAGGAACAAGGTTTTGATGCCATGCTGCTGACGCTCGCTGACCAAGTGGCTCTGAGCGCCGAGGATTATCGACAGCTTATTCTGATGTGGCATAAAACCGGTAAAGAGGTTGCCGCCCACTATTTGGATGATGTGGGTGTACCTGCTATTTTTAATGCTTCAACATTGCCGCAGTTCACTCATTTGAGTGGTGATCGCGGGGCGAAATCTATTTTAAAACAACAAGCACAGCGGGGAGCGTTAGTCGCGATAACACTCCCCCGCGCCGCAATTGATATTGATACCCAAGCCGATCTTGCGTCGTGGTTGGCACTTAAGGAGTGAGTTATGGCAGAAGTATTATCAACCCAAGCCGCCGTCAAGAAAGCCAGTACCGCCGCTTCCACCCAAACGCTTTCCATCAACGGTAAGTCATTTACCTTAGATGCCGATCCTAAAATGCCCATCCTGTGGGCACTACGGGATATTTTAGGGCTTACGGGCACTAAATATGGCTGCGGTGCAGGGCTATGCGGTGCCTGCACTGTGCATTTAGACGGCCAACCCGTTCGTGCTTGCTTAACCAGTTTGGGGCAGGCACAGGGAAAACGACTAACGACAATTGAAGGGCTGGATAATCAAAAACTTAAAAATGCCTGGGCCGAACATAACGTGCCCCAGTGCGGCTATTGTCAGGCGGGACAACTGATGTCGGCTGCGGCGTTAGTGGCGCAGCATCCTAAGCCCACAGAGGAACAAATCAACTCGGCCATGTCGGGCAATCTCTGCCGCTGCGGCACCTACCCACGGATTAAAGCGGCACTGCAAAACTATGCCAAACAGGAGGGCTAATATGAGTACTTTTACTGCCGTAGAAAATATCAGCCGCCGCGATGTGTTAAAACTGTTTGGCGCAGTGGGTGGCGGACTCGCATTAGGGGCGAGTGGATTAACTTGGAGCCCCATGGCGCTGGCGCAGGATAAAGAAGCGCGGCTGAATCTGTTTATTGCCATTGGTGAAGACGACAAAGTGTATCTTACTTGCCATCGCTCCGAGATGGGACAGGGGATCAGAACCGGTATTCTGCAAGTCTTAGCCGAAGAATTAGAAGCGGATTGGGATAAAATCGTCCCCATTCAAGGCTTAGCCGATAAGCGCTATGGCAGCCAGAATACCGATGGTAGCCGCAGTATTCGCGAAAATTACGACCGCATGCGCCAGATGGGGGCGATGGCAAGAACCATGCTAGAGCAAGCCGCAGCCGCGCGCTGGAAAGTCCCCGTGAGCGAGGTGTATACCGCCGACCATAAAGTCTTGCATGCTAAATCTGGCCGCTCGGCCAAGTTCGGCGAGTTAGCGTTAGCCGCATCAGAGCAGCCCGTCCCCGCCGTTGAGTCGTTAACCTTTAAAGAGATTAAAGATTTCAAGCAGATTGGTGCATCACGTCAAATCGTTGATATGGATGCCATGTTAAGCGGCAGCGCGATTTATGGTTACGATATCAAACGTGATGGCATGCTTTACGCCAGCATTATGCGCCCACCTGTGCTTGGGAGCGATGTGGCAAGCTTGGATGATACCGCAGCGCGTAAAGTGGCCGGGGTAGTGGATGTGTATCGTTTGCCAGCCGCTAAGGGTGCACCCGCGTTTCAGGCTTTGGGGGGCGTTGCCGTGATAGCGACAAATACCTGGAGCGCCCTCGAAGGGCGCAAAGCCTTAAAGATCACTTGGACCCAGGCCGACAACAGCCAGCATGATTCGACTCTTTATTTGAAAGAGCTTGTCGAGCGCGTACAGCAAAGCGGTAAAGTCGTGCGCCAAGTCGGCGCTGAGATCAAAAACTGGCCCGAAGCGAATACGTTAAAGGCGGTTTATACCGTGCCTTATTTAATCCATTCCTCTATTGAGCCGCCCGTTGCCACTGCCCATGTGACTGAAAAGGGCTGTGAAATCTGGGCATCGACCCAAACGCCCCAAAGTACCCAGCAAAATGTGGCCGCTGCGCTAGGCATGGAAGAAGAGGCGATTAAAGTCAATGTCACCCTGCTGGGTGGCGGTTTTGGGCGTAAATCCAAACCTGATTTTAGTGTTGAAGCCGCGCTGTTATCTAAGCAATTCAAGCGCCCAATTAAGGTGAGTTGGAGCCGCGAGGATGAAATTCAAAATGGTTATTACCATGCTATCAGCGCCCAGTCCTATCAGGCGTTATTCGATGCCAATAATAAACCGACCGCGCTTTTAGCCCGTACGGGATTCCCATCGATCAGTTCAACCTTTGCCGAAGGGGTGGAATATCCCTCCGGTGGTGAATTGGATTTAGGCTTTGTGGATGTGCCCTTTGCTTTGCCCCATTTAAGATACGAAGCGGTAAAAGCTAAGGCGCACAGCCGTATTGGTTGGATGCGCTCTGTATGTAATATTCAGCACGGTTTTAGTGCCGGTAGTTTTGTCGATGAAATGGCCCATAGATCCCAAGTTTCATGCTTTGAGATGTGGCGTAGCCTGTTAGGGGAAGCAAGGCGTGAGGCCTTTAGCGAACAAGGCTTTAAATACGGCAACTATGGTGAAGATCTCAGCCGTCACCCCGTGGATGTGGGCCGCTATTTAGGGGTAATCGACGCGGTCGAAAAGGCTCAAGCTAAGGCACCCAAGGCGGGTAAAAATCAGGGCTGGGGTTTTGCCGTGCACCGCAGTTTTGTCAGTTATGTCGCCGTGGCCATGCTGGTGGAAGTGAACGAGGATGAACAGCTTAAGGTGCTGAATGCCATCGCTGCTATTGATGCGGGCACCATAGTCAATCCCGATAGGGTAAAAGCCCAGACCGAAGGCGCGATTGTGTTTGGCCTGAGTTTAGCCTTGATGGGTGAAATTACTTACCAAGAGGGCAAAGTACAACAATCGAATTTCCACGATTATCCTTTACTGCGACTCCCCCAAACCCCCGCTATTGAAGTCATCATTATTGCGTCCAATGCTGCGCCTGCGGGCGTGGGTGAGCCGGGGGTACCGCCCGTCGCCCCGAGTTTAACTAATGCGATTTTTGCGGCAACGGGGCAGAGGATCCGCGATCTTCCCGTCAACAAACTATTGCGAGTGTAAGTGCTGCAACAGGGTTGACTGAAAGCCATTTGAATAAAAAAGCGCCTAACAAGCGCTTTTTTCGTTTTTTTACCACAAAAAAATTGCTTGTTAGCGATTTTACGGGCATTAATGCCGAAAATTAGCAATAGATCAGGTTTTTGTTACCAAAATAGAGGTAATTTAACCAACAGATAAACTTCCGTGAATAGAATTATAAAGGGGTCATCCATGGAAAATCGTTGGCAAGTCGCTATTTCAGCCGGCCTATTGGCGGCTATTTGGTGTGGCGTCGCAGATGCCTTTCATCTGGTCACTTGGATTGGTTTTTTAGGATGCAGCACTTTTTTTGCTCAACCTAAGGCTGGTTTTCAAGGCGTGATGATGGCGTGGTGCACGAATCTGTCTGGGGTATTTTGGGCTTGGCTCATCATCTCCGGCAGCAGTTTTTTTGTGTCGCCCGTATTTGGGTATATTTTTACCGGCATAGCCACCTCGGCCATGTGTTTACAGGCGAGTTATCAAAAGTTGAGCTTTATTCCCGGCGCCTTTATTGGTTGCTGCATTACCTTCGCCATGGCGGGGGATGTGGCCAATATAGTGCCACCCTTGGTCATAGGTGGCTTACTCGGTTTTAGTATGAGCCTGCTAACGGGGCAATTGGTTACCTTGACACAAAAGTGGTCGACCGCGACTCGTAACCAAGTGGCCAGTGCGGATTAGCATTATATCTGCTTGGATCTTATTGTTGGCATCTCTGCTGCGGCGATCTGAGCTATAATGTTGATTTAGTGCCAAATAGCATTTTGTTCTTAGGAATTATCAAGATGAAACAAATCCAGTTTCGCACCATTGATGCCATATTGATCAAACTCAGCCTTAACGGAAAATTTTGGGTAGTGTGTTCAATGGTGACGCTGATCACGGCCGCCGTGGCACTGGTGAACTACCAACATGCCCACCGTAACCTTGAAGGCGCCTCCCTCACGCGGGTACAGGCAACGGTCGATGCCTTCGCCCAAGTGGCCAGTTCCCAGCGGCTTGAGGGTGACACTCTGACACAATTTGCCCGCGATAACGGGCTGACATTAATGCCACGCCAAGCAGAAGCCGAGCGTAAAGGTGATAATGTGACCGCTAGCGCAACTGTGGTCGGTGGCCAGGCGTTACAGCTTTCACAGAATGTTAAACAGTGGGAAAGCGAAGGGCGTAGCGATGCTAATTTGATGTTTTGGCTTGCCTTAGTCGGTCTATTGCCATTGTTTCAACTGAGCTATTGGATCTCGACCTCCCTCGGTGGTGGCCTGTGGGATATGTATATGGCGATTAAGCGCCTCGCCGATGGTGACTTGAGCTTTAGATTAAACTTCTTTGGTACCGACGACTTCAGTCTAATCGCCCGTGAGATCGATCGCTGCGCCGATAATATGAGCGAAATGGTTTCAGCCATTGGTAAAAATGCCCAAACCTTGTCGCTTGCATCCGATGAGTTCAATCAACAGGCGGCCACCAGTGATGAGTTGATTGGTTTCCAGCATCAATTTCTCGATTCCGTTGCCGTGGCGATGGCACAAATGACCTCGGCGATTGAAGAAGTTTCAGTTAACGCCAGTAACACTTCATTGCACACGAAGGAAAACTCAACCCAAATGTCGGCTAGCCAAGGGCGAATTAGCCATACAGTGGAAAGTATTGGCTTACTTTCGACTAAGATTGGCGCGGCGTTTTCGTCGGTTGAACAGTTGTCTAAGGATGCGGCGAGTATCGATGCCGTGGTGACGACTATTAACAGTATTTCCCAGCAAACCAACTTGTTAGCCCTAAATGCGGCCATTGAAGCGGCGCGTGCCGGCGAGCAGGGTCGCGGCTTTGCCGTGGTGGCCGATGAAGTGCGTACTCTTGCGGGCCGCACGCAGCAGGCCACGGTCGAGATTCAAGCCATGATCGAAGGCTTACAGTCTGGCACGAGTCGATTATCAGGCATTACCATGGAGATAGTCGAACAGGCCGATGAAGGCCGCAGCGCGATTATTGCTGTAGGTGACGATGTCCAAGGCATGGCGCAGTCGGTGAATGCGGTATTTGATATGAGCAGCCAAATTGCTGCCTCGACGGAGGAGCAGAGTGTCGCCGCGCGGGACATTGCCGGACAATTGAATGAAATCCGCCATCAGTCGGAAACCATCAAACAAACGGCCCAGCGCAGTGTGACCTTAGCCAATGACCTACACCATGCCTCGGTCGAGTTAGATGGCATTTTAAAGCAGTACCGCACTAGCTAATGTTCACTTTCAATGTGAGTCGTCGGCATGACCAGTTTTCAACATGGGTAGGAGAGCAATAACGCTCGATACTGAGTCCCACATTGAGTATTTTGCGTATCATCTGAAAATGGCGGAAATCTAAGATTTCCGCCATTTCATTTTCGAAAGACCTCAAAAGCAAGCGATATATTGCCAGTTACGCAGTATTCATCGTCATTATTTCCCCTTCGATTCGCCGTCTATTTGTTTTAAAAGAAGCATCCCTATAGGCTCGACGGCGACATCTGCTGTACAGGATGTACGAATGTTGCGATCACATGGTCAATAATGTTCCAGACATCATAGTGACATTCCCCATATCCCTATGGGTCAGATGTGAATAAGCAACCATGCCG